>Ga0208669_1000224_pt1 | contig 23564 bp, 25 predicted proteins | sample 21_taG_FD_184095 | JGI IMG/M metagenome (GOLD analysis project Ga0208669, IMG submission 184095) | Marine viral communities from the Subarctic Pacific Ocean - 21_ETSP_OMZ_AT15319 metaG (SPAdes) (version 2) | ecosystem: Environmental > Aquatic > Marine > Oceanic | place: Pacific Ocean | collected...
GCAATAGGTGGTAATGTAGAACATAGAATAGGTGATGGTTATGGTCACTTTGATGGTTACATGGCAAGATACGAGTTTGTTGATGGGATAGCTTTAGATGCAAGTTATTTTGGTGAAACAAAAAATGATGTATGGATACCAAAGAAATATACTGGCTCATATGGTACTAATGGGCATTTGCTAGAATTTAAAGAAACTGGTACAGATGCTGATGCTAATGGATTAGGTGCAGATACGAGTACAAATAATAATCATTATACACCAACTGCTATATTAGGACCTGATTCAAATATGCCTGATAGTCCTGAGAATAACTTTTGTACCCTTAATTCTTTAGATAATCTTACTGCAGCAACATTAAGCGAAGGTAATTTAAAATCAGCATCAACAAGTAATTCTTGGAAAAATGTTAGAAGCACTTTTGTAATGCCTACTGGTTCTTGGTATGTTGAACTTTTATCATTAGTTGGTATTGGTAATGGTAATATTGGTATTGCAATAGTACCTCAAAATAATGCGTCACCGGGCAATGCTATTTTTGGTTCTGCTTCAAATTCTTGGCAATATTTAAGTAATGGTAATTGGTATAACAATAATGGTGTTGGTGGTAGTGGTGCAACATTTTCTGCTACTGATATTGTAGGTATGTCTTTTGATGGTTCAGAAGTAAAGTTCTATAAAAATAATTCTTTGATTCATACTATTAGTTCAATACCAACCAATGATTATGCAATAGGAATTTCATTATATGATACTGATGAAAGTTGTATTTTAAATTTTGGACAAGACAGTTCTTTTGCAGGAAATAAAACAGCACAAGGGAACACAGATGGAAATGGTATAGGTGACTTCTACTATGAACCACCATCAGGTTTTCTAGCATTATGCACAGCTAACCTACCTGAACCAACCATAAGTCCTAATGCTGATACACAAGCTGATGATTATTTTAATACAGTTCTTTATACTGGTAATGGCTCAACACAAAGCATAACTGGTGTTGGTTTTAAGCCTGATTGGGTTTGGATTAAAGGAAGAAGTTATGGAAGTAATAATAGGGTAACGGATTCTAGTAGAGGAGCAAGCAAAGGTCTTAAAATTAATGGAACTGATGCAGAAGATACTTCATCAACCTATTATGCAACAGCATTTGGAAGTGATGGGTTTAGTTTAAATTCTGGTGCAGGAGATGTAAATCAAAATAATGAAACTTTTGTAGCTTGGAACTGGAAAGCAAATGGTGGCACAACCTCAAGCAATACAGATGGTTCTATAACAAGTACAGTACAAGCAAACACAGATGCAGGGTTTAGCATTGTAACTTATACATCAAATAATTCAGCAGGAGCAACAGTAGGACACGGATTAGGTGTTGCACCTCAAATGGTAATAATTAAGAAAAGGTCTGCCAGTGAAAGATGGTTTGTTTGGCACGGAGGTGACCCAACTAAATATATTTATCTAAATGAAACTTTTGCAGGAGAAACATCTAATTTAGATGATAGATTTGGAAACAATAGTTCTACTACATTACCATCTTCAACTGTTTTAACTTTAGGAACACACAATGATGTTAATGGGTCAAGTGGAAGCACATATGTTTCGTATTGTTTCGCAGAGGTAGAGGGTTACAGTCGTATTGGCAGTTATACTGGAAATGGTTCGGCAGATGGTACGTTTGTGCCTTTAGGCTTTCGTGCTTCTCTTATTCTTACCAAGTGTTCAAGTAATAGTTCTACTAATTGGTTTTTGCATGATAAAGTAAGGAATCCAATAAACCCTGCGAATATAAATATGCACCCAAATCTTTCAAATGATGAAGGTAGTGTAACAACAACCCATCACATTGACATACTGTCTAATGGATTTAAACCAAGAGGAACTGGTGCAGAAATAAATGGAAGTGGCAGAACATATATATACATGGCATTTGCTGAAAACCCTTTTAAATATGCTAATGCAAGATAGGAGACAATAATGGCGTGGTTACAAAATGGAAAAACTCTAAAAGTTGGTAAGAGTTTTACTGATGATAAAGGATTTAAACATCCCTATAATTGGGTAAGTATATATTCACCTACCTATAAAAAGAAATGGGGTATCACTTGGAAAGATGAACCTGACACTAGTTATGATAATAGATTCTATACTGCAAAAGATATTGAAAGAAAGATAGATGACCTCAAAGCTACGTGGATTGCTACTACAAAAACAACAGCTAATAACATGCTAAAGAATACTGATTGGTATGTGACTAGGAAAGCTGAAGTTGGAACTGCTATACCTTCTGATGTTACCAAATTTAGAACAGCAGTTAGGGATGCAACAGTCACAATAGAAAAAGCTATTAATGATTGTTCAGAGTTAGATGGATTCAAGGCACTGTTTGACACACCTAAAGATGGTGGCAATGCTGTAATATATAACTTTCCCAAAGAGGGTTAAATTATGGAAATGGATGCAATGTTATTCTGGAATATAATTCTAACTATGGTTGTTGTACCATTTGGATGGGCATTTAACAAGATGTTTCAAGAGGTTAAACGAGTGCAGATACTTCTAAACAAGACACGAGAAGAGTATGCAACAAAAGAAGATGTCAGACAAGATATCGGCAGAGTCATGGAAGCTTTGCATAGATTAGAAGATAAATTAGACAGAGTGTTGAGTATTAGATAATGGCAGTATTTAAAGGTTTTAAACCACAAGGATTACAGAAGATAGCTACTCGCATGGGTTATGCGGGTGATATGGAGAAGTTTGATGACTACATAAAGGCAAACCCTGACAAAGAACGTGAGATGATTGTGTATAGAAGTAAGGCACAACAGATGGCTCGTGGTGGTTCTGTACGTAGGTTTGCTGAAGGTGGTGCTAACCCAAAAGGTGTTGATCTAATGCCAAAAATCCCAATACCACCGTCTGTTGGGGGTATGGAAGAATCTGCTGATCCAAGACAACTACCTCAAGCTAATGTTCCTCAAACAGACTATGAAGAAGGTGATACAATAGGAGATGTATCAGCTAAGATGTTAGAAACTCCCGGATTACCAGAGGGAGGTACAACTATACCCGTAGGCACACAAATTACAGGTAGTCAGTTAATAGACCCTAGAGGCGATGAGGGCATTGGACAAGTTGATGGCACAGTAGATGTAGATACTGCTAAAGCAGACACCACAAAAGCAGACCCTGTGGCAGCAGTAGATGCTAATCTTACAACAGCAGCTAAATCAGCTACTGGTGTTAGCACTGCATTGGATGCTTTAAACGCAGCTCAACTAGACCCTAATGACCCTAAAACTAAAGTTATTGCTGCTCAACAAACAGAATCTAGTGTAGGAAATTTAGATGCTGCTCAAGGTAAAGCAACATTATTAGAAAACCCTGTACAGAGAGAAATACAAGAAGGTGAATTAATTAGTGGTGTTGCAGATGCAGAAAAAGCCGCTAAGTTTGCTGAACAAATAGAAGCAGCTCAAGCTACACCCTCAGAAAAAGCTACAGTACAAGGACAACTTAAAACCTTAACTGAAGGCTTTGATGCTAACAATCCACCACCTTGGGCTGCGGCAACACTAAGAGGTGTTCAGTCACAGATGGCAGCTAGAGGAATGGGTGCATCTTCAATGGCAGGACAAGCCATGATACAAGGTGCATTAGAATCAGCACTTCCTATAGCACAAGCAGATGCTCAAACAATGGCTAGTTTTGAAGCACAGAATTTATCCAATAGACAAGCAAGAGCAATGTTGGCAGCAGAGCAACGTGCTAAATTTATAGGGCAAGAATTTGACCAAGCATTTCAAGCGAGGGTTCAGAATGCCTCTAAGATAAGTGACGTAGCTAATCAAAACTTTACAGCAGAGCAAAACATAGCTATGGAAAATAGTCGTGCAGTAAACACTATGAATCTAGCAAACTTAAATAATAATCAAGCATTAGTAATGGCTGAAGCCGCTGCTCTAGCAAACTTAGATACTGCTAATTTAAATAACAGACAACAGGCTTCCGTTAAAAATGCACAGACTTTCTTAGACACAGAAATGGCTAACTTATCCAATAGACAGCAAACAGATTTATTTAAAACTCAACAAAGAGTGCAGTCATTATTTACTGACCAAGCTGCTGAAAATGCTGCCTCACAGTTTAATGCCACTTCAAAGAATCAAACAGATCAGTTTTTTGCTAATCTAGCATCGCAGACATCTCAGTTCAATGCTTCACAAGCTAATGCACAATCTCAATTTAATGCAGGTCAAGAGAATGTTGTAGAGAGATTTAATGCAGAGATGAACAATCAACGTGACCAATACAATGCAACCAACCAACTAGCTATTGCTCAAAACAATGCAGTGTGGAGAAGAGAAGTTGCTACAGCAGATACTGCGGCAATTAATAGAGCCAACGAATTAAATGCCAATGCTGTATTAGACATATCTAAAGAAGCCTATGACAATCTTTGGTCTTACTATAGTGATACTATGGAGTGGGCATGGACTAGTGCAGACAATCAACTAGACAGAATTAATAAATTAGCTATGGCACAATTAAGTGCTGATGCACAAAGAGATGCACAGCAGATGGCTAATGATTCTGCGGCAGGTGGAGCAGTAGGTGATTTAATTGGAGAACTTGGCAAAGAAGTAATAAAGGGGTTATTTTAAACAATGGCATTCACAGCACCAGCAAGAAGAATAATAAGTAATATGCAAAAACTACAGCTTCCATCAGAAAGACCAGAAAAACCAAAAACTGGTGGTATGATGGCTAGGAAAGGTAACTTTACACCTGTTGATGAGAAAGAAGATACTCCACCAACTATAAGAGCTAAAGAAATAGTAATGGCAATAAGAAAACAAAATAAAAAGAGGAATGGTTTAAATGAAACAGCTTGATGAAACATCCTTTGATAGACCTATTCCGGGAATGGGGATGACTCACGAACTAGGTGCTAGACCTTGGCAGACACCTCCTACTTATGTTACTGTAGATGAGGCTGCTGACTACTACATAGAAAAGATGTCTAGTCCTGAATTTAAAAACAAGCTACTTGATGTAATGGCAATGAAAGTGCCTTTAACAACAGTAGCAAACACCATGCAATTATCTAGTGTTATGGAAGGATTGCACACAGTTGATGTTGGTATGATGATGATACCTATACTAGTAGAAGTTATGGCTTTGATAGGAGACTCTGCTGACGTAGATTATGTAACAGGTATGGATGCAAAGAAAGAAGCAAGACCTTCTATGATTAACAAAATTATTGAGGATATGAAATCTGAAATAGGCGATGTAGAAGATATGGATGAAGGCATGGAGATGCAACAACCACAAGAAGAAGCAGAGGCAATGCCTACAGAAGAGACACAAGAAGAGATGCCTATGGAACAACCCAAAGGCTTAATGGCAAGGAGAGGTTAATGGCATTTTTAGGTAGTTTAGGTAAATCATTAGGTTTAGATACTAACTTTGGTAAAGGTCTTGTTGGTGGTGTAGCTAAATCCATCAGTACTGGTATCCAAGAAGACAGAAAACGTACTCAAGATAATATAGACAACTTAGTTGTTGAAACATATAAAGGTGCTGTAGAAAGCAAAAAAGAATTTGACAAGATGTATAAAGAGAATAAAAAGCTTGTTGAAAACATTGCTGCTAACATGGGTGGTGAGCAAGGCATTAAACATCCTCAAGCATTACAAGCTGCTCAAACATTAATAAACTTAAAAGGTTTGGATGGTGCATTTAAAGTAGCTCAAGATTATAATAAATCATTTAGAATGTATGGTAAGCATCCTACTAAGTCTTTACTTGCAGATGAGTCAGGAACTCCTACTGCTATAACATTAAGTGGTTTAACAAAAAGTACTCTTACTCCAATGTCTATTCCCGATGCATCAAAGTTAGGTGAGTCAGCTGCTGTTGGATTTATGAAGATGCCTTTCTTTGGTGGCTCTGAAAAAAGAAGTTCTGAAATATCTTCTAAAGCAGAAGCTTTAATTAAAGCTAGAGGTATAGATGTAAATGCAAAAACTATTGAATTACCCCCAGCCTTAGAAGGTAAAATAGACCCTCTGATACTTGGCATAAAAGAAAATCCTATAGAAGAAAAAGCTAGGCTTCTAACTATGTTAGCTAATGCTGAAAAAGATGGTACTTTAACTCCTAAAAAAGAAGCTGATATTAAAAGTATGATTGACATTACTGAAGGAATAGCAAAAAGTCTAAGAACTAAAAAGGGTTTAGACTATTTAACCTTAGATAGAATAGAACTTAAAACAGAAGAAACTCTTACTGGTATGTATGACATGAAACAAAAAAGAAGTAGCTACGGTGTTTATGAGGGTGCTGATACTAAAATTAAGCAGAAAGAAATATTGAATTTTTCTAAGAAATACTATACGGACTTTATAAACAGAGCTAGTTTTGAGGGTGGAGATTTAAGAGATGGTAATGATAATTTTAGAAAGATAAATGATGCTATTATAAGAAATAAAAAATTAATAGGTACTATGATTAATGGGGAATATACAATACAAATAGATGAAAAGTCTGAGTATTTAAATTATGAACAACGAAAGATACTTAACCCTAAATCTCCTCCACGTCAAGAAGTAGACACAGATAATACCAAGAAAGACACTACAGTACAAGTAGGCGAACTTAAATCCTCTCAAGAGTATGTAAGTGAATTAAAGGAATTGAAAAATAGATACCCTAACTTAGGACAAAATAGAATTACTGAAGTAGAGAAAAACTTTGTGAAGTCTTATCAAGCAGAAAATGAAGGAACTTCTATGTCAGAAGCTCAAAAAGTATTTAGGCAGTTAACACAAGGGTAAATATTAATGTCCTACACGCAGATGTCTAAGGAACAATTAAATAAAGAAAACTTAATTAATGATGTTGACTTCATCTATGATGCAAAACAGTTTTTGTATGACAGAGAAGATTATCAGTCAGACAACAATGAAGATATATATGACAGATACCTAGAACACTTCCGTTATCAGAACGTGAATGAAGTGTCTGCTGTGCGTGATATGTATTTAGCACAAGACTATGAACGCAAAGGTGACGATGAAGGTCTTGAACGTATGGGTAGGCTTATGTCTACATTTGAGAATCAAGATACAGAGTTTACATCAGAAACTGTGACAGACTATTTAGGTGGTGTATTTACTGCTCCATCTACTTATGCCTCTATGTTTTCTTTTGGTGCAGGTAAAGCTGGAGCATTAGCAGCTCAACAAGGTATCAAGTTTGGCATTAAAGAAATAATAAAAGGTGGTGCTAAAGCTAGTGGTAGCAAGATGTCTACTAAAGCTTTGCAAAAAGGCACAGAACAAATGGGTAAACTAGCCACTGCTAAACAAGCATTCATAGGTGGTGGTTATAAAACTGCCATTGGTGGTGCTACTGTTGATGCACTAGGTGGAGCAGGAACTGTTGCTGCCCAAGAACAAACTCGTGTTACTACGGATCAAAAAGATGAGATAGATTATGGCACAGTTGCATTAGGTGGTGCTATAGCAGGTCTTCCCGGAGGTGTCTTAGGTGGTGTTACAGGTTCACGTAAAGCTTTTACCAGTAATGTAGCAGGACAATTTACTGCAAAAGAAATAAAAGCACGTACTAATAATATTAGTCATGTATACAAAACAATTAGCAGTAAAAAATTTGGTAAGGGTAAGGATTTAAAAAGTAAAGTTGCTCAAGCTTCTGTAGGTGTATTAAAGAAGTCATTAGATGAAACTCTGGGCAGTTTTAATATGAATGTTGGTAAGAAGTTAAAGCTAGATAACGCACCTGAAAAAGGAACTCTGCTTAGTTTAGATGAAAAGATATTAAGAAACATAGGTTCTGCTGCAGGAGAAATAGTAGACAAGATTGAGCCTAGAGTAAAATTTGTTGATGGTAAAGATGTAAAGATAATCAAAGGCAGTAAAGAAGATTTAGAAGAAAGAATAACATCTCGTATAGCTAGAGGTATAGCTAGTCAACAGCTATCCACAGATAATTTTATGGGTATATTAAAAGCACATAATCTTAGTGCTACAGAGTTTGGAGCTTTGTATGCAGCAGAAATGTCTCAAGCTGGTAGAACTCTACAAACAGCTAGTACTATATCAAAGGCTCAAAGTAAAAAGTTATTTGAAGAGCTTACAGATTTAGATAAGGCTCTTGTTACATTAGGAGATACTACAGAAGCCGCTAGAAATAAAGTTATGCAACGAGCAGACAAAGGTTTAGTTTTAAACAAGGCTGGTGATTTCTTTAGGGCATTAAACAAGACACGTATTGGTATGATGACTATTCAAGCCGCAACAACAGTTAGAAACACTACCAATGGTTACATGCGTAATTATGTATATGCTTTGGATAACTTAGGTGCAGGTGCATTCAATTATGTAAAAGGCTCATATCAACTAGCAAAAAATAGCACTGATGCCGAGTTGAGAAAATCTGCTGAGTTTGCAGTTAAAGAAGGTACAGCACAATTAAGAGCAGGTGGTCAGTCTTTATTACTAAAAGATATGGTATTTGGATTAAAAGGAATAGATACTGAAATATTAACTAAGGTTTTTAGAGACCCCAAGCTAGGCAATTCAGATATAGCCAAACAATTATTCAGAGAGTTAGGCGATATAGGAACTTCTGTAGGTCCTGATTCTGGTAACATGTTAAAAACTGCTAGGTTTATGAACAAGTTTAATACCATGAGTGATAATGTATTTAAGTCTGCTATATTTTCTCGTGAGATAGACAAGTTAATTAAAACAGATGCAGCAGATGTCTTTGCAAAAAAGGGAATCAACGGTCTAAGTGATTTAGTTTCTAGTGGTAATTTTAAGCTTATGGATGACAAAGCATTAGCTGGAGCTATGGAAAAAGCACTAGACTTTACATACCAAACTGGTAAGTTTAGAGGTAAGAGTGGTATATTTAATAGTGCAGCTGATACCTTTATACAAGCATCATCTAGTCAGTTAGGCTCTGCCTTTGTTCCTTTCCCAAGATATATTGTAAATCAGTTTAGATTTGTTTATGAACATGCTCCTGTACTTGGTATGCTAGACTTGGGTGGAATACTAAATAAAACTAATTCTGCTGAAAGATTTGGAAAACAAGTAACCGGTTTAGCAATGATAGGTGCATTTCTAGGAATGAGAGCAACTCTTGGTGATGAGAACACAGGTGCTTATGAATATAAGAATCCTTTTGGTCATGGTACATTTGATGCTAGAGCATCTCTAGGACCTTTCATGGCATATGCGTTTGTCGCAGACTTTCTGTTTAGAAAAGGTAGACCCGGAGGAGAGATAGAACAATTAACAGGCACTGCTCTACATGATAATGACAAAGTATCAGGAACTATTAAAACTAGAGAAATAACTGAAGCTTTATCGGGTGGTTTATCTAGGGCAGGTACAGGGTTACAGTTTGTTGATGGTATTGTTGATCTTTTTGTGGGAGAAAACGCACTAGAAGGTAACAAAGCTGAAGAGGCTGCTACAAAGTTTATTGCTAACTATTTTAGTACGTACACTGTTGGTGCAGGCATGTTAAAAGATGCTGTCCAAGTTGTTGACCCAGACACAAGATTATTAACAGATAATACAGACGTAGAATTTTTACCATACTTTTTAAAGCAGGCTACTAGATCATTTCCAATGGAGGCACATGCTGATGGGGAAGGTTTCTTTGAGAGACCTGCTCAAACTACTCCATATAAAACTACAGGCATAAGAAACACAATGCCTATGTTTAGGCAGATAACAGGTTTAACTCCTGTAGAACAAAAGACTACAGCACAAAAAGAGTTAGATAGGTTTCGTCTAGACTACTTTGAAGTAGCTCCTGTAAAGGTACAAGATAATATAGCTAACAGAGAAGCTAGGCAAATGGTTGCTAATGGTATCAAGTCACACTTAACAGACTTTATAAACAGTCCTGAATACGCAGGATTATCCAATGATTATGAAAGAGAAAAGATTTTAAGAATAGAATTGAATGCTATACGCAGTGAAGCTGTAAAAGAAGCATTGGGTGAAAAAGATTATGATACAGCAGAGGATGTAATTAGAAAAGAAAAAGCTAGATTCTTTAGATTACCTGCTATGGATAGAAGAATTATAGTAGAAGGTTTTAAGAAACAATTTCCTGAAGTTGACATACAAGACGATGACTATGGAATGTTAATGCAGTTTGGTGTGGACTATGGAATAGTTAGACGTTAACTACCCATAGCCTTATATATTTATCTTTCGTCACCTGACCCTGATAATGTACCACGTTCTTTTCTACTATGTAACTTTCTCAAGTTCTCTTGCATAATAGTATTCAATGGAACACCTACCTCTTTAGCCATCATAGCACAGTACCAAAGTACGTCACCTATCTCTGATGCAATGGCTAGTTTTTTTACTTCCAAACCTTCCACATCTGCACCATCACGTATAAGTTTCTTTACCTTACCTGCGACTTCGCCAGCCTCACTTGTCAAGCCTAGAGCTAAATACTCTAAGGCTTTTTCTTTTGGGAATATAGCTGTTTGACTAGCATAATTCTCATATAAGTCTGGTGTTATAACTTCAGTTATTATTAATTTATCCTGCATGTATTTTCTCACCTCTTCTTCTAGCTTCTGCATTTTTTACCCTCTCTAATTGCACATAGTAAGCAGAATTAAAACCTCGTTGCCATTCTCGTGACTGCATAGTCTTGTCACTAAAAGGGTTTATCAACTTTCGTCTTTTGAAAGCACTGAACCCTTGATTGAATTGCAGACTAAGAGGAGCATCATACTTGCCTAAACCCCTCTCTTGTCTAGTTTTAGATTTTTTATTCTTTTTCTGCATATCATATTCTCCTTATGGAAGTTAAAGTTATTTTTGTTTTTTAGTTTCTTCTTCTTGTTTAGGTCTTTCTAAATATTTTACTAATACATTTAGTTTGCCATTAGCACTATCTAGTGCAGATAACTCTTTTACTATAGTATCTACAATAGTAGGATGGTCTCCTACACCTACAGGATTAGTCATCATAACTTCTATATTAGCTATGTGACCATTCATCTCTCCTAGTAGTTTAGTCTTTATTGCTTGCAATATCATGTCTCTCATTTGTTTCTCCCTTTTGGTTTTAGATGTAATAACTCTCTGATGTGTAACTTCCTACCTTTGAAGAACACTATTAAATTTATGGTAGTGTTGATGGAAATGGCTATTAATAACCACCATTGCCACCAAAGTAATTGACTACCTTCTAACATTAACTAGCCTGAATGTCAACCATTTCACACGCATCTGCTGTACAAGCAAGTTCCCTTCCACCACTAGTTGTGTCTTCTTTCTCATAGTCTGCTAACTTAGACCAATCTATAGACGCAGGCATCTTTTTATACAACTGCTCGTATTCTCCACCTGTTATATCTTGATAAGGTGCTTGAGCATATGTATGGTCACTAAATGGTAGGAATGATATACCTGATACTTCATCAAAGTTTTTATATACCCATGCTCCTACTTCCATCCACTCATCTTCCTTAACAGATACAGTAACAGAAGGCTTGTGTTCACACCAATGTCTTTGGAACATGAGCCAATACTCTAACTGTTCTATAGCAGACATCTCTGTCCTAGTCGTAGCACCTGAAGGTGACTTCATAGGAAAGCTGAACACAGTTGTGCTGTCAGGCTTCATAACACATGGCTCACTTGGTATGCCACTATCTTTCATAAACTGTGTGAGTGGGTCTTTGTTATCACCACGTACAGTTCTGATGTAATAGTCATTGTGTCTAGCATGAATACCTGAAGCACTATCAACTAATTGACTAACTGTGCCACTAGGTTTAACACAAGTTATTGCAGTTGCTTGTGGAATACCTAAGTCTTTAGCCATCTTCTTGTTAGTTTCTATTGCTACATCTCTTAGTATTTCTAATATTTCAGGTGTCCATATAGGGCAATCAAGAATACCTGTTAGGGAAACTCCTAATAGTCTTTCTTCCTCTGTATTATCCTTCCATATCTTACGCAAGTACTTAAAGTTAGTAAGAGTTGATTGGAATGTACCTAAGATTGTAGCCATACGTACTTTTTCTTTCAAGGATTCTAAGCCATCCGTAACTCTGCACACTACCTCTGTAAGATTACAGAACTGATATGGTCTAAGTATAATCTCACTACATGGATTACAACCAAAGTAATGGTCTGCATCTCGTCTACCATTCTCTAGTGCCTTTACTTTAGCTGCTTGTCTATTAAATATACCACGTTCACCTGACTTAGATTCATATAATGATGTCCACTCTCGCATGAATGTACCCATCTCAGGCTTACCTTTAAATGCTACAGAGTTATTAGCTAATGCTCTCTGCCCTTCGTTCTCCCACCATTGACCTGACTTAGCATGTCTCATTTGGTCATCGCCTAAGTTAGACAATGATATAAGAGCAGACCTACGAACACCACCAACAACTACAACTTCTCCTATCTTACACATTAAATCGTGGCACTCAATAGGAAATAGTCTTCTGCCTTTAGCACCTTGAAACTTCTGTATGCAGAATCTAAATAACTCTTCTAGTGGAGCAGGTCCAGATGCCCTACCACCAAAAGTTTTTAGTCTTGCACCTGCAGGTCTTACTTGTGATGTATCCCATGTAGGAACTTGACCTACATATAACATAGCAATGAGTTCTCTTAAAGCTTTTGCCCAACCGGGTCTGCTATCTGCGACATGTATGACCGTAGTGCTGTCTTCAAAATGCTCATTAACGATAGGAAGTTTATCTACTACTTCTCTTTCTACAGAGAAACCTACACCTGTTCCACACATAAGAACATACATGCATTCGTCAAATGCACGAGGACTATCAACAGGTATATAACTACAATTATAACCACCAACATGACATCTATCTAAAGCAGGTCCTGATGTCATCAAGGCTCTCATACTAGGCATAACTCCTAAGTTCATTATTTGTGCAGACAGTTTCTCTTTTAATGCTTTAGTTACAGTATATCCATGATTATCTTTTAAATGGCTTTCCATATAACTAAAATATCTATCTATTGTTTCAGACCAATTTTCTCTTCTTTGTTCTTCGTCTTTCCATCTTGCATAGCGAGATAGTGCAATGAAGTTTTGATAATCTGTTGGTAGGTAATTGCTAATCATTTATGTCTCCGTTATTACTTTTAGTTGGGTTATTTTTGTTCCATCAATATCATAAAAAAATTCTCTTATGTAGTCTTCAAACTCTTCTGTTAATTCACCGTCTGCCGGTATTGCATATTCGTCTGGGTCAACGGTGATGGTACAGACTATCTTAACTCTTATCGTCATCATATACCTCAATGAGTTTATTCAGATACCATTGTGCTTTTTTCAAGTCTTCTATACCATTCTTATACTTAAATCTCCATAAGTATTTAGCTATATTACCTTGTAGATAAGCATCAAAGCCATCACCTAACATAGCTTGCAAGGCATCAATACATTCAATTCCAGATTCATTGTAGTGTCTAGGATGATTAATCATATCTTCTTGTAACTTAGATAACTCTTTGTCTTCCATCATCTTCATAAACTCCATATGTCTCATTAAGTATCAGACTTCACAAAAGACACATTAATTATATTGTCTTCATATGTTTTTTTAGGGGTGTCTTCTTTATAGAACTTCTGCTCTTCTTTGTCAAACACATTTACAACATAATCATTTATCTTGTCTCTAAGCTTAGGTTCTGTCTCTAACAAGTTAAGTGTTGAGCATAGCATCTTGCATATATGTTCAACTTGATAGTAATCATCATCATCTAAGGGATTGTTTTCATTAGGTAATATTGCAACTTCAATACCACCGTTCCATTTACCCTTGCTGTTAAGATGTGGATTTACTTTAATAAAAAAATCTTCAGGCATTACACCTTTTCCTTTATAATCCATACTACTTTCTCCTTATCTTAGTTCCTACAAACTTAATGAAGTTTGCATGTTTATTTTTACCTTTTTCTTTCAGCCAATCTTCAGGTATAATTCTATCATAATATCTGAAACCATGTCTAATACACCATTGAGCATAGCTAGACTTAGCACCTTTACTAAGCTTGCTACTACTATTAGTAAATACAAATCTTATGTCTAGCTTAGGATGCTGTTTCTTTATTGCTAAGTGCTTACGTCTGTCAGCTGCTAAAAACCTACCCTTAGTTTCGATTATGATACCATTGTACAATATAAAATCTGGGGTATATGTTCTATATGCTAAATCTTCCCATTCAATCTTTATACTTTCATATGTATATTGACATTTCTTTTCTTTTAGATAAATAGATATCTTATGTTCTAAGCCACTACGATATCCATACTTTATAGCTTCACGTCTGACTTTGTGAGGTGACACTAAGCTTCGCCTTTTAACTTAACATACTGAACCATCTTAGGTTCTTTAGCTTGAGACATCTGTGCAGGCAACTCTCTTAGTGTAGGAAAGCATGTATTTCTAAAATCACAGAACTTGCAGTTAGAGTTTAGAACCATATTACCTGTTGACACTTTCCGAAAGAACTCAGGTACAGGCTCAAAGCATCTCTTAAACTCTTTCTCTTCTGCTGTAGCTATAGTTTTCTTTATAGTGTCTAACTCTTCTTCTAAGTTCATATTACTTGCAGGAACATATTTAAACTGTCCATTAGCTTTGTTTACAACCCACCAACCACCAACCTTGTGTCCTGATGCTTTTGCATAGCCTGCCAATTGTCCTATATAACCAAAGCCGTCACCATCTTTAAGTGTTTCATAGGATTCAAACTTATTCTTGTATGACCAATCAGATGCAGATTTAATATCATCTACAGCATCATTCATAACAATGTCATAAGTTCCTTTGATTGATAGGTTGCCATCTAACTTTAATTCTACTTCAGTATTATCTTTGTATTCCATACCTGCTTCAGTCAGTAATCCTTTAAACACTGCTTCAACAATATCACCTAACATCATATTCATAACGAATGTGGTAGGTTTAGGTAGTGCCTTTTCTGGATGATTCTTTTGAAACCATAGTTGGCACGAAGGTCTGCCTACATTAGACATACGAAATCTAAACTCATCTCGTTTATTACCTCCAGCGAATTGACGTTTTAAAGCATCTTTTATTTCCTCTCCTATTCTATCAATAGTGGAGTCACTCATTCGAGTTTCTCCTTTAGTGGCATTTTCTAGATACTGATGAATCGCCAATTCCGCTGGATGGTGCATTATGCTACCTCTTCTTGATTGTCTATATCAATAAAACTATCAACTGTATCTTTATCAGATTGACTTATGTCCTTAGATGACTTTTCACTCCAAGTGTTTATAACCCACTCGTTGTAATTCTGTACCCAAGACATAAAATCAGAGAACATAGTTTGGTCTGCATCTGTTAAAGATATAGTATTTGTGATATCTAAACTTGCTTGTGGCAGATAAAAAGTATCACCGTTATTTGATTTATGACCCTCTGTGGTAATCACAATGTTATGTTGCACTGGTAGTCTCTTCATTTGTGCTAACTTAGTAAATGGTACACCCATAATCTTAAAAGCATCACGATTATCAATTTCCCATATGAAAGGAGACTCAGGCAAATCAACAGGCTTACCATCTGCTGTCTTAGCATCATTCAATGTTACTAATCCAAAGATAGCACGAACTCTCTTAATTGACTTCAATAAGTCCTGTTGATGTTTAGGTAGTGCTTGAAAGTCCTTGACATAACCTGCAGGCTTACCACAGTTAAATCCACCATTAGTATCTTTCAAGTCTATGTTTAAACTATCAGCCATTACAGTCTTGACGTAATCGCCCTTTTTCTCACCTGCCTTAGCTGATAAGTTTGGAACATATCTTTTATACATATATCTTTGCATAAAAGGTCGTATAGTTGCTGATGAAGCATAAACCACGTTGCCATCTAAAGGGTCAAGTAGATAGTTGCCGCCATCTATAACCTCAAGCTTTACTGATTTACCATTCATCTCACCCTCGCCCATAATAGGCTTATGTTGTATCTTCAGTCTTGGTAGGGTGCTACTCTTCTTTGAAGCAGAAGAATCTTCTCCAGCGATACCCATAGCTTTTGCCATAGCGGCATAGTTATTTGTATCAATAGTCGTTAAATCACTCATATGTGAACCTCGCTTTTATTTTAAGTTTTGTAGTTATATCACGCAACGTCTTTAGTGTCAAGCCAATTATCTCCTATTTTTGATTCTAATAGTAGTGGAACATTAAACTTTATTGCAAAATGTGATTCGATTAGTTGTGTCAACTCTCTATTAATTTCTGTGATAAGAAATAATACTTGTTTGACCTCTTCGGGATGAACGTCAATGACTACAGAATCATGGACACTATTAACCAAGCAAGACTTCATACTAACTAACTTATTCTCTATATGAACTAACACGAGAGGAACTATGTCAGCAGTAGCAAACGATTGCACTGGGTAATTCTTTATCTGTGTAAAGTTTGTAACCTTACCATTTGTTAATCTTTTTATATCTGGGAATGAGAACTGTCTACCTGACGGTGTTGTAATCATACCCGTGTTCATAGCTTCCGTAGCCAATCTGGAGTGCCATGACTTGATTCCTTGATACTTTTCTGTGAAGTGTGTGTAGTATGCTGCTTCAGCTTTTGTTCTTCCAAATCCTGTTGCACCGTAGAGTGGTGCGAAGGTGTGTGCTTTTGCATCTTGGCGAGAAGTCGATTGACCCGCATCTGTAATAACTTTAGACGTATATGAGTGAACATCGAATCCAGTAGTGACTTCATCTATAGCAACCTCGTCTTGTGATAGGTAGGCAGCGGCTCGGAACTCTAACTGAGCAAAGTCAGCTTCAAGTATCTTGCCACCACTCCATCTTGATATGAATACTTTCTTAACAGGGAATGTACCACCTCTAGGCATGTTCTGCATATTAGGGTCTGCACCACTAAACCTACCTGTAGATGTTCTGTGTTGTAGAAGCCTAACATGTAACTTGCCATCAGGCTTCATATAAGTTGATATGCCATGTATAAATGATGATAGATAAGTATCTAATGCAGACAGTCTCTGTAAGTCAGTTAGAAAGCTTAATGCTTCTTGCATATCATTCTTTCGTGCAACACCTTGAAGTAATGCTAAGTTACTTTTGTTAACACTAAATCCATTAGCACTAACCCATTTAGCATTAGGTGCATTAAACTTTAATCCTGCTATCTTCTGATTTGCAATAAAATGGTAGCCACTACTATCACAATCGTTACAGTTAGTTGGTCTAGAATAAGGAGTTCCATCTTTCTTAACCTTTCTTATTTGACCTACACCTAGACAAGTACCACACCTACGTGCATCAGTCTTATAAACAATAGTAGAATTATTCTCTACACACTTCTTATAATCTCTTGTATCCATATAAGGAGTAAAGTTATTTGCCCATAGACTTTTATCATTAGGTTTTCTACTATATATAACCCAAGACATTTGTTCTGGACTATTAAGATTGATAGGTGTGTCACCCATTAGACTATGTACTTGCTTGTTAAGTCTTTGTTCTATATCACTTTTTTCTGTTTCAAACTCAACTCTTACTTCGTCTAACTTACTAGTGTCTACAGTAAAACCTGTTTGATATATTCTAGCTAGTGTAAGAGCAACTTTGTTAGTTAGTAAAACTGTACTCATTAACTTTGAGTAATCTTCTGTGTTTAGTTTCTTGTATAACACATCTGATAATTCTTGTGTTGCTTTTAAGTCAGCAGATAAATAATCAGACAACTCTTGTTTAGGTATCTCATCAATAGGTACTTTGTTCTTGAAGTAGTCTTTCATAGTATCTTGTTTCTTAGTAGCCAAGTCATATCTATTAGCACATGCTTCTAGAGATAGTGGTTGTTTGATACCTCGTTGTAAAACATACTCAACTAACATTGTATCAAATACAGGACCATCATACTTCAATCCACATTCCCATAACCATAATAAGTCGTGTACTATGTTATGTCCTATAAGGATAGTTGCTTGGTCTAATAGTTCTTGCACACCATCAAAGCTATCTCTGTACAAATACTCCTCACCATTATCCGTAAGGCAACCTACCATAACAAGTTTGTTGTCAGTCTCAAAGGGGTCAAGATGTAACTTACCATCTCTATGAGTAACAGTATTTTCTACATCAAGTGTTAGCTTCATTATTAAACACTCCTTCTTCTATCTGTTTTGCAGTATGCTCTGCATGACAATTAGCACATAAAACTCGGCACTTCCTCATTTCCATTTTTACCTTTTCTAATGAGTATAAAGTCATACTACTTATATTACATAGTTTATTTTTAACATCTATATGGTCAAATTGTAAAGCGTGAGAATGTTTGCCATAACCACATAAACAACAACGAAAACGAAGTTTTACTCTTGCTATAAACTTTTTTGCTCTTATTGATGTTTTTTTTCTATCAAGTTCATGTCTAATTTTATACTTTTCTCTTGTTGTAGGAGAATGCCACATTTCATATATTTTATTATTTCTCATATAGTACCATGCAAAGAAGTACCCATCATCTCGTGTTAAACCATACTTAGATTCCAAGCCTAAAGTAACGGCTTTTTTTCTATTAATGTAAGTCATTTTGTTTGGATAACTCATGCAGTATACCTAGCTGTTTTATAATCCAATTGACAAGTAACACTACCATGCCAACCTGTCAACTTATTTTTAACAACATTTAAATGTCTCTCAGGACCTTCCTCATCTTGACCCTCAAGAGGTGGGTTCTTTGCAATCAATACCATCAAGTCTGCTTCAGCAGCTTTACCAGTTCTACTGCCTTCCATCATTGATTGATTAAGAACAATCTTACCCTCTGCTTCAGCAGATAGTTGAGACATATAAAACATAGCACAGTTATGTGTTTTAGCTATTTGTCTTGCATAGATAGCATTTGCTTTGAGTGCTTCATCAGGTCTAGCAAAACCACCACTTCTGGCGAACTTATCACCCATGTCCAATACAACTACGTCAGGCTTGTATGACTTACATACACTCTCAACCCAAGCCATATCACGATTAGATGCATCTTTAATATCAATATGCTTTCTAACTTTGCCATATAACTCTTGTGCTCTTTGTGGATTGTCCTTGACTTGATGCATTGTCATGCCTGTCGCTGCCGTCAAGTAACGTGCTCCAACTCTATGAGGACCTTCTTCGTTGCACAAGATAATACATCTAGCACCTTGATGTGCAAAGCCACCGGGAGATGCAATAAGACTTGCATGAAAGGATGTCTTGCCTGTGTTTGGTCTAGCACCTACCTCAATCAAGTGTCCAGCATTTACACCTTCGACAACTCTTGTAAGGCTCGGTATCCCAAAACTCCATCGTGCTTCCAAATCATTCTTAGATAGCAAAGACTCTATACTTATGTCTTCCCATTCTATATTTAGATTTGGAGTAAAATCATCACCATACTGCTCCAAAATATGACGAAGAGGTTCAAGTGTAGATTGAGAACCATTGACATAGTCAAAGCCAAGATTAGCAATATCCTCACCCACCACTTGTTGAAACATCTTAGAAAGAACTTCTTGTGCAATGTCTTCTCCCATTGGTTGTTCACGTTTGATGCCACCAAATAAAGATGAGTATGCTTGTTTCTGTGCAGTGGTCATGGTCGGATTGTTTGACATGAACAAGGCTTCAATCTCGTCAGGTGTAACAGTCCTCTCATATGTATCCATTGCTTTGTCTAGAGCATCTTTTATCTTTCTAACATCTTTGCTAAATAATCTATTAGGGCATTTAGCACCCCTATGTTCATCATAGAACGTCTTGTCCATGAGACTTCGTATTAATGATAACTCCATATTTTACTCCTTTGGGGTTAGGCTTATTAAGTTTATCATATCAACAGAATGACCATACTTTAAATCATCTGTTAGTTTCAGTACCTTTACATCTTTCACGTAAGTACGTAATTCTCTTGTGAACTGTAAAGACTTTTTTAATGCGTCAGGGTCTAAGGCAATTATTGCTGTTGAGAACTGTGAAAGATATTGCTTATGTGATTCACCTAAAGATGTTCCTAGCACAGCAACCCCAACAATTTTTGTGCTTGCAACCACAGCTGCACTAACACAATCCTCAACAACAACAGCAGTTCTACCACAGCCATGAGAATAAGGCAAGGTGTTTTTTCCATATCGTTTCCATTTAGGTTTAACTCTACCTAATGCACGACCTACACCATCAACAATCTTACCTTTGCTAGTGACAGGAAACACAACCCTATTCTCTTTGACATCGTAGTACAAGTTAAGTTGGTCAGCAGATAATTTCCACTCATCACACCACATAGTAACTGCCTTACGATTACCATGAGGTACTATGTGTTCAGGAAAACTAAACGTCTCATCTTTTTGATTAGCTATCTGTCTGTCCATTGCAGTGCGAATATCATCTACACTCATTGTAACACGAGAACTACCAGATAAACTGCACGATAACTTGTAACAGTTCCATAATACTGAACCCATGTTATTGGTCACAGTAAATGTATTGTAACTATTACAGTTAGGACAATTCATTCGTCTACTCTCACCTACAGTTAAATGTAAATCATTTATATATTGTTTTATATTCATATGTATATATCACTTATATGTATCATATATATGTTAATATATATGTTAGCTGTTCGGCACTTGCCTTGTGCTTATAACAACGGATTCACGTGTTGTCAATGCTTTTTTTGCACTAAGGTAAGTATTTTTCATGTAAGGTATCACACTATTGGGATTTGCATGTCCTGTAACAGACATTATTTGACCCATAGAAACACCAGCTTCAACCATCTCAGTTGTACCTGTCCTACGTAAGTCTGCCAATCGTAGCTCATTAGACAACCCTGCAGAGGACATAGCCTTTCTTCCTAGCTTGGATATACCATGAAGACTATATGGCTTGTATGCTCCTCTAATCGCATTTGGCGTGGGTGCAACATATTCTTGGAATCCATAGTCTTCTTTCTGCTGTACAAGCATAGATAGCAGTTCATCACTAATGGGAAGATGTACTGTGGCTCTCCGTTTTGATTGCTCTAGATGTAAAATACCATTGTCAAAATCTATGTATTCAAACTTTAACAATCTCATATCGCCAATTCTTTGACACCATTCATAAGCCATTTGTACAATTAAACCTAAGTTACGTGTTTTAAAATTAGAATAGGCGTAATCTAGAAATTGTTTGACTTGTTCCCTTGTCCAAAGAGTTTTTCTAGTTTTAGTTGTTCTACATTTGAAAGTAGAGAATGGATTACTTTGTACATAACCCATCTCCATTCCATAAGAGTACATCTTTCTTGATACAGAGCAGACATGATTAGCCATAGAAATGCCACGAGTTAGCCATACTTCATACGCTTTCTTTGCTTTAGAACTCGTCATATTTTTTAAATATATTCTTGACAAAGGTCTGCCATCAACATTAGTCAGTAACATATTTTTTATGAAGTATTGATAATCTTGTTTAGATTTATCTGCTAACATATTGAAATCACTAGATAATAAATATTCATTTGCTAAACCTTGTACAGTAGGATTGTTTTGTACAGACACAATTGCAGATTCTTGTTGCAAAAATGCATCAATCAATTTGTTAAATTCATTAGCTTGTCTTTTTGCTATTGACAAATCAGAACCTAAGTTAGTACGTGTGACAATGCCTTCATCAATATATCTAGCAGTAGGATTATATCTGTAAAAAACCATACCGTTTCCATATTTCTGCTCCTGTAAATATCGTGGCAATTTCTTTTTCATATTGAACTCCCTATGCTGCTACTAGTGCTTTGAACTTAGGACTAGACAACCACTTAGATACCTCATGTTCTCTCTGCCACATTGATTCAGCTTTGGTATCGTTACCAGTATCTCTTAGTATGAAACCATTCTGTGCATCTGCATAGCTTGAGTAGTTAGTGAATGCACTGTACAGACTGAACACATTAGCACCTCTTGTCTGTGCTTCTTGTGCGTAAAGACTAGCCATCTTCTCAGCTTTTCTTTCTGATGGGATAATCTCTTTTAGTATGTCTATAACATTAACTAATATAGGCATTGGTGTTTCTGCCCACCTTTGTAAGTTTTCAGATTGAGCATAGAAGTTTTGCCTAGCATCTTTAAGTTCTTGTATGAACCTATCCATACAGAAGTTAGATGTATTCTTCATACGCATCTTATCATGTTCACCACCAACTTGACCATTTGTACAGAAGCTATCTATCTGCCCAAAGAATACTTGATTAGAACAAGAACCGTCTACTGCATGTAATCCAATTATTCTCTCATGTAAGCTTGTCTGATGCTTGTCTGTCGTGATTAGTGACCGTACATTAGGTAGTGTGATATCAACCATACCCCATGCATTGTTACGTGACGAAAATGATTTTACCGTAGCACCCTCTAATTCATCAGCAGTTCTGTTGTCTTGTATAACATCAGCTACACCTTTGAAGAAGTCAGGATGTGAAGCACAGTTAAAACTGTTACCCACTACACCGATATATTCTCCTGTAGTTTCATTGATAACATACTTCTTTTTATTAAACTTTGTAGGCTCAAATGAAACTTTAAAGTCTAACTCATTGTTTATGTTAATTAATTTAGTGTCTTCCAATATACCATCTAAAGGCATAGCATTCTCCATTGTTTAATTTTATATTATAGTTATAGTTTATACTGAATATAAAGTCAACTGATATTGTGTTGTACAGATACCCATCACCCCTATACTCAGTAGCAACTTTTATTCATTACCAGAAGATTTCTTAATCTTATAGTTTCGCCACCTATTAGTATGATGACAATCGTCATGTTTAGGTAACTCTAAGTTAAATATCTCAGCTAAAAAATATTCTAAGCCACCAAGATTAATAACCTTGTGATAGTCGATAGGACATGTATCTTGTACATCATTCACGATATCTTTTAAGTTATTAATTTCTGTAAGCAACCTTTCTTTTTGTTGCTCATTCAATTTGTCAATGATTGACATTTTTTTATTGATAGTCATGTTAATACCTTTCTTCTAGTGCTATGTCAAAGTCTTCACCTTCATCAGTAGAAATTAAAAAGTAGTTAAGCAAATTTTCAGTTTGTTGTTTATTCAGATACATTCTATTTGCCAATTCCTTCAAAACAAATTCCTTTTGTTTATACTCAGGTGACAAATGACGAGAATATGCATCTTCGTGTGTACTCACATCATTTACTTTATCTACTTCTAAAACAAATTTTACATTATATATAGTCATCGTGTTTCTCCCTATTTGGTGTCTACATAAACCCTTAGACACTTTGATTTATCGATTGGTTGACCCATTTCGTAACGCTTCCAACCTTCTGATTGTTTAGTCTTATCATCAAGATACTGACCACGAACCCTAATCTTGTAAGATTCCTTATTCAGATACTGTTTTAGTTGTGCAACAAAGGCTTTACCATCCGTATCGTTAGG
>Ga0208669_1000225_pt1 | contig 23550 bp, 27 predicted proteins | sample 21_taG_FD_184095 | JGI IMG/M metagenome (GOLD analysis project Ga0208669, IMG submission 184095) | Marine viral communities from the Subarctic Pacific Ocean - 21_ETSP_OMZ_AT15319 metaG (SPAdes) (version 2) | ecosystem: Environmental > Aquatic > Marine > Oceanic | place: Pacific Ocean | collected...
TGTCGCCAGTAACAGTAACAAAGCCAGACGCATCTAAAGCCGCAGCTTGCCAAGCACTATCGTTATAAACCTTTAGAATATTATCAGTTGTATTAAAGTATAAATCACCATCACCTAATGAATTCCCGTCATTGTCTAACGTAGGATCACTAGCTTTAGCGCCAAGATAAGTATCATCAAAGTTATCAGCAGCCAACTCAGCAGCAGCCTGTGCAGCTTGAGCAGCTATTTTAGCAGCTTCAGCAGCAGCAGCATTTGCAGCCGCACCAGAAACAGAGCTAGCAACCCCAGCAACTGTCGTAATGTGTGCGCTAATTGGTGCAAGCGTATTAATGTTGGCTATGTTGTTAGCTATTGTAGATAAGTATCCAACAGATGGAGCAACAGTATTTACATTAGCAATGTTGTCAGCAACCGTGGTTACTTTAGTTATAACATTAGCGACATCATTAACGTCATCTATATTCGTAGCGACTAGATTAATGTTTGTTGCGTTGCTGTTGACCGTAGAAATAGCAGACGTAATTCCAGCAACGGTCGTTACATTGCCAGAAATGCCAGCAACAGTATTAATATTAGAAATGCCACCAGCAACGGTGTTTACATTACTAATAGCAGCGCCAACAACATCTACATTGCTTATAGAACCACCAACTAACTCAACTTGATCAAGGCTGTCAGCTACATCATTAATATCAGAAATAGAACCAGCAAGACTATTAACATTAGTTATGTTTGTATTGACTGTATTTACATTCGATATGCTAGAAGCCACAGAAGTGACTGAAGATATATTAGATCCTATGCTATTAACATTAGATATAGCGCCAGCAACCGTTGTTACATTAGCTTTAATACCATTAAGCGAAGTAATATCAGACGCAATAGACGCAATGCTTGTTAACTCATCGCCGCTTGGGCCAACTTCTAATACGCCAGTGGTACTATTAAACTGAACAGTTTTTCCTAAACGGCTGGCTTTAGCTGGCAGATCTAAAGACACACCCACTTCATAATCATTTAAAGATATAGAGCGCGATACTCGGTCATCTAAATCAGCAATCTGAGTAACAAGCCTATCTAACTGGTCGTTTAAAGAAGAGGCACTGTAAGAAGAAGTAAGATCAGTTGTACGCTCAAGCGGTACATCCCTAACAATAGCAATCTCTGCGCCAGCAGTTTGACCGCTACTCGTTGTAATAGACCCAGTTGATCCGCTGCCGCCTGTAACCGTGTAAGCAGATGTGGCTAAGACCGAGCCGCCTACATATACAGTAAGGTCAGTGCTTGCAAAGAATTCAAAAGGAACTGTGAATACAGTTTGCCCTGATGTTGCTGTGTAATTAATACGGGGATTGTTGTCTGATACGTTGATTGCCATGTGTCACCTCTCCCTTGCTTTTCTCATAAAGAAGCAAAGAAAAACAATGCACAAATAATCTAAGACAAATTACCTAAAAGCGTCTTGAAACTGAGAGCTAATAAACTTCATAAATACAGTACCCGTTAAGGGAATAGTATTATAAAGCTGTTTAGCACCACGACTACTATCACCAGCAAGTAAATTATAACTACCCTCACCAATATCTTGAAGCGTAGACGGAGCAGCGCCAGCAAAACCAGTTATAAAGTCTAATACATTTTGTTCTTGATCGTATTTTGGAGACACATATTTAGACATAATTGGATTGCCGCCAGCAGCAAGTGATTGCTCCATAGATGTGTACATAAGGTCAGTATAAAGAGCAGCTAAGCCACTATAATCAAAAGCTCTTAAAAACTTATCACGATCTGACATTTCATCCCAAACGTAATCTGGAGTCTTTGCCATTACCGCTAAATAACCTAAGCCTACAGCAGCAAATGCACCAGCCAGTCTATTCTTAACCTGTCCAGAAGTGTAAGCAGCTGTTACTTTATTCATTGAAGCGAACATAAACGAATAAAACTGAAATGGTAATGTCATTGCACCACTTTCAATTCTTACAAAACCTTTTACCACCTCATCTTCTGGTAGATTTTTAGCCCAAGGAATACGCTTACTTAAACTGGTAGGTATGTAAACAATTCCATCAGAAGCTATTGGCCTATCCGCAGGAGTAGCTGAAACAATAGTGTTTAAAACACCTCCGTTTACTGCAACCCTAAACGTATCAACAGTCTCAAGTGAAATGCCATTAGCCTCCCACTCACCTACATTAGCTAAATTCCTACCGCTTAACTCTTGTATTGGCGCTTTGGATATAATCTCTTTAGACATCTTAACTGAAATGCCATACCTGTTTAGATAATCCATTTCTAACTTAGAGGCTCTACCATCAACTACATTACGCATATACTTAATTAAAGTATGCTGCCGAAGAGACCCCTCAAAGGTTTTTAAGAACTCAGTTATAGGACCAAGAAAATTAAGAATATGACCAACTTGTTTAGTATTATTCCAAACTCCATTTGGATTTACATTATCAACTAAGCCTTCTGATATACGATGTTGAACAGCACCTAGATCAATGTCTAAACCTTCTCCAAATTCATCACGAACTTCTTTCATAGAAAGTCTAATTTCTGGCGTGTTAAACATTTTTAACGCATGGGTAAAAACATCGCCTACATCGTGATCCATAATTATTCTTGCAAAGTCAGGCAACGAAGCAAAGCCAGCAGTTCCAAGATAATTTAAAGAAGTAAAGTCTCTAAGAAATTGTGCAGCTTGTATATCCCAACGAGATGGATCTCTGTAAACGCGGCTCATAACTCTGTTTTCTAATACAGTAAAATTTTTGCGTGCCTCATCTATAAATGCTTTATCATAACCATCTGCAACTAACTGATCGTTAATTTCATTCCATACTCGCTCTGGGCTTTTGCCATCAAACAAACGAGAAAAGTGATATTTAGGAGCGGTCTTTGTTGTGTAGTTTTTCATAGCCTCTAAAGGATCTTGCTGAATAAAATCCCATAACTGCCTATTATCTATATCTAGCATTCTGTGAGCCAGCTTAACGCTACCCGTTAATCCAGATACCTCTGCTGGGCTAAGAGGATCAGGGTCATTAACAATCTGATTATATAAGTCATCAACAGCTTCCATTGCGCGAGCAGGATCTGCTGGCAATGATTTGCGTTCATACAGTTTTGTTTCTGCATTGTAAAAAGGTATAGACCCACGATTTACAAAGTGTTCATAGATAATGTTTTTAAATCTTTCTGGATTTTCTTTTATTCTAACTACATCAAATATTCTATTAAAGTAAGGCTCTTTCCCTTTAGGCCCAGCAGGACTTGACTGCACTACACTTAAAGCAGATTCATAAGTTTTAATCTTATCTTCTGTATCTTTTAATCGGTCTTCGTAATAATCTTTACCTCTGTCCGTAGTAGCTAGTTTATCTTTAACTCTAGCTAGCTCTACTTTAAGAACATTTATTTCAGCTTCTAATCCAGTTCGACCAATTTGATTATTTTGTTCTGTTACACTGCGCCAGCGATCATAGAATTCCTGCATGCCTCTTATAGTTCTTGCTTCAGCATCGTTTGCTGGTGATTCGCTAAATAATCGCTTTCTATTCATTTCAACTAAAAACTGTCGATATGTTGGCCCGCTTCCAGTTACAGATCTTGCTATGCTGCTGGTGTTAAATTGAAATAAAGTTTTGTTAGATGCGCCTGTGGCTTCAGCGTATGACTCTCTTGCTAGTCTATTAAACTGCGCCCAGTGTCTACGCTCTGTAGCAGCAGCAATAAAAACACTTTCATTAGAAGGAACACCAGCAATATTACCTCTTGTTACCCTGCCAAAATCACCAGCCATTTTAAGAGCAGCGCTTTTCAACATATTTAACCCATCATAAGTAGCACCTATAGGGTCAAGCTGTTGAATCTTAGAAAGCGGTGAAGGAATAGGATTAAATGTACCTTCCCCTAATCTAAACGGGTCAACCACTCCTGCAACTGTTGCATTATCTACAAGCCTTGCAGACTTTTCATCAACAAACTCTGAGAGTTTAGATGACTCATCATCTAACATATTCTGCAATCTTTGCTGAAAAGCAACATCATCATCTGATTGATTAGGTTTATTGCGGGCTTGATCTAAGCCCTCAGTAAGACCGTATATACGTCTTTCAGTAGCAGTAATTAATTCAGATAATTCGCTATCTTCTTTAGCTCCGTGTGCTCTTTGTTCTCTTTGAGTAGCAGCAAATTCTTCAACTCTATTTTGCAAGTTTTCCATTGCAGTAATTTGTTGCTGTGTTTCTCTAAACTCTCTATGTGAATTAATCACAAAGTTTCTATGGGTCTTTACACCAAGATCTACAGTACCACCAATAACTGCGCTTAAAGCTGTAGAAGTTAAGATAGAAGAAACAGCCCTATCAGCAGTAAAATTAGCGCCTCCAAAATACCTAGCCGTTTCAATTCCAGTTTGAAAAGCAGCCCCAGTAAGACTAGCATTTCCAATTCTAGCTAATAATGTAGGGCTTTTAAAGGCAACAATGCCAGGAGCTAAATTAGAAATATCAAATGCAGCAGCACCAACATGAGCAGTCCAAGGTGCATTAGCCGCAATAGCCATTCTATTTGATTCACGTTGTATTTGCTGATCTATAAAATCAAACTCAGCATCGCTTTGAGCATCCATTAATTGATCTTGATATGGAAAATGCCTTGGCTCTAAGCGTTTGCTTAGATCAAAGCTAGGATCAGCGTCAAAGCCAAAGTTTCTAAGATAAATACCAGACGCAATATCTAATGCTGCCTCTATATTGCTTTGAGCTAAGGCCTGATAGCCTGTATATTTTTGAGCAGATGTTTTTTGTAGAGGCGTTAAGTTAAATTCTTCCATGCTCAAAAAGTCCTTGGTGGTCGTTCTTCAAATTCAAATACTTTAAAGGTCTTTAAAAACTCTTGGAAATCTGAAGCTGATTTGCCAAATGTTGCAAGAGAAACATTAGAGTCTATTGGTATAATTTGCCCGTTTTGATCTACAGCAGCCAATCTAAACTCAGCCTTACTTGTTGATGAGTTTACCGTTGGAAACAAAAACAACTCTCTTTTGCCACCCATAAAGCTTGTATTAAATTCAGCTAATCCAAGAGGGGTTTGATACTGTCCAGTAGCATAAGCTCTTATACCAACACCTCTTGTCAAGATCTTTCGGTCATCAAATGTATCCATAGTCATGCGTAGATACTGTCGGTTAAATGCAGACTCTCCAATCTCATTAATTAATTGTTGCTCCACAAAGGCTATAGCAGCATCTTTGTTTGCACCAAATATAGTAGAGTTTAAGTTAACATGCGTTTTGTCGTTAAGAGGATTGCCAGTTAAATCTACAACATAAGGGTCTTCAGAAAAGTTATTAGCAAAAAAGTTATCTACAGTTTCTAAAGCTGCGCCTTGAGAAGCACCAGCAATATACAACCCTCTAAGATAATCTGTCATTACCCCATGCAGCTGAGGCGAGGCATCATACTTTGACCCAATAGTTCCAGACAAAATATTGTAAATGCTCTTGTGGTCAAAGCCACCTTTAACCCCATAATTAGCAATTAAATCATTATCAAAGCCTTGAGGATCAGCGCGAAGTTTATTGTAAACAGTTCTAATTTCATCAAGATACTCAGGAGGTACGCCATATGTAGCGGCCTTTGTAATGCCCTCTATAACACCTAAAAGCTCAGTCTTGCCAAATGCATCAGAGGCAGCGGGAGTGGTTATTGTGCGACCTTCAGAATCAGTGTATGAACCTACATTGCGCCACAACACTGCCATATCTTGCAATTCAATGTTTTGACCATTATACGTAGCGCCTGTTGCTGCTCGCTCAAAATATGTCTGAAGTGAAGTCGGCATTATTTCTCTAGATCTAGAAAATATAAAGCTAAGAAGCTGACCGCCAGCATATTCAGGCGTTCCAGCCTCAGCAGACAAATACTTGTTAGAGTTAGTATAAAGATCAGAAGGAACGTCAGGTAAGTTAAATTTAGTTAAAGCATATTGCTCAAACTCATTTCTTACTTTTACAGTGTTTGAATCTTTAATCGGAAAGCCGCCTTCAAAGCTTTGTATTTGAAGATTCTTTTCCGCTTCAAGCTCTAGGGCTTTAACAAACTCAACCTTATCAAGTATAGAAGACTGAGCGTAGCTAGATAACTCCTTCCATTGGTCTGAGGTTTTGCCATATTTTAAGGCAGCATTCTTTAAAGCATTAAAGGTTTCGGTATCAAGGAAACTGTTTTTTACTTGAGATACAGTCGGGTCATTAAGAATAGATGAAACTTCTGAAAAGGCATTTTCATCATCAATGGCTTGAACAATTAAGCTTACTTGCCTACGAGAGGCTTCCTTAGAAAGCTCTGACCTTAACTCATTCCTAACTTCTTTACTTGTGTTTTTACTTGAAGTAATTTTATTAATTGCACTAGATCTTGCGCCCTCTAATTCAGATACAGTAGACGCATCAAAAATATTAAATCTATCAAGTACTAAAGATTCTCTTAATCCAGCATCAGCTTGCTCAACAAGATTTTGCACACTTGCATCTCTAGCAGTATTCAATCCCTTAACGCGCTCAAGGTAGCTTGTAACTAAAGACCGTCTATCCCCTGCATTTGGAATTTTTTTAAACAAATCTTTTAATAAATCTACAGCCTTTGCTTCTTTTAAAAGAGGAACTTTGGAGGCTAAAGCATTTGGTTGAGAAGCTAGAAGATTTATTTCAGATATTAATAGCTCATTATCTTGAGCTACATCTGTTAAAAAATCAGAGACTGACGCAGTAGCATTTGCAACTTCAATAAATTTAAGATCATCAGGATTTGTGATTCCAGCTTTGCCTAATTCACCTCTAATATCCTCTTCAACATCTAGTCTGGATTCACCGGTTGCATTAACTATTCTTGCAAACATATCTTTTTGATTATTTTGAAGAAATGTTTTCTTTATTTTTTCTTCATTATTAGCAACAAATGTAGCTCGCTCTTTTAAACCATTAGCTATTCCTTGAAGTTGACTTGTACTTGCTACTGCAAACAAATCGTCAAGTATTTTAATTTCTTGCTGAGAGGCATTCATGCCAAGTGTTTTTAAAGAAGTAATACTTCCAGACTGAAGCGCTACTTTTAATTGACTTAATTTGTCTTCATTTTTTTCTATACCCTCAGGCAAGTTCTTTAAAACAATGGCTGTTAATACTTGATCCTCTGCTTTCTCAAGTAAGCCTTGTAGTTTATTAACCGTTTCAGCTTTTAATAACCCTTTGCCTTGAAGGTTAGTAGTGTCGAATAAACGGTCTCTTAATTCTTCTATTCGCTGATAGCCAACATTAGGTTGAACAGTGGCTATAGAAAAAAAATCATTATCATCTAAGCTACCTGAGAGCCTTAAATTACTATTATCTTGAGAAATTTGAAGATCATCAATTCTTTCTTGCCTTTCAGTATTAATCTCTAAAGTTTGTGCTGCATTATAAACATCTAAGCTTTTTCTAGAAACATCTGCTTTAGCGCCAAAATCCATAATATCGCTAGGATCATCAGGCAAATACTTTAATATTTCGTTTTTAATTTTATTAAGCTTTGGTGTGAGCGGAACTGAATTTGTTGTGTGCCTAATAAATGACTGGACTAAATTAAATCTTTCATTTGGTGTCAAAGGAGTCATTTTGTTATTTACATAACCCAAAGCAAAGTTGGTGCTTCTTTGAACTAATGTTCTAGACTGCTCGGTATCGTCCCCTGCAACAGATGCTAAATCTGTAAACTCACTTTTAATAAATTTTTGAGCAGATAAGAAAGCTTCAGGGCTACCGCTTAATCCAGCGTCAAATGCCCTATCTAATTCTTGCTGTTGCCTACGGGCTAAATCAGCTTTAGCTTGAGCTTTTTGCCTTCTAATATTTGCTTGCTCTAAAGCCGCTGCAGATCTTGTTGTCCAGACAGCGCCAGTGTCTCTTATAAACTGACCATATTCATCCTCAGCTTGCTCTGACATCTGCTCAAGATATTCAAACATACCCTTTGAAAATAACTGAACTGAGTTAGGTTTGCCGTCTACTGTTTCAGCTATAATAGATGCCTTAGCATGTATTTCTTCTTCTATTGATTGCTCAAAACGAGAATTAACAACACGTTGAAACGCTGCTGCCTTAGCTCGCCCCATTCCTTCCATTTCATTAAGGGCTACGGGCTTTCTTGTTTTAGGATCAATTGCTTTAATGTCAGAAAGAGCTATAGATTTACCAAGCTGCTCGCCAGTTTGCTTTGCTTCAGTTAAAGCTTGATCAAAAAACATTTGAGAAAAAGTATTTGCAGAACGAGCAATAGCTTCGCCGGTAATCCTGCCACCTTCACTTGCCCTAGCTATTCCGATAGGGCCAATTGAATACTGTTTTTTTTCTCTAATAACAGCCATTTTAAACTAAAACCTTTTATTATTTACTGTTTGAGTAATCGTTTATTCCAGCGGTTATTGTTGTTAAAGCTCCAATAGTTGCTGCTTGCCTTCTGGCCCTACCTTCAACTCGCGTTGCTGTTGCTTCCTGTGTAAGTTTTGCCATTTTGGCTTGGCCCATATAAGTAATTCTATTGGTGTCTTCCTTAACGGTTCTTTTTTGTTTTTCAAAAAAAGCTCTAACAGATGGGTCTGATGAAATATCTCTTCCCATAGCCGAAAACATACTATTATTAGTTGCAGTATTTGATATATACTCTTCTCGCCTATCTCTTGCGTTTTGCAAAGTTTGAATCTTAACCCTAACTTTATCAGTTTCAGTATTAAACGCATTTAACTCAGAAGACTCTTGAGCCGCTTTACCAGCAGCCATCTGCCCCATTGCGCTTATACCGCTTGATATAAGACCAAATACTCCAAACATTAGACTATTAACTCCGCTACTATGCCATTTACCTGCATTGGTAATGGGCTGTCTTGCTCAATGGTTACCTGAGGATTCCTACTGTAACCAAGCAATCTAACTTCTTTCTTGCCAGTAAAGCTTGAGCTTATAGCTGGCCTACTGTTTACCTTCATGGATTCAGTAGCCTTAACATCAACAACAACATTCGTAATTCCCCTTACTTCACCAGTTGCAGGGCCAGTACCCATAGAGGCATCCACAGGATTGCTAATTACTTTGGCGGTGTACTTCTTGCCAACATAAACAATACTATTTGTATCAGGATTAGAGGAACTTAATGCACTTGTGTCTATTGTAGGCCCAGCAATTACTGTGGCTGTGCTATACTTTACAGCAGAACCTTCTGTAAAAATTACATCTACCGTATCTGAAACAGAAAATGATCTAAGATCTACATATCTCCCTGAAGATAAAGTTCCATCTACATCTACGGTCAATGCAACAGATGAACTAGAAGGACTTCCCAGAGTGTAATAAATCTCAATAAAGTTATTTGAAGAATCTGCATCAGTAACAGTTTGAAAAGTATTATTTAAGCTGGTTAGTGTAACCCCAGCGGAGGTAAAGATGCTATTGTTTAAAAGACCAGTTATATAAATTAAGTCGCCAACCGCAAGAGTAGACGGGGCAGAATAAAACCTTAGCTTTACTGTAGCAGATCCAGACGTCCAAACCCCTTGAGTGTTAAAGTCAGTAAATGTAGCTGGATTATAAGTAACGCTAGACCAATTATCTAAACCAATGTCATCGCTAAACTCACACAAATGAAGCTTGTTGCTATAATAAACATTAGCAAACAAACGATTGTGTATAGCACATACAGATGAAAATGTTCCATCTGTTGTAACTCTAGTCCAAGATGCCTTCTTCTCAGCCCTATTAGAGCTAAACAAAGTTATCTCACCATTTGATAAAGTAAAAGCTGCATATGAATCTGGAAGATCAAAGCCGCTATGAACTACCGCTAAATACTTTGGCGTATCTATTAAGTGAGAAGCAATAGTTGATATTGAAGTTGAGGTGTATGCTTCCTCTGTATCTGTATACAAGTATTCTCTTACTGTATTGCCACCCATTTCAGTAAAGATAGTTGCCCCATCAATAGAAGTAGGCTGAACAAACTCACATCCATATGGTGTTTGCTTTCTTATCTGAGCATTTGTAGGCGTAATGGCTTGATTTAAGTAAGTCGGTATATACAATTCACCAGTCGCAGTAAAAATCTGCAAGTCACGGTTAGAAACCATATATCTAATTTGGTTTACATCACCAGTAGCAGCAACAAGCTGAATAGAATCAGAGTCAGCAGCATCACCTACATCGAAGTTAAAGAAGTTCCCAATCTTACTCATCCAAATATTATCTGGCTCTGCTATGCTACCACCAAAACAAAGTCTATTTTCATGAAAGGTAACAGCAGCAGGATAACCTCTTACAGAAGACCAAGACTGCTCATCCCAATCCTGAGTAGGCGCATGGGTAACAATCTTAACATTGCCGCCCCCATCTTCTGAGTCATTAGAATTAGAGCCAGCAGTTATTGTATATGTATTCTCATCAATAATACTAGCTACGGTTCTAGCTCCATTTATTTGGCTAGCATTAATGCCGCCAACAGCAGAAGCCTCTTCAACTGTAATACTTTCACTGCCAGAAAACCCATGATTTAAATGAGTTACTTCTATTATCGCAGATCCATCAATTGTTCTAAGGGGATTTAAAACAGAAAGCCTAATTTTTAATTCATCAACAACAGTGCCAGTTACAACAGTAGAAGAGGTGTAACCAGTTATTTCAACCTCAGAGCCGCCATACCTAACCGTAGTCCCTACATGCCCCGATACCCAGTATGCAGAACTTGTGGTAAGGGTAACGCCTGATCCAGTAGTCGCAGAAGGATCTAGTGTTACTCCACTAGCTTGGAACTTAGAATAAGGTTGATAGGTAACTTTATTATCTGCTCTCTTATCAAAACTATAAACGCTAATCTCAAAAGCGTCTAATGCAGTTCTTGTTAGTATTCGTGGTGCGAATAACGGATGGCAGATAAACATTACATCGCCGTACTGAGCAAATGTATATTCCTGCAAGTAAACCTTATCGAATGGTAAAGCATTACTGCTAGTATCTTGAGTAATAGTTTCTACTAAGTGTAAGTCGCCAGCAGTGGTATAAGTTCCAGCGTTATCTAAAAAGAAGCAGCGAACCTTTTGGTGTTCAACAGAAATTACATAAGCTTCATTATCATCAAACTCAAACTTAAATAAGTGAGACTGCTCTTTATAAGAAGCGTTATACGTTATGCTGTAATCATACTGATGCTTTAAACCATAGCGTTTTTTAAGTGCGCCCTCAGAAGTAACAACCATGTTTTCTACGCGCTGTGCAGAAGAAACATACACAGGAGAATCGGTTCTCATTATTAAGGAATCGCTTATTTCGCCAAACTGAAAGCTATTCTGGGGTACTCTAACTTTCTGCATTAGCTACGCCTTTGACTTATAAACCTCGAAGTGTTTAGCTTTTTAGTTGTTTGTTGTTGTGAATCAAGCCTACGCGCTCTCATCAAAAACTGTTCACCCTTTTGCTCCATTAAAGAAGCAAGCTGTGCATCTCTAGCTACTGAGATGGAAAGCATAGCAGCAACTTGAAACTCTACAGCCATTGTAAAGTAAGGAGGCCAGTAAGCCTCATCTGCTCTAAAGATATAATCTGCTACAAGAACCTCAGTCTCGTTAGCATCGCAATAAGCTTTATCCCCATAAGTATCATAGATAATAGGTTCATCGTTTATTGTTATAGCACTAAGCATAATAAGGTCAGACGGAAGCTGGTAAGCTGCATCGTATCGACCAGTTGGTGCTGCCACAAGTCTGCTAATCTGTTGTTGATTTGTAGCAAAACGCCATCTTGAGTTAGTTAGTGAAGCGCGAGCAACGTCTTCATATACAGCATCAACCACATCTGCCTCTACCGTTCCTTCGTCAAACGATTGAATCGGAGAGCCGCCCATAAGAATAGACGCGCGAGAACATACTTTAATTGCTGTATTTGCTGGCATGGTAAGTCGGGGGCCGAAGCCCCCTCCCTTTATTAATCAGAGTCAGTCGCTGTAATCGCAACACCATTTACAATGTCTACAACAGAGCCATTGTTAGCATTACAATAAGCATGTGAAACAACTGGTGTACCGCCTGTAGATGTTACAACAATCATGTAATCATTTAAGGCAATCATACCAGCGGCATCATTGAAGTATCCAGCAGTGTTTACTGTAGCAATGGTATCCGTTGTGCTGTAGTGCCACAATGAAAAACCAGATGCGCCAGCTACACGGCTAAGACTTTGTGCGCTATAAGCCATCAAGTAACTCCTTAGTTGTTGTCGAGAACTTCAAATACACCGTCATCATCAATAACGACAGAACCCATAGACATCATTGATGTCGCAAGGTGCGCTACTTTCTGCGGTACATAGTTGACCTCGGTTTGAACATCAGAGTTGATTCCAATGCCTACAGCGCGAGCGTGGTAAGCAAAGTTCTTGCCGCCAGCTACTGCTGAAGTTGAGAAGATCTTAAAGCCTAAGAACTCTTTCATTGTCATGCCACCAGCAAATGGTAAGTTTTGCGGTCCAACATAATCAGATGAGGCAAACTCATCAATGTTAAACAAGTCAGCAAAACCAGCAGGAGACATAGCAAGATAGCGTTGGCCATCTTCTGGAACATCTTCTGTACCAAAGGTTTCAAACAAGCTTAGGAGATCTGCTTTCTCAATCGCTGAAGATGTATTGTGGATCTGAGTTGAATTAGCACCAGCATCCATAGCTGTTGTAATCAAAGCATCAGTTTGACGACCCAAAGCAGCAGCAGCAGATTGAGCTACAGCTTGACGTTCGTTGATGTTAATCTTCAACTCGTCTAGCTTGTCAATATACTCAGCCGCATAGTAGTCAGCCATAGTGACTTCTACATTTGTGTGCGCCAGTTCCATAGTAGAAACATCGCCATTGCGTGATTTAGTTGATGCAGTACCTTTTCCAATTACTTGGAAGCGAGCAGTTGAACCAGTCACATTGGTTGAGCGGATTGTGTTCCGTAGTTTAGAACCCATACGCTGATATGCCATGTGAACTTCTGATTCAAACTGTTTGATAAAGGCTTGGTCAATTGTATTAGCCATTTTACAGTCCTATTTTGAAGTTACAGTTGCCAACGGGTATCCACTCTTTCACTTCAACAAGGGTATCCTTTCGGGCCTTTCAGTGCGTTATGGGCCGTAATCCCCCATCGTAAACACTTTTTTGATTTAGATTGCAACGCACAAAATCAACGTACTTATGAGGAGGTGATATACTTACACCTACTGGCTCAAAGCCAAGCCACACCGCCCAGTCTATCATAATCTCATAATCAGCAAGTATGGTCATAGTCATCTGAGGCTGTGTTTGCTCTAAATAGTTAAGCAACATCTTCGACCCGCGAGCCATAGATGTGAAGTTTTCTTTAATTTTATGGGAAAACATAAAGAACATCTGCGGATAATCTTGGTCTTCGTTGTACCAAAGACCGCCAACCGCAGTAAATACTTCGCCTTCTTTGCGAACTAAATAGCATTCAGAGCATTCATACATTTCTGTAATGGCTTGCTTAATATCCAAGTGTCCAAGGATTTTAAGCTCTCTTATATTCTCATGACTTAGATTGGCAGCAACTTCATCAATGTGATCAAGAGTAAAAGGGGTTAAGTAAAACTTACCCCTCTTGAGAATCTTAACCTCCATAAAGACGCTTAAACCCTTCTTCTACCTGCTTAACATAAGCAGTGTCATTTTTATCCCAGTACCTAGGGTCTTGCATCATTTGATCTAACTCGGCTTGAGTTGTTTGACCTGTTGGCTGAGTGCCATCAGAAAACGAACCATCCTTAGTTGCCTCCATGATTGCCTCGAGAGCAAGGATTCCTTCATGGCTTTCGCACATGCGCTCAATGGCTGGCAGAGATTTCTCAGGAAAAAACTTGTTTGCAAACATAGACGCTGCTTGAATGCGGTCATTTGCATTGTCACCAAGTTTTGCTGACTCGGCCTCAAGATCAGGTTGGCTTCCATTAACAGCTTGAGCATACATCTCAATGCCCTTTTGAAACTCTTCTTGCCCGTAGCCATTCTCAAAGGAATGCTCAGACCACCATTGTAGTAACTCATTGTCTACAGCAAGATCGTCATTAACAATATCAGGAAGCTGATAATCCCCAGAAGAATCAGGGCGATCACTAAAGGCCTCTGTTTGTATTTCTTCCAACAATCTATTTCTTATGTCTTCTTCTTTACCACCCAGCTTTGACTCAAGTTCCTTATAGGCTTTAGCTAAGTCTTCACCACTGCTATACTTCTCAGGCAACCACTCAGGGCGCTCTGGCTGACTGTCTTCCGCTACAACAAAGTCACGCTGCTCTTCTGCTGCTGGCGCTTCACTGCTTTCCATCAAGCTCTCGCTCATTTGTTTTTACTCCTATGTGAATGTGCAATACGCTGCTCAATAAGGCCAACTATATAACGCTGGCCCTCTATATGTCGCAACTCTTCCGTAGTCACATTAGGCCCGTTAACCATTTCTATGGTAATAGAGCGCAAATAACGAAGAACTTCCTTGCCTGTTGGTGACTCAAATATCTGAGAAATATTCTGACTTATCTGAACATCTTTGTCAGAAGCCCTCTGTATTCCGTCTAATCCAATGTTAACCTTGTTCGGCAACCATCTGTCCTTGCTGTTGCTGCGCCATCTGCTGCGCTAATGCAGCTATTTGTTTACGCTGTTCTTCATCACGAATCAAGCTCTCTGGCACACCAAATTTTTTCGCAAGGTGAATTGCTGTTTGTTCACCGTCAATTAGAAGCTGCAACATCTCTGGGCCAAAGGCTCCACCAACCAATTCAAGAAACCTAGCAACGCTAGAAATATCCTGATTTGATTGAGCTTGTGCAAGCGGAGAGACAGAACGGACTTTAACCTCCCGCCCATTTACTGTAGGAACTTCTATGCGGCCCTGCTTCTTTAGAATGTATATTACTCTTTGAAGTACGGGCTGCACGAGTTCTGCTTGCAATCGACCAAATGCAGATCCCATTCTTCTAGCCAAGTCGCCCATACGTTCAGCTACTTCAGTTGCAGTAGCGGGAGTTTTGTCTGGGTTTCCAAGCATGTCATTGTATAGCGCACGTTTAATATTCAAACGCATGTCGCTAAGAACAAGCTGAGCTACGTCAAAGCGACCAGCAGCTTGTATGGGCTGAAGGCCAGCAGACCCCATAGCTTTCGGTATGATTGATCCGGGCACTAAATTAATCGTGTCAGGGTTGATTACGCCATCATCTTCCATCTGATAAATCCCAGAGATAGACATCTGTGCATTCTCAAGAATAAGTTCAATTGTAAGATTCGTAGTCTTAATAGCAGATAGGGCATTAAGCAGTGGGCCGCGCCCGTAAATCTCACCAGCGCATTTACCCCAGCGAAAGCAAACAAAAGGATTAGAACCAAGCCCAGTCATTTCTTTTGCATGCAGCATAGTTTTAGTGGTCATGCAGATAGCATAATGAAAGTAAGCTTCTTGATTTTTCTTAGAGTAGTCGCGGCAAACAACCTCAAGCACAGTCGTTTCACGCTCAGATCCCATTAAGGATGTAACCTTCTGATCAAAGTTTCCCTTAGGATACATGATAGGAAGATGGTCAAACTTAACCTTCTTTCGCTCACGATAGACATGATCGATCTTATCATCGGGACCGGTGTCAAGGACTACATGAGGAAGCGGTATAGCTGAGAAATTTACAGGATTAATTGCATCTCCCTCTTCTACGCACAAGACACCAGTACCCACAGCCAAATCCATGAAGGATTCATGAACCTCTTGGCTGAAATTAGAATTCTGAAGAACCTCGAATACATACTCAGTTACTTCATCAAGCTCGTTATCTACAGCCTCACGCTGATCGGGCGGCACTTCACTGCCAGCCATAAGATCAGCCCAACGAGCAAAGTTAGGAACTAAGCCAGACTGTAAGCGACTAGCAAACTCCTGCACACCAACTACCGCAGTCTCATCAAAGATCTTATCATCCCTGCGCTGCCCAGCTTCTTCGTAATAGAATGACTCACGTTGAGGCAAAGCATACTCATAGCATTCCTCAAACAACGGAACCCAGTTCTCACGAAAGGCTTTTGCCTTCTGATAACTTTGAATATATTGCTTTGCTATATCAGCCATTAGCCAAACCTACCTAAAAATCCACCGCCAGAAGCACGGAATAAAGAGCGCCTTCCTGCGCCACCGCGCATACCGCTTCTCTGCGTTTTGCCCTCTAAAGCTGTAGAAATATCTTCTCGCTTTTGCTTAGCTTTTTTCTGAATCTCTTCAGATTTAGCCGCTTCAGCTTCTATACGCTGCTCTGCTGCTGCTTCTTTTTCGGCCTGACTCGGACCACCACCGCCAAAACACATATTAATCTCCTTTGTTTTCTACTCGTAAGCATAGAAGGGAGCAAACATCAATGCACAAAAAGTTATAGCCTAGACCAAAAGCTTGGTTTGTTTCTTTGCTTTGGGCCTCTACTAAACACATCAAAGTTGCGCTTGGCAATCACAGGCTTGGCTGGTCTTTGGCTATTCATTAATGCTCTACCCTCACCAGCGCCTAAAAATAAATACTGGGCTGCATCATGAACGTGGCTAAACATATTCTTATCTGGTTTGTCTGCGTATCTTTCGCCGCTTACTTCCATACGCTTATAAGCATAACCACCCTCAAAGCCCTTAATTAACTGGGGGCAACGCCTGTCTATTAGTAGTGCTGGCTTACCTTCAACCATCTTCGTTAACTGGGAGGATACAGATTCAAGCCGAAGGTCAACAGAGTTGGAAGGCGCAGGAAACGCCTTCAAGCCAGCACCGCGCAGAATATGAAAGGGAGTCGATTCATCAGTCTGCGCTCTAAAATCACCCGCAGGATCGCCGTAAATAATTACCTCAGAGGCAGCAGCAAACCTAGTGGATAGTTCATTTCTAAGAACCTCGGCAAAACGCACGATGCCCATGTCTACGGCCACAATTTCTGACTGTAGAAACCATCGCCCCCTTACCTTTTGACCAAAGACCGCAGCAGGAGTTAGACCAAAATCCACGCCAACATAAACTGGCATGCTGGCAGCAACGGGTATTTCTTCTTCTGCTATGTGAACTTCTGATGCAAACATTGGATATACAGGCTTTCCGTCTTGAATATGACCCAGCCGATTCATCACATACACATCTATCCATGATTTAGTCTTGCCTCGAATAAGGTTCGAGTAATAAGTCTTAAGCATGTTCTTTGTGTTTTCAGCCTTTGGGTTTGGATCATAGTCTTCTATTTCTCCGTCTTCTGTTTTCCTCTCAACCATCCCAGAGGGCTGGGTATAGAAAGACCAGTTATCTGGTTTGACCAGCATCTTAGCTTGCTCACGCGGAATATGATCTGGGATTGGAACTTCGCCAGACATAATGGGCCACCAATGATCTTCTTCAGGGGCGTTGGTATCGGCAATAACGCCAGTCCAAGAAGGCCCACCATCACGCATAGAAGGAAAGCGGCCAACACGCATCGTACAGGCATCAATAATACTCTTAGGAATCTCTCTAGCTTCGTTGATCCAAATCCCTGTAAGTTCCAAAGAAAGAAGTTTCTTAACGTCTTCGGGCCTATCAAGAGCCAAGAAAAGAACCTCAAGATCTATGTCTCCCTTTTTAATCCTATGGGTGTATGGCACTGACCAAGTAAACTTACCCCAGTCATTTTCCGGAAACCAGTCTAGCCAAGTCTTGATAGTAGTGGTTCTAAGCTGTGGATTGGTATTACGAATAATAGCCCAGCGGCTTTTGCGTATTCCGTCTGGGCCTTTCTTCTGTTGAATAGCGCGGCGAAACACTTCAACACAGCAACCAACAGACTTGCCAGAACCAACTGGGCCTCTTACGCCACGAAAGAAGGTATCATCTTTCATAAAGGTCTTGAGTACATCGCCATCAGGCTTGTACTTAAAGTTAATCATCTATAACCTTTATCAACTCCAAAGCGGATCATATCTTGAACTACTTCAGGCGCAATGCTTTCAATCAGCTTATCGCAAGCAGAGTCACTAACTAAATGACTGCTAGCGCCAAACTTCTCCACAACATAACTAAGATGAACCTTGCGCACAATCTTGCGCAAAAGATCTAAGTCTTGCTGCTTAATTGTATTTATAAAGCTCACTTCTTAGCAGCCTTCTTTTTAGGTTTAGGCTCTGGGCCTTCTTCTAGCTTCATGGAGTAACTCATGTGTGTTGCTTCTGTCCAAGTAAAGCCATGAAGAGTGTGAGTCTCCCCAGTCCAAAGTTCTTTTGTGTTCTTAGTGTACCAAGCCATTATGTTCTGTACTTCCTTACTTTGTTGGCAATTGCTTTCGGTTGAGCCACATGCTGCTTACCTGCTGCCTTACCCTTTCGTTTAGCTGCGGTTGTAGCTGCATATTCAGAAGAGCTAAGAGAAGCGATAGCCTTACTAGGAAGATAACGCTCACCAGTCTCACTAGACTTCTTGCCAGACTTGGTGCGCCACTTCTGCTTGCCCCAGTTTATTAATGACTTCTGAGGCGCTCTCATTAGTTCGTCTTAGGCTTATACAAAGAACGCTTAGAATATTCTTGAGGCATCATCATTCTGCCACCAGCGCCGCCACTTTTTACACGCGCTTGACTCACACGCTCTTTTGCATCTTTAGGTTTATCACCAACCATATCACGAAACATTACCCGCGCTAATCGACGTAAAGGATTTGGAAGCTTGTTATAACCAGCGTGTCGGCTTGTACTACTCATTCTCTGATTAAAAGTATTTCGAGCTTCTTTAATCTTACCCTCTTCAGCCATTCGATTAACATCGCTAAGAAGGCTGCGAACTCGACTTACTTCCTTTTCGCTGTAAGGCTTTTTATCTATTGGATTAATGTAATCAGTCATTATTTATATCCTCCACCAGCAGCCTTATACCGCTTTGCTAAGAGTTGCGCTTTTCTTGCCGACCACTTGCCAGCAGCAGTGCCTTGAACATTAGCAGCCTTTATTCTGTTGAACAAAGACTTCCGCATCTTAGGCTTAGTGTAATTACCAGCAGCATTAACAGCCATTACATATGCTTCCCTTCTTTGTCCCACTTAGCCTCAATAGACTGAAGCTTCTTTAACAGGCTTTTATATTTAGGGTGTTTATCCCGAATGTACTTAACTGCATTGCCAGTAACATTAACATATCTACGCTTCATCTTGTCTGACATCGAGGCATCAGGTTCGTCACGCTTAACGTCAGGAACCATCTCCTCAAACTTAGCCATCTCCTTAGAGAGCCGATCATAACGCTGCTCTACAGTTTCAGTCACTACTTCTTCTTTCCACTTGGCTTCTGCTTGGGAGGACGACCAACCTTAGATCCATAAGTTCCTTTACCCTTTGGCATTAATAACCTCCTAATAAACTTCTGCGTTGCTTTCCCTTCCGCTGATACGGAACATCACCCAACTCCTGATTACCGCGCTCAACAGGCTTCATACTCAAAGAAGGAAGCGGCTTATCTTCCGGCTTCTTCTCTTCGTAAATCTCTTTGGCACCTCTGCCACCACCACCAAAACACATAACTATGCCTTTCCCGCACTCTTGTTACGCTTAATAGACCTATTAGCAGCCCTGCCAATAACTCTTAGATTTTTACCACTATTATCCCTTGGATTTCCGTTCTTATGGTCAACATCCTTGCCATCACCACGCTTGGCAATACCAGCCTGCTCCAACTTGTAACGCGCCTTCTTACGCTTGCGATTATCTTCCATTCGCTTAGAAGACTTGTCGTACTTGCCCTCACCACGCATGGAATAATCCCGAACATAATTCTCACTACTGGGCATTAACACTTCCACTTTCGTAAAGCTAAAGCCTTCCTAGTAGGACGGCCCTTCTCATCTTTCATCGGCCCCTTAACGCCACTCATCCTAGCGCAAAAAGACTTCTTCCTAGGCCCGCCCTCAGGCTGAGGCCTCTTTAAATTAGCACCAGTCTTGTTCTTAAAATACCTGCGACCAGCAGCATTCAAACCACCCTCAGGATTCTGATACTTCTTAGCGACCATATCCAACACTCTTCAATGCAGCCTTGGCAACAGTCATATCCGCTCGCGGTGGCTGAGCCTCAGGCTTCTTCTCATACCTACTCATAAAATACTCCTACACTAAAAAAATATTACTAGGCAATGCACAAACCTTTAGGGCTAATAATGTGAGGAAGGGACCACATAGACATTGTAAGTCCAGAGTTTTCCCCCCTACCCCCTAGCTAAGCTACCACCAGCCAAACGGTTGCACGGGACAAACAGACTTAGCCTAGATCAATAGACACCTTGATGTCACCAGCCACTTGAACCTGTGAACGATCAATAGGTTTATACCCAGCACGATCCAACAAATCCTTACTGGCCTCAAGCTGAACGTACTCAGACTTAGCACTCGTAGCCAACCTACGCACTGTACCAACAGCTAAAGTAGCACTCAATCCAAACTCTTCATTCATCCTCTGTGCCAAGTAATGCTGCACATGAGCAAGCTTCATAGTCTTGGTTGCAGTTACCCTTCCAGACTCACCAGCAGCATAGCCAGCTTCTTCAGCGGCTTGAGCTATCGTACAACCCCTTGCTACAATCGTGTCTACCAATGCAGTCTGTTTATCAGTCAGCTTGCGGCTTGCTGGAACCATGTCACACCTGTTTTCTAAGCTCAGTCATTGGAAATATATCTATCTTATATCTCATTCGCTAGCCCCCCTCTCCCTCTCTCCCCCCATTACGACACTATTTCTACATTGCTTGTCAAGAGTGACGTTACGTAACTATACTAATTACCCTACGTCACACCTGATTATTCCAGTTGACAGGGTGGCAATGACCTTTGCTGCGATACAGTAAAACAACCACCTTAGTCAGGCTCTCAATGTCTTTTCTCAGCTTGCGGTAGGGTCATTGCAAGCAGAGATGCAAGCACCTGTGCGTTACTCTGGCCTGTCATTGCCGCGCTTCGTTGTGCTTTTAGAAAGGTAGCTGGCTGTTAACCAATGGCTTACACCATTGGGCCAGCAAACGGGGGGAATCTTGCCCGATTCCCCCAGCTATACGCTTCCCCCATATGGCTAAAGAATAATGAAAAAAGAATACCAAAAAGAATTTGGACCAACTCCGAAGCTCGCGTCTGGTCCCCACCGTCATGGAACAGCCAGAACCTGCAGTCAAGACGGACGTGGTTGCGTCTTGACTCCAGAACCATGGCAATTCCCTGTCGGCGTTGTCCAGCCCCTCACTTCGGGCCGGTTCAAATTACGAGAAACACACAAAAGCAAACGCTTAAAATGGAGAACTTAAAATGACTGCTTATGAAATCGCTACAAAGAACCACACAAAAGCCCAATTGATTGCAATGGTTGAACGCGCAAACGGTCTAGCTATAGACGCGGAAGAAAACTACCAACACACAAAGAACCAACTAAACACCTTGCGGGTAGAGCAAAACCCCGCAGCCGATGCCAACAAGGCCCGCACCAGTCAAACCGACCCAGTGACGGAATTCTTAAACCACATAACAACAGATGAAACTCTGTACCGTGACCGCCAGTTTGTCATCACAGACACTTGCCAATTTGATCGCCGCGTTATTGTTGAGGCCATCATTGATAAATTGTATTGGCTAAAGACATCGCGCAAAGGCCATGACGCCTACGCCATGAGCACCAAAGAGCGCGCGGAATATGCAATGCGCCGCAACGATGGAACAGAGATTGCATTGACGCAGCTAAAAGCAGCAGTGTCAGAAGCCAGAGCAGCACAAAGCAAACTCGCATTGTTTGACCGCATGCAAGACCAGCTGCGCGGTTACTACGCGGAAACCTTTGGCAAGTCTTATATTGCCTACGGCGAGAACGAGGCCAACATTCCGAGCAACCAGCAGCCGCAAGCCATCCCCGCAGACATCGCGGCGGACATGGCGGCGCTTGGAATCACACCGCCCGCCGATCAGACAGCCAACACCAACGGCGTCGAAACCGTCGCGGACGTTGCATAGCAGAGCACAACATAAACCAACCAAAGGGCGGCCAAACGGTCGCCCCAAAATTTTTTCGGCCCTCCGCTTCGCTACGGGCCTCATTCGCTAGAGGAAAAAACAATGCTTAAATCACCAATCATCCCGCTGCTTGACAGTCACGACTACCACCTAAATACCGATGAACTGTGGCTAGATGCAGATGACATCCGCTTGCAATGTGGTGTCATCACTCCATATGAAGCATCGCTTGATAGCGACAGGCAGGAGAAAGCATGGCATTGAGCCATGCAGTCTCCTATCAAAATATGTCACTCCACCCACCCACCCCCGTGCCATTTTTGATTCTGAAAAGTGCGCCATGCTATTCCTCGTTCCTCGGGCATGGTCGCTTCCGTGCTATGGCACGGCTCCCCAGTACACTCTCCCCAGAGTTCTCTCCCCAGAGTCGGGCCAACTACGGTGAGAGTAATTTGGCAAAACACCATGCCAGATTCCCAAGTCAAATATTCCACACTGATTCAAACAAAAGGAGAAACTAAATGTTAAAAACTGTATGGATTGCATTCATTGCATTCTCTACGCCAGAAAACTGTGACAAGTTTTTAGAAAATAATCCGTCACTTGCTCACGGTGAAGTGCAGTGCGTCATTCACAAGCACGAAACGTCACCGATAAAACCAAAACGAAAACCAAAAAAGGATTGAGTAAATGCCAAGCACACCAATTCAAAAGAAGTTTCAAAGATTAAAGCAAAACTATGGCATAGATCAAAGATGGATAGATGCTCAGTTAGAGTGGCAAGAATATTGCTGCGATGGATGTAAACGTCCATTCAATGAGCATGTTAGATATGTTGTAGACCATAAGCATGACACCTCAATAAAAGTTGTTCGACACCTTTTATGTGACTCATGCAATGGAGCTTTAGGAACATTAGAAAAACTACAAAAGAATGAGGCTGTCTTTAAAAGACTACAGCTAATAGCTCAGAGGTATATGCACTATGAAAACTTATATCCTCAACAAGGTGACGCAACGTAACTAATGACTTTAACTATTGTCACTGCAATAATGCAGGACATAACCCAAGGAGAACTAACATGAGACTCAACTACATTGATTATGCAGACCTGCCTTTGTCTGTAATGTTTACTAAAGGTGACATCGAAGCGATCCATGAATTTTTCAAAGATCACTCAGATGCAATTAAAAACTGCAAAAGACCACATGCAATGGAACAAATTGCAGTTTGCTTTGCAGACATACATGCAAAACTAGAGGAGGTATAGCATGAAACATTTTTCAATGAACGACTTCAACTTTCCTGTTGAGCAACAACCAATCCATGACCAGCTTGGCAATATCATTGCTGGTCATCAAGCTGTTGTGCGTACCGACACCGATCAGGTGTTGGGTGTACACGGATCACGTTACAAGATCGTATCGCACGATGATGTAGTCAACTCAGTTCTCGAC
>Ga0208669_1000227_pt1 | contig 23480 bp, 49 predicted proteins | sample 21_taG_FD_184095 | JGI IMG/M metagenome (GOLD analysis project Ga0208669, IMG submission 184095) | Marine viral communities from the Subarctic Pacific Ocean - 21_ETSP_OMZ_AT15319 metaG (SPAdes) (version 2) | ecosystem: Environmental > Aquatic > Marine > Oceanic | place: Pacific Ocean | collected...
GAAGAAGCCGAGTTCGATTATAACGAGTTCTATGACAGAATCGAGAAGAGATTAGAAGCATACGGCGTATACCGCGACATTGCTGGTGAAGATGATCGCGAGACTGAACGCGAGCGTGAGAAGAACCGCGGACAAATGGATCTTGGACTGTGGGAATCGCGCATTGTACGGCGCTGGTCCAAGATAATAAAATAAAATATATATTTTTTCCTCTTAAGAGGGGGAAGCCCATAGTTACTAATAGACAACAAGGTCAGAAAGGCTCGATAGGTTGTATGCAAAATATGCGTCCCAAGGGAGTAGCAGGTATAAATACGAGATAGTGATGTAATAGCCTATACACGGAGGTATAAACGTGACTAGGTGGTTCCAAAACATAGCTATAATAGCTTCCTTACTCACAGTAGGATGCGTAAGCCCTACTGTATCTACTTCAGCCAAAATCGATGCTAACTTAGATGTAGTGCAGACTTCAACCCACGTTGAAGTTACGTCAGCACTCGGCGAAGTCTTCGAGGTGCTAGACGCACCCAACCTTACCCTTACAGAACAGCGATCCAGAACAGCCGCCGTTAAGGTTAGATCCCTTACGCAAGGCGGTCACGGTTCTGGTACTTACATGGTCGCCTACGGCCGTCGCATCGTTGCCACTGCTGCTCACGTAGTCCGGAACGAGACAGTGATGGCTATCGACGGTCGAAACGGTGAAACGGCCGTAGGCCAAGTAATCTTTGTGGATCACGATGTGGATATTGCATTCCTCGTTGTCCCAGAGCTGAAGACACGAACTGCTGTTCGCTTTAATCCTCGTAAAGTTTATGACGAGAGACTTATAGGAACCCACCTCACCTATACCGGATTCCCTTCCCACCACGACCTCCTTACAATTCGTGGGTATGTCGCGGCACTAGAATATAACATGATTGTTACCAATATGTTCGGCTGGTTCGGATCATCCGGGTCCGGTGTCTATGACCAGAAGGGTCGCCTTGTGGGCGTAGTCTCTGGTATTGACGTTGGCAACATCGGTTTCCGTCTTCCACTGGAATCCATCGTTTGGGTCGCACCAGTAAGCAAGATCGACCTAGATGTACTTAAGGTTCGTATCAAGACAGCAATGCTCGTAGGCAAGATAGAATCATTCCCCGGCGCCGCCTCCCCTCGCCGCGGAGAGTCCACCCCATGAAGCGACTAGTTGTTGTAGCAACCTTCTTAATGGCCTTCTTGGGCTTTGGGTGTGAAGGAGACTACACACTCTATGGCGGACCTGGAGAAGTTGTTTATGTGGAAGTCCCCGTTGAAGTTGAAGTACCAGTTAAGGTGCCCGTTGAGGTTCTGGTAGAAGTCCCGGGTGAAGGCGGCGATGTTTGGATTGACTCTTTCGAGCAACCCTTCACAATGAATGGAATTGACATTGTTTGGCTAATCGATAAATCGGGGTCCATGAATCAGCACTCCCAGGCAGTTGTGGATGGCATCGAGCAAATGATGTTGTCCCTTCCTCCTGCTGGCTGGAGATTGGGAATTACCACCTCCTCTTGGACCGATGCTAACAGTACCCAGCAGTTCCCTCTTGTCCCTGGAGATACGGTACAGGATGCATGGGACGCCTATAATAATACAGGAAATGGACACTACGAGGCTGGCTTTGATGCGCTGTATGCTTATCTGGCGGAGAACCAATACAATCAGACTTGGTTACGCCCAGACGCGGGATTACTTGTAGTCTTCGTGAGCGACGAAGAAGAGCAGAGCAGCCGCGATTTTACGCCTACCCTCGCGGGACTACAAGATTTCATTAATTGGTATGGACTACAGCGCCCATCGGTCTTTATGGCGAGCATAGTAAATGTTCATATGATCCTCAACGAGTGTGACCAGCCTTTGTCCCCTTACTATGTAGGGAATCGATATATGGATGCCACTGACGCCTTTGGGGGTGTGGTTGTAGACATCTGCTCCGAAGACTGGGCGCCTGGAGTACAAGCCGCCACAAGTCAGACGGAACCCCACGAAGCTTGGCCCTTAACATATCATCCTATTGAGGAGACGTTGATTGTTTTTGTAGATACTGTGGAGATGGCTGAGTCCGACTGGGTATATAATGCCACCATTAATGAGGTTGAGTTCACTGTAGTACCACCTGAGGGCGCATTGGTCGAGATAGGTTATGTTATTGACTATGATGCTGGGGATGATGATGACTCATCCGACGATGACGATTCGGCAGGGAGCTAACTACTTATGTCACAGAAGAAAAAAGTTATTAAGTTGACACAACCTTGGATCGATAATGCTATGGATGTTCCATCCCTACCAATAATGCTTGATGAAGAGGGAACGGTGGTCTCACCCTTCCCGCTCTCCTCAGGCGCAAAAAAAAGCTTATTAGAGTTAATCTATAATCGCGAGTCAGGTATAATTACTAGACAGGAGTTGATGGATGTTCTCTTTAATGAAGAAGGTAAAGAAAAAGGTCTCATTATTGAGACAACTATTTAGACGCTTAGACGAGATCGAAGCCACGCTTGAAAAGCACGCAGCGTTAGCTGCCGAGAACGACGCCCTCTGGGCTTTTCTTGACGCAGAAGATGAAGATCTCTTTCAGTCAGCTCACTACTCAGGCGCCCGCAGAGATATGTACTCAGGCAGCGCCGAAGAAATCGCAGAACAAATCAGTGATGAAGTCCTGCGTACAATGAAAACTCAAGGCGATGCCTGAAACTCTATATCTATTTGACGTCGATGGTACCCTCACGCCTCATCGCCAACCTATTAGTGAGAAGTTTGCGACCGTCTTTCTAGACTGGGTAGCCGAGAAGAACCGTAAAGTTTATCTTGTGACAGGCTCGGACGTCTCCAAAACAAAAGAGCAGATCTTTCCGTCCTTCATAGATCAGTGCCAGGGAATATTTACATGCTCGGGTAATGTTTTCTATTCTAAGGGTAAGAAGATATATGAAAAGACAATGATTATTCCGGAGGGACTCATCGAGAACTTAGAGCTTTATCTAGAGCAATCCGAATGGCGAAAGAAGCAAGGGAATCATATTGAACACCGCCCGGGCATGATTAACTTCAGCACAGTGGGGCGTAATGCCTCACCGAACATGAGGGAGGCATACAACAATTGGGATGCTACCACTAAGGAACGTGAGGACATTGTGTCCTATCTGGCGGACCTCCACCCCAATTTAGAGGTAGCTATCGGAGGCGCAATCTCCGTAGATATATATGCAGCCGGCGCCAACAAAGCTCAGATTGTGGACACCCTTTATGAGCGCCACGGTAAAGATGCCTCGATGGTATTCGTGGGAGATGGTAATTTTCCGGGTGGTAATGATTGGCCTTTAGCGCAGTACCTCGACCCATTTGAGGGGAGCGAATGGTATCAGGTACTCGGACCTGAAGAAACACGTGCCTTAATAGAGTATGGCGAACTATTTATATAGATGAAACGCGAACTCCAAACCTTTCAGGACTTCTTAAATGAAGCCGTAGACCCCAACTATTACCAGGAAACTTTTTATTTCACTATGCTGATCTCCATGACAAAAGACATGGGCGGATCACGTGACGAAACTAAAAATGATATCCGCGCACTCCCAGAAGTATTAACCGTGACTCTGGTTGAGAAAGAGAAGGGCGGCGTCCAGAAGGACCTGGGTACGAAGTTTATGTCGACCCTTAAGGTTCACGTACGCAAGCCCAAAGATATCTCTAAAGAGATGATGATGAAGCGACTTGTTAAGATGACAGCACGACTTAAGGGTGTTTCTGTACTCCGCTACAAGGAGAAGAAGCCCAAGCAGCGACGCAAGGCATTCCACGGACCCGGTAGTTATGCCAAGAGAGTCCAGAATGTACAGGAACGTAAGAAGAAAAGTAAGAAGACCAAAGGCTACCAACAAAGCCCAGCTCGCAAACGGCGCCTCCGTATAGGCTTTAATCGCCTTACCCAAACAGGACCCAACAACTCCGGACCTTATAAAAAAGTAAAGAAGCATCCGTCATGGAAGTCAGCACCTCCGGGCGCACCGGGCGGACTAGAAGAGGGAGCCCTTGAAGAAGTCATGAAGGGTCCAGGCGACTTGCCCGAAGGATACGTTGTAGTATATGACTCTAGTGAGATGCCCAACAAGTTTGAAGTCTATTACGCAAAAGAGGATGACCCCTCAACTCCTTTAGTGGTAGGTGACCTAGAGCAGATGGAGAAGGGTACTCCAGTCTTTGGACAATTGAAGGTCCGTCGGCTCAAGCATGAACCCTACCGCGACGCATATGCTCCGTCCGGGGTGAAAGCTACTGATGGCTTTGGTCCGCTACTATATGATGTGGCTCTAGAGATCGCTACCAAAGAAGGCATTGGCATGCGCCCGGACATTAACTCTCTGACCCCTGACGCCGAACGAGTGTGGCAAGTCTATCACGATGTGCGCCAACAAGAGGACGATGACATCTCGGCAGTTGAGGCTGATGAAAGCCTGCAGGTTTATTATGACATGTTAGAGCGTGGAGAGATCACTCCCGTTGAGTTAGGAAAGTATCTGGCCGAGGTAGGCTTGATCCCTATGGGATACATCGGAGAGATGGAAGACGAAGACTACGAGCAAGCACTTGCAGACTTTGCCACCGAGAACCGATACCTCACTAAGATCTATAGAAAAGATAACATAGAGCGACAGTATGAACTGGGCGATAAGTTCCAGGAACTGGGCGCCGCTCCTGAACCAGAGGCACCCAAGCGTAGCTTTGACCTCTCCAGGGTTGATAGGTTGCGCGAGGCTATTGATTTGGTACTCGGCGCCGACGACGATGATCTGCTCGCCTTTGACGTTCAACCAGACCTACAGCCCAAGATCTGGAATGATGAGGAAGAAGTCAGGCGTGGCGTTAAGGCGGCTCTTATGCAGATTGTAGATGAGTTCATGGCCGGTCTAGACATGGACATCGATATCAAGGATGTTATCGTCACTGGTTCCATCGCTAACTATAACTGGTCTAAGTTCTCCGATATTGATTTACATATTCTGGTAGATTTTGCTGACGTTAATGACAACGAAGAGATGGTAAAGAAGTTCTTTGATGCTGTTCGCTCCAATTGGAACAAGCTGCATGATATCAAAGTTAAGGGTCACGAGGTTGAGATTTATATTCAGGACGAGCACGAGCCTCATGTCTCCACCGGAGTATATTCCTTAACGGACGACCGTTGGTTAGTCAAGCCCAAGAAGGTACGCCCCGCTATTGACAGAGGAACTGCCACCAAGAAGATGAGATATATAGCACGCCAGATAGACAAGCTGAGTGCAGTCCTTGACACGGGAGATTATGAAGGCGCCTTTGATATGGCACAAAAGATCAAAGCTAAGCTCAAGAGAATGCGTCAGAGTGGGCTAGAAGAGTCGGGGATTTATTCTCCCGAGAATCTCGCCTTTAAGATGTTACGCCGCTCCGGGGACATTGAACAACTCTTTGCCATATACACCCAGGCATATGATAAGATTCATAGCCTGGACCAGTGATACGAATAACCCTGAGGAAGAAGATGGCTCTTGCTGGTGCAGTTGTGGTGGTGTTGAATGGGCGCGATGAAGCCCTTATACTCAAGCGTCCCCCTGGAATGGACTGGGCCCCTAATCAGTGGGCTCTCCCAGGTGGAAAAATAGAGCCCAACGAGTCCCCTCTCTCTGCGGCTATTCGCGAGACAAAAGAAGAGACAACACTAGATGTTAGAAAGTTAAAGATTATTAACTTAACTCTTGACAATCCGATCGCCCCGTATTATACTAGACACTACACTGGAAATGTTCAGATTGATTTTGAGCATACCGACTGGGCTTGGGTTGCGAGAGCAGACATTGAGACCTATGATCTTGCTCCCGGTGTGCTGAAACTATACGATTGGGTATTACAAAATGGCTGAAGAAGAAAACATACCGACTGAAGAAGAAGACAGTCCCCCGCTAGCTGAGGAACTGATCCCCAAGAAGCCATCACGGCTGTGCCCGCGCGGTATTCAGACCTTCACTGTCGCGCGCCAGTCCGATGAGACAGGTGTATCAGGTGAAGGTGTTGTGATTGAGGGAGTAGTTCTGGCCACCGGACAGTGTATTGCACACTGGCTCTATCCGCGACCCAAGGGCTCTATCGCTATCTTTGATTCTATGAATGATTTTATCACCGTTCATATCAAGCCTCATCCTGGCAACCGCACCATCATTACCTATGATGACGGAGAACAGGAGAAGTTTGGACTATTTAATGATGAGGAAAAAGCAGAAGATGAAAATATCCAAGAGTAGATTAGAAGAGATCATTACTGAAGAACTAGAAGATGTCCTACGCAAAGCCCAGACCCAGTATCGCACCGGGCCGCTGGGTATTCCCATCCCTGCAATGGATGGAGGGAGAGCTACAACTCTGGATCTGACCGACGATGCTCTTGAGCGCGCTAAAGCAGACTTTAGAGACGAAGAGCGCATGGCCAAGACAGCTGCAATGTATGCCATTGAACGTATCATTAAGGAAAAGGATCTAGCCCCCTGGGATACAATCTCTCCTAATAAAATCATGTCTTACTTGGACAATGTAAAAAGGAAGTACCGCAAAGAGTACGAGGAATATCACCAGGGGTATTTGGAAACGCTGACTTCCCATCATACCGATGACGAAGAAGAAACGTTGCCCTTGGGGACCAAACTTTCCAGGTTATTCCGGAAATAAGATAAGACGGTATAAAATCCTTGACATCTGCGAGCGAATCTGGTAGTATAACAAAGATGGCGCTGCGGATTGGCGACCTCGTGAGCGTCCAAGGGTATGACTGGCTCAGTTGTACAGTAGGTATTGTAACCGAGATCAAAAATCTGGTCCATGACCAGACGGGAGTTGAATACTCTGCCGTCACCGCAGTAATAAACAATAAGAAATACACTTTTACAGAACAAGATTTCAAACTAATATCACGAACAGAAAATACAGACATATGATGAGAACAGCAATTATTATTAGCACCCTATTTTTCACTGGGTGCGCACACATTTCTATCCCCTACGTTGGAGGAGACTGCCCCATGGCCCATTCGGTCAAGGGCAACGCCGAGTCCGGTATCTACCATACAATGGACTCTCCCTACTATGAATCCACACAAGCCGAGGTATGCTTCAGCGATAAGAAGGCTGCCCGCAAGATGGGCTATCGTCCCGCCGCTTTTTAATACACTTTAAGGGTTGACAGCCCAGCCTCCCCCTGCTATACTAAGAGAGTAGGAGGCTAGCTTGATGGACAGCCATTTTGAAAACAAATTGTACGAGAGGTTCCCGGATCTCTACCGAGAAAGGACCGCGCCACTTGAAAGCTCAAGCATGCCTTGGGGAGTTCAGTGTGGAAACGGATGGTATAAGATTATTTATGACCTATGTAACAAGATTACTAAGATTGCTCCGGAGGGAGAACACTCCCCTGCCATCTCACAGATTTCTAGACACGACGACGGGACGCTACATGTTGACGTTCGCAATGTCTCGCCACCAATCGCAGACGTTGTTGCTACCGCCAGAGAGGCTTCAAGATTGACCTGCGAGTACTGCAGCTATTCCCCAGCGTTCCTCAGGGACGTAAAGCAGGATAGGAAGCAGCACATTGCCTGTGGGCGCTGTGTTAATAAGACTACGGGTACCCGCAAGCCCCTGCGTTCCAAGCGCAAGCAGAAGCCGCGTAGGGCGCCTGACGTTATGGTGGTGAAAAGGTGAGCCACAAAACATTTAAGACCGGAGACTTGGTAAGGGACAAGTTAAACGTAAAAGACATGTCCTACGGACTTGGGGTTATCCTTAGACCAGTACCACCGGACCACCCCCACAAGGTGTCGACCCGGCAATACGAAGTTTACTTTACAAAGTTTGAGAAAACAATAACATTTCACGGAGATTACCTTGAGAAAGTTTGATATTGAAACCTATACACAGCGCCGCATGCGCGAACTAAACGGACATACTGCTGATTACACTGGCAATACCCTAGACCCCATCGTAGAAGAATATACTCGCCGCCGCATGAAGGAGTTAAACGTCGAAGAACAATTGCGGCAACGCAAAATAAACCTTGACAAGACGACTCGTCTCGGGTATACTGTAGCTACAATGGACGTTCTGACGTTCTCAGGGGAGTAGAGATGACTGACCTTTCGAGAGATAATACATGCGAGCACCCAAACCGTGTAGGGTTTTCTAACTTTAAGTGGACAACACAGTCTATTGGGGATTGGGAATCAGCATGGAATGCCGTGTGGAAATGTAATGTAAAATGGGAATGGCAAGATGGGGACCTGTATGCCCGACGCAAAGGCTCGGAGTTCGCCCTCTTTCGTACGCATGGTGATGCGGTTAAATTGGACATGGCTATTCCGCTTCCCGAGATTCACGTTATTCAAGGAATAGCTAACTGGATCCTGGGCGCACACCTAGACGACCATCGCGCTTCCGAAGCGGGGCGCCTTATTAGAGATTGGATAAAGAAAAATGTATGAACGAATGAAGAGCTTATTGATGACTGGACTGCACCTTGTAGCTGCGGTCCTAATCACAGTCCTGATGGGCATCTACGCCGGCATTAATGCCATAATGATTACTCGCGTCTTAAATGATTGGCGCCTGGACACCTACATGGGAGTAGACACTGGATTGCATATCCTTCTGCTGCTTGTCATGTTGGTTTATATGCCTGCGTGGGCATTTGCCAAGCTGGTAAAGAGCTAAGAACAATTCGGACCCTTAGCTCAACTGGCAGAGCACCGGACTTTTAATCCGTAGGTTCTGGGTTCAAGTCCCAGAGGGTTCACCAACCAACCAGAGAGAGATAGATGATTAGTTTGATAGAGTTTTTTGTTATCTTCGCAGCAGTCGGCGGTTTCGCCACATGGTGCTATTATGAAATAAAAAATCTTCCCACACCGGGAGACGGAGAATAAATGCCCAAGACACCATTACGATACCCAGGCGGTAAGTCCCGCGCAGTTAAGGTCATCATGCCTTACTTGCGCAACCTAGAGCGGAAGGAAATCTGTTCACCCTTCTTAGGAGGAGGCTCTATTGAGCTGCAGTGTGCAGAAGAGGGAATGACACTTCATGGTTATGATCTGTTCCAGCCCCTTGTCTGGTTTTGGGAAGCGTTGCTTTCTAACCCTGATAAACTTATTTCCCACATTGATGGGTACCGCGAGAATGTACGGAACTATACATCTCCGGCAACATTTGCCACAGAGTGGGGAAAGAAGTGCAGCACTAAATGTATCCTGACGAAGGATGCCCCAGAGTATTGTAACAATCATAAAAAGCTGGCAGCAATCTGGAATGATGAAGTCCTCGGTGCATCTAAGAAGAACTTTGAGATTGTTAGAGAACTGGTCAATAGTCGAACTCACGTTAGTGGACAGAACAAACTGTTTGAAGCTGCCGCCCAGTATTATATTGTAAATCGCACAAGCTTCTCGGGAGCAACCACATCTGGTGGCTGGTCATGGAAAGCTTCATGGGCCCGCCTTACCGATAGCGGACTACAGAACCTTCGAGACTTTAACGTTGATAACATGGTAGTAAAACGAGCCGACTTCACGGAAGCCATTAACAATCATCCTGACGCAGGGCTCTATTTGGATCCCCCCTATTGTCTCAATAAGACAAAGAAGCGAACGCAAGGAAACCGCGAGACCCTCTATGGCTCAGACGGTGACCACCACTCAGGGTTTGATCATGAAGGGCTATATAACTTGCTGGCCAATCGAACGGGGTGGGTGCTATCCTATAATGACTGTGAGTACATTCGAGACCTTTACTCTGGCTATCAGATTACTGATGCTGCCTGGGCGTACGGAATGAAGAATGTAGCCTCCGAGACAATGGGTAAATCCTCAGAGATCATTATCGTTGGTTAGAGAAAAGCACTTGACAAACCGCCGCTCGCGTGGTAGTATATACTCACGATGAACGATTGCCGGGGTGGTGGAACGGTATACACAGTGGACTTAAAATCCGCCGCCCTTATGGGCTTGCGAGTTCGAATCTCGCCCTCGGTACCAAACAATTAAAAGGAGATAGAAAATGGCAGGTGGAATCCAACCCGGAACAGTAGCGACAGATGAGCTGGCGCGTACTCTCGATAAGAGCTGTAAACAACAAGCCGAGATCGTATTCAAGGTTTTGGCTTCTCGACCGAGATACAAGGATCGGTTGACGGTCCAACGCAAGCTCTCCGCAACCCAGATTCCCAATGGAAGAGGTGCGTGTCAGCCAGACGGTTATCTGTGGTTTTGGGATGGGAAATTGATTTGTACCTTTGAAGCCAAGAAGCAGCAAGATCGCGGTAATGCCATTGAGCGATGGCACAAGAATCATACTATCTGCCGCCTCATTAATCCCGAAGTAAGTTATGTCACTTATGCTGTGGGCGAAGGCGCTTATGCTGATGGTACTATCGGGCGAGCCTTATCGCCAGTGCATGCGGGGGGGTTTAATGTATATGTACCCGGCGGAAATAGTACCTTCTTTAGTAAAAAAGGATTTACTCCCTCCGAGATTGGCGAGTCTATGATCCAGATTATCGAAGAAAGAATCTCTCACGAACCGGCGTTCAAGCAGATGGAGCTTTTTAGTTAAAATGAAACCTTTATTCATGTGGGCGGGAGGCAAGACCTCTCTAATCAAGGTGTACGCGGAACGGGGACTTCTCCCCGAAGACTTTGATTCCTACCTGGAACCGTTCCTAGGAGCGGGAGCAATGTTTGTGTGGGCATACGAGCAAAATCCACATGCCAAGTTTTATTTAAATGACCTCAATCAGTATATCATGGGGATCTACCGAGCTGTTCAGGCAGATGTAGAGAAGTTCTGTGAGATAGTGGACACTTATGAGCAGAAATACTTAGATTTACCGCCGCCTAAACTAAAAACTAAGACCGAAGAGGATAAGACTGTGTGGGTTGACCACCCCACCGGCTCTAAGTGCAAAGAATTAGAACAAGAATATAAAGAAGGGCGCACGGTTAACTGGACAAAACTGTGGAACGAGAAGCCAGAGTATCAGACCCGAAGAGCTTTTTACTTTTCTGTTCGCCAGAGATACCAGGAACTCGAAACCGCTAGGCAATCCACATTTGATGCCGCCACTTTATATTTCCTTATGAAGACAGGCTTTAATGGTGTCTGGCAGACCAAAGGTAATACTGATATTTTTAACACTCCGTGTGGACTGATGAGGCATACTGACTCCATTTACGATAAAGAGAACGTCATGGAGTGGCATACAGCATTACAGGGTGTAACCCTGTTGACTGGAGACTTTGCCGCAACCCTCGCCTACGCAGAGGACGACTGTTTTATATTTATGGACCCCCCATATCGAGGGTGTTTTACGCAATATGGAGTGGACTTTGATGACAACCTCCAACAAAGTGTGGTGGATTATTTGAATAATGCCGCAGACATAGGAGCATATGCAATCATGTCCAATCGGGATGTGGGAGATGACTTCTTCCAGAAGCGCCAAGGTACTAATATCATTGAGACTTTTGATGTAACGTACACAGTAGGACGCCGGAAGAAAGAAGATGACGGGACTTATAGTGCAAAGAAGGCAAAAGAAATATTGATGATTGGAAAAAAGTAGTTGACAACCCGGAGATGGGCTGTTATACTACAGATAGTTGACAATAATAGGAGATTAACTAATGGATAAGAGTGTTGATAAGTTGGGCTTGATTCACTACAAGGACGAATGCTCAAAAGCGGTAAGAGAAGGTTATAACGACGCTATGCAGGACACGGATACCCGTTACTGCGATGCACTGGAGTGGATCATTGATCAAAACATTCCTTTTGAATTCTGGGACAATGTTCCGTGGAATGATATTGTGACGCCGGAAATGGCATCTACAAGAAAAGACGATATGTACCGTTTTTGCCAGCCCCGCGGTACCGGTACCACGGGAGGAACAGATGCTTCAGCCCTCAAGACGGACCAGATGTTCGAAAGTATTGTTAAAACTGGACGGGAAAAGCTTAAGCGTCTTCCAATTCTGGTAGAATTCGATGGTCTTCTGTGGCCCGTCTTCGGACACAAGCGAAGCACTGTGTTCAAGAGAGGCAAGGAGGAAGGCTACACTGATCTACCGGGCGCATTTAGGATTGACCTTAGCGCGCGATATGAAGGTGAGGAGCTTGTAAACTGGGTTCGCAGGGTTATGTCAAAGCTCTCGGGATTTAGTAACAAAAACCTTAATGATCAAACAGAAGAAGAGGCCCCCGGAGATTTGGAGAGAAAGTTAATAAATGAGTTTGACGCTGAGCGCGGCTTTGCTCCGGAGATGAATAGTTGGTCCGAGGAAAAGAAGGTAGAGTGGGGTATTAAATTTTTGCTGGACAACGAGGAGACAATGGTTGGTGATACCCGTGGCGTTAAGGCTCTGCGATCGAAAGTCGCGCGTGCAGCATTCTCATCACAAACTTCCACCATCCTAGAGTTCCCAGCGGATGATGAACTAACAGATATTTGGCAAAAAGCATGGCCTCATGAAGACTTTAACATTGGATGCGACGATTGTGAGACCACCTATATCAAAGACTCCAACGGCAGCGGACAAAGCCTGACACGCGCCATTACACATAAATGGTTTCAGCGAGAAGATTTTTCACAGGCGCGTGATGATATTGCTGTGATGATGAAAGTGGGGTCCAAAAACTCCACAAATATTGACAGCGTGAAAAAGTCCAAAAATGATTCTCTTGCTATTCTTACTGAGTGGAACACTAACAAAAACTATAAGGGAGCTGGTATGCCCCGTGTTATGCGTGTTTGTATGGTTCAGCAGCTTGTGTCAGGGGATAAAACTCGTTACTACGAGTGGCGAACTGACGGTTCCAACGAGTTTGTTGAGATTGAGACTGACTAGTGAGAACCTATCTTAACCTAGAGGCCGCACACCTTACGACCCTAATGGAGATGTTCGCGGAGATTGAAAAGTCCCGCGACCTCCTAAAGTCAGAGAAATATGTTCGCGCATTGGTAAAAGAAGGGCTTGACAGGGCGCTCCAGGTGTGGTAGTATATACACAATGAAGAAAATTCCACCCATTACGATGCTCAAGGTTGAAGTGAAAGATGAGAACGACAGCGTTTTGACCATAGACCTCAGCGATGACTTTGTGAAGTGGTTTAAGAAAGAGAAAAACCTCAAACGCTGGGCACCGAAGCAGTTTCAAAACTGGCTGATTGAAGTGCTCCAGCACACTAACTAAGAAAGAGAGACATTTTATGGAAGGTATGACCTTTTATGAAGCCCGAGATATTGCCGAGGGACTTATTGAATACGACGACCCCAAGATTATTATTGCCGCATGGCAGTTCTTGATTGACAACAACATGATTCGACGATTGGACGATTGGTTTAGAGCCAGCTCCAAGGAGTTGATTGACTTAGGGATTTGTCGGCCACCTTATAGGCGCAACTACAATCGCAACCGAAACACTAGACGAAACCACAGAGAATAGAGTTAGCCGACGCTTACGAACTTAGGAGTATACTCATAATGACTTACACCCTATGGGGCAGTAACTCAGTAGGTCAGAGTAGCGTTCTTATAAAGCGCCGGTCGCGGGTTCAAGTCTCGCCTGCCCTACCAATTCTTGAGGTGTGATGTAATCGGCAACATTGTGGGTTTTGATCCCATCCTTCTAGGTTCGAGTCCTAGCACCTCAGCCATTAGGAGAGAGAAGCATGAAAAGATATAAAACAGCTATCTGCGCTGACGGATTTAGAATGTCGGTGCAAGCCAATCCGACCGCATACTGTGTGCCCCGTTCTGGTATTCCGGAGAACTATACCTTGGTTGAGGTTGGATTTCCCTCTGCGGAAGAGCCGTTACTTATGCCGTGGGCTGACGATAAGTTTGCACCCACTGATACTGTGTATGGATATGTTCCTGTAGAGATTGTTACAACTGTTCTCGTAAAGCATGGCGGACTGGTGGAGGGAGAAGTTCCTCCAGGCGTTATTGCGGTGAGAGGGGACTAAGGTATGTTTGCACTCATGTGTATTATCACTATGTTATTTGGCATATATCTTATTGTTCGCGCTCACGAAGTACGACCTAGTTAGTATGTGAAACTTAAGGTAGGCGACTTGGTAAGGCATCGACATCACCCCCATATTTGTGGAGTGGTGATGATGGTGGCCACCACCCTGAAGGGCGAGAATGTCTGCGATGTTCTTATTACTATTAATGCCGTTCATCCTAAGACCATAGGAACAGTGAAGTATCTCAATCAAGTCTACTGGAATAAAGTTGAAGATGAGGATTCCAAAACCTAGTTAGTAGGTGGTCTCCACAGAAAGGAACAATATGAAAAACACCCCGATGAAGAATCAGCGTGGACAAGGGATGACCGAATATGTTATTATTCTTGTTGCAATCGCTATCGTATGTATTGCTATCGCAGTACAGTTCGGCGGAAACATTAAATCTTTATTTGAAACCGCCGATGCAGAAATCGAGACGGTAGATGATGGGCTCTAAAGTTAATGACAGCACTGTTGGTTTTACTGCAAATATTTATTTTGCGCTCCATGAGAGGGCACAACGACACTGTGTCCCATTTTCTACACCAACGGAGAGGGAGAGATCCGCGAGCGGCATTCTATGCCAGTCGGATTCATAGGATACAGAAATGGAGCTTATGCTTGTGTTGCTTTCTCTGTTTGCTGTGTGTACGTACATCGAGTCTCAGAGCGGAAGAGGATCTCATGACTGAGTGTGGGGACCTCCTCACCCAGATAGTAGATATTCAAACACGACGAGCTAAGTTCCAAGATGGGGCCAACGCCTTAATAACTTTGCATGAACGAGGCACAGTAAGCAAAAAAGAGCTTGACAACAGCTTGCGCGTATGGTATATTGTAGAGAATGAGCTAAGAGGAGAGGTCACAGAACTCTACGACATAGCTTATAAAAAGAAATGTTTTGATGAGAAGTTAAATGAAAGTCGCTGAGTTACAAAAAGGGATGCTGCTCCAATTCGCCGAAACTCGTCCGTATAAATATCTTCGTGATGATCGGATGGACGAGGGAGTATGGTTAGATTTCGGAAACAATGACCCGCGCCGCACTCTCCGCTTTGTCCAAATAGGTCGCCCATTGATGATATACTTAGGACAAGAATCAGTACCGAGTGCAACGCATTATGGGGGCTTTCTCAAAGTTAGAAAAGTATCTGTAGAGGGAAGAGAAGCTATGATCTTTCCAGAACAATGGAAACATGTGGAGCCAGCATGAAGTTTAAGATAGGCGATCTTGTAAGACTCAACCCGGAAAACTGTCTGTATGGATCCCAAAGACAAATAGGAATCATCACAGCTCTCCTTCTGAATGAAGAAGTAAAGGTTCAGTGGTCTAACCAGCAAACTGAATCCACCATCAAAGAATATAAGCTCCAGCGGGCAACCGCTTCTTCCCAATCTTCTACATAGTCAGCTAAAAAATCCTTGACAGCAGCCCTCAGATGTGGTATCCTATGGGTATGATGAAGGTTGGCGATATGGTGAAGCTCTCGGCAGAGTTCGATACGTTTCATGGAGCCAAAGGAATCATTATCAAGCGAGTAGAAAACACCGTATACGTCAGTGGTTTTTACTTTCAAGTCCAACTATTCAGTGGGGAAGTTATAATTGGACTCCCGGCCGAACTAGAATTATTAGAAAATGATGTGGAAATCCCGTCTTAAAGAAATAGCCCAAGAGGCTGCCCTAGTAGGGGTCGCTATTGTGGGGCTTGCAATCGTTAAATATCTTGAAGTAGTTAAGAGGCAAAGATGAAACCCGGTGATTTAGTAGGCTGGTCAAAGATGGCAGTCGAATGGATAAACGGCGCTTTAGAAAAAGAGCAAGGCGATGTTGCAGGTCTTGTTGTTAGCTTCAAGTCCTCCAATCTGCATCGCCATCGAAAAAACGGCTCACACCGTCGCGTGGTACTTACGGATGGAGCGGAAGACTTTATTGTAGCAGAAGAGTTTTTGGAGGTAATCAGTGCAAGTAGGTGACTTGGTAAAGCTGCGCTTTGGGGGACACCGCAGCTTTCCTCTGCCCGATTCTGTGGGAATAGTTGTAGAGGAATATCATCTGAACTCTGCGCGCGCACATCCATATAGCGAAATGCGTGTTCAATGGTTAGACGATAGCGGCAAAGATGTCAGTTGGGTCCTGCGAAAAGACTTGGAGGAAGTCAGTGCAAGTAGGTGATTTAGTAAAATTCTATAAGGGTTTTGAGAACTGGGTGGGAATAATCACTGAAGAGATACCGGGCACCTCGGAAGTTAAAGTAGTTCATTGGTCCGGCGCACCCTACGGAGAAGAGAAGAGTTCCCACCCCAAGGAACATTTGGTTTTAGTTAAAGAATATAATAGAAAGGAAGATGAGTAATGGATATTGGAGACAAAGTACAGCATGCCTCAACTGGTTCAATCGGAATGGTTATTGATACCACTTATGAGCTTGCAACCCCCTATCAACAGCAGCTATGCATCCAGTGGGAAGACGAGAAAGCTCCCCACAAGGACTCTTGGGAAAGGCGTGACACCATAAGTATCATTCCGCACGAACCCTACGTTTATAGCTTTCCAGATTAGTGCTTGACAATCGCGGCCATCCGTGGTATGCTATAGGCACAATCGAGACAGACACCACCCGCCACCCTCAACCGAGACGAAAATATAATGGGTTATAGATCACAAGTAGTATTGGCAATAAGCAAGCACCTTACACCCTTTCTAGTCCTCGCGACCTCACAAAACAAAGACGCCGAAACCTTGGTGTTCAAAGATCATGACACCTTTGACCGCAATTACGGAGAGGGCAACGATTGGCTTATCGTTTGGAACGACATTAAGTGGTATGACTCCTACGAGGATATTCGGGCGATCGAGAAGTTCATTCAGGAAGCGGTCTGCGACGAGTATGAGTTTGAAGTCGAGGGAGAGAAAGAAGACTCTAGCCAGCATATTAGATTTGTTAGAGTCGGAGAAGAGACCGGAGATATTGAAGTCGAGGGCGAAGGCTTCTGGGATATTTACCCCAACACACACATTCACTACTAGGAGATACCATGAAACTTCGTGGAATGACAATGATCGGCGCACTGGTTCGCGACTGCTCAAAGATGATGAAGATTGTCACAGGATATAAGTGCACCAATAAGGGCGAGTATATCCAGTTCGCCGGAGATCACGAAACCGCGTGGTATCCTTTGGACAGTTTTGAAATCCTTTCAACGGAAGACTGATGGAAGACAGTACCTTTCTTAGCTCGTTTGAAGTAGGCGACTTAGTTACACTCAAGCATTACCCTGGCTCACCTATTGGTGTTGTAGTGTCCCTGGCGACTCTTATGTTTAACAGAATGATGATTGTCTTCAATGACGGTACCCGTGAAATGGTGGAACCCGGACACTGGAAGGTAGTAAGTAGAAATGCAAGTAGGTGATTTAGTTACATATTACCCTGGTTTGATGCACTCCGAAGCCGAAACACTGCTGCTTGGCGTTGTTGTTGAAATGGACCCCGATGGTACTGTCCTAGTTAAGTGGCCCGGTAATCCGGCTGAGTATGAGCTAGAGTTTGTTCTGGAGGTTGTAAGTGAAAATCGGTGACCTAGTAATACTGCGAACCGGAAGGTATAACTTCTCGGCAACAGAGAAAGCCAAGTGGGCATGGACCGATGTTCTGGGAGTTATAACCGACGACAGAGGTTTCGTTGATGGCACCGCAGAGTATAGAGTTTTAACCACAGACGGAAAGCACACTTGGTCCCACATTGAGGATCTCTCAATACCAGAAAAACCTTGACAAACCGCCCACCGCGTGCTATAGTGTAAGCATGATGAAGGAAAAACCCTTGAAAAAGTTCCGCTATTGGCCCGGGGACTTAGTGAAGTTCCATAATGGCATTCCCTTTGGTGAAGTCGGACAGCATGAGTTGGGTCTTGTTGTTCGTCGCGACTTTACAGATGCCACCGAACCCGCCGTCCTCATTACTTTCCCTCATGCACAGGGGCAAGAATATCATTACTATGATTTAGAACTAACAGAGTGGGAAGCTGCCGGAACTATTGAGGTGCAGCGTGCGTAAGAAGCCTAAAATCGGAGACATTGTAAAATCCACTGTACTCACTGAGAATATAGCAGGATATGTTGTGGGCGTTGAGGGGATTTATATCTGGGTGCGCTACTTTGAGGATGCGCCCAAAGGCGAGTCCTGCGATGTTTATACTAGACGGTCTAACGTAAGGATTGTAAGTTATGCAAACCCAACTTGATTTGAGAATTGGAAGCCTGGTTCGATGGAACGGCGACGATACCGAGGGTGCCGACATTGACGAACTGGGAATTGTTATTAAGATGCCTGAAGACAGCGCTTACTACTATATTGCGTGGAACATCACGAACACCGTAAGCCACCACAGCCCTGATATGGTTGAGGAATCTTTGTATCAACGACAGATGGAGATTATAAGTCATGCAAGAGATTAAAGCTGGAACCCTCCTTCGCTGGCACGGAGAGAATACAAGTGATTGGGACGTAGACGATATTGGTCTTGTCATGTCAGCGGGAGAAGAGCAGCCTTGGATATTAGAGATTCACTGGACTGTGATTGACCACATAACTCAGTTTGTGGCCGAGGACATAAGAGAGTCCCTTGAGCAGGGACAAATGGAGATTGTAGGATGAAAGTTGGCGACCTAGTATCAACAAAGTCTAAGCGTATTATAGGTATTATCCTTGACACTGAAGAAGGGGTGGAAACCACTTTACCCAGACATCACATACACTGGTCCCACCCCAAAGTAAAAAAGAATCCTGTCTGGATTAACGAACGTCATTTAGTGAGAGTAGCATGAAAATCGGTGATTGTGGATTATTTTATTATTAACAACGTAGCTGCTACAATGATTATTGGAATACTTTTGTTCTTTCGAAGGAAGAGATAAATGAAAATCGGTGATTTAGTAAGAAGAACTTATGGGGAAGGACACCGCCCCACAGGAATAATTGTGGGCTGGGAGACCGTCCGCGAAACTGTAGCCCGAGTACAATGGACCGCAGGAGATACCTATGAAATGAGTATTGACTATCTGGAGGTAATCAGTGGAAATCGGTGACTTGATAACTTATGTAGATTCTAGCGGACACGCCGACGATCCCCGCGAACTTGGAACAATCATTAGGGACGATCATGCTGAGAACGACAATTATTGTTACATTGTGTGGCACACTGCCGACAATCAAGGTTGGTGGGACAAGCGTTGCTTGAGGGTGGTAAGTAAATATGAAACTCGGTGATTTGGTAAAGGCAAGCCCTCAAGAGTGGTGGGAGATAAACCCGGCAGCTAACACCTTTATTGGTGTTGTAACTCACTTAGGTGTGGATGATGAACTCCTGCGCGGTTTTCCTGATAAAATTGTTCTCCTTAACTTTGGGGACGATGATGGAGTCTTTCGCACAAGCGACTGGAAGTTTGAGGTAATCAGTGAAAATCGGTGATTTAGTAAGCTATGGAACAATGCCGCACTGGAAACTGGAGGGCTGCTTGGGCATCTTGGTCCGAAAGCTCCAATGGAATGACTCGTGGATTAAAGGTATCACCTGGGACGGTCAACCGGCTTGGTGGATTCAGTATGTAGGGGACGAAACCCCCACATGGAATTATGAAGAAGAACTAACACTCGTAACAGAAGGAAACTAGAAATGCAAGTGGGCGACTTAGTTAAGTTAATAAACAACCCGAGCCTTGATTGGATGCGCGCCTATGCCGATAAGACTTTTCGCGTGCTTGATTTCCCCACAGAAAAGGGTGTGGAACTTATGATGATAGGCACCGATCCATCTTGGGTCTGGTTGATAGGGCTTGACAATCTCTATATTGTAGAAAACCCTTGACAAACGCCGCGAGGTGTGCTAGTATATACTCACAATCAAGGAAGCCACCCACCCGGAGCGCCCCGAATGAGAAGAAATAGAGCGATATGTACTCATTGTGAATATGAGTTTGACCTAACCTCAACCAGAAAGCGTTTAGCAGGGGGCAAGATTAATGAATGTCCCGATTGTGTAGAAGAACTACAAACCGAAACAGCAGTAAAGTATCTTGGATGCGCTTCGGCGGATGGCAAGATGGGGGGAATCTCTATTCTGGCCTTTGACTCCGAGGAGGACCGCGAAAAGTACAGAACTGCATGGAACAATAACAACGGCATGGACAAGGGAAAAGTAGCGGCATTGTCCGGCTCTAATACCCCGATGAGCGGTATGCCATTCCGCCAAGTAGGCGAAAACTTTGGAAACTCAAACCACAAAGGAAAGCTCTAATGAACCCCGAAGAAATACTTGACCTAGAAACAGCAGCACTTGAACGCCTAACAGAAGACCGACGATTGTCCGGTAGCCTGGGACCGGAAGTGGAGGAAATGTTAGCAGTGGCTGGCGTCTTTTGGGATGCCGATGAGGATAGATATACCTCAATTGATGCCTATGTATCAGATCTAAACTATAACATTGTTGCTGCGAGTATCCCCCATGAAAACTACGCCTGATGGACGCCACATCGTATTATATCCTCCGACAGTTACACAAGGACAGGGAAATAGAATTTACGCTGTGTCTGGTCCGGTATGGATTGAAGTACCCGAGGGAACTACTCTCACTGATGCTCAAGAACTGTTTTGCTGGGGCAACGAAGCTCGTAAACATTGGGATAAAGATTATTCAGAGGATGTGAAAAGCATCCAGGTGACAGGCTCCAAAGGCCAGAAGTATACGGTCACCAAAAGAGGACCCAAGTGGGAATGCCAATGTCGCGGCTTCGCATTTAGGCGCGATTGCAAACATGTCCAACAGCTTCGTATGTTGATTAAGGGTTGACAAACGCCCCCCGGTGTGGTAGTATATACAGACGATGAAGGAAGGCTCCACGATGTTACAGCGAATCAATAACACTATCGGTCGAATCTCCATAGCTGGGGATGAAACTTCCTGGGATTTTGGATTTTTGGAATCCCTTAAAGAGCAGGTGGAGAAAAGTTCCACGTTGTCTCCGAGACAAAAGGAACTATTGGGGGAGATTGAAGGTCGCTGGTCTGACGAAGCCTTAGCATCACGCGCCACATGGCAGAATGAGTGGAATGAGGAAAAGGCAGAAAAGTTTGCTATAGCCCTGCGTTACTATCAGAAGACCGGATACTATAGCAATATTGTTCATAAATATATCCTTCACACTGGCGAAATCGGGGGTATTCCCCTAGAAAAAGAATACAACAAGTTGGTATTGAACAAGTATGCTGCGGGTGTCATTCGCAACATCCAGAGTGAAGGCAAGTTCGCAGTGGGGTCATCCGCCGTATTCCGCTCAACCCTTTACGGGGACCTTCGTAATAAACCAGTTATCATTTTGAAGTATGGAGATGCCGACGAAGTTCGCTCCCATGCAAAGGGCGCAAAGCCAGTACAAGTATTGCCCATTGGGTCATCCGACCCCCTTTGGACAGAAGAGCGTCATCTAAAGAAGGCTCAAAAGCGTAAGGTTGGATAAGAGGTGAATTATATAAATAGGGTTTCAATGATAATCCTGAACCCCCGGTAGGACCGTATGGCAAGCCGCCTGAAAATGTGAAAAGTTATCTAGGCTGCAACACCCGAAAAGATGTTGCCCCTCTTTTACTCAATGAAATAAAGTGGTTGACAGCGGACCCAAAAGCTGCTATAATGTTTACATAAGCTAGAGATTAACCCTCCACCTGGAGACAAAATGAGCTACAACAGAACAGTACGATGTAGCAGTTGTTACAAAACTGGACATAACCGAACTGGATGTCCTGACCTAAAAGCCGCATGGGAACAAGACCCTGAAAGCTGGCAAGGAAAGCAGTGGGCACGCATTCTGGCACAGAAAGCAAAGCCGCGTAAGTGCGGATACTGTGATGCCGAGGGACACACCCGCGCACAGTGCGAAAACAAGAAAAGACACATGTCCATTTATCAAAAAGACCTTAACCTTTGGCGCAAAGCTTTGGTAAAAGCTCTTGGGGACTTGGGACTCGGCAAGGGAGCTTTGGTCCGGTGTAACAATTCTAGTTTTAATACCGGAAACGGATGGTCATATCCTAGGGATGAAGATTACGTTGCTCCGGTGGGACTGGTTATGGAACATTCCCTTAGAGATGTCTCTCATTTCCACGGTATTATGAACTCTAATCGCTGGCTAGACGGCTCTATGGTGGCCATCTGCACTCGTCTTGATGCATCCCCTGATGCTATGCGCCACGCGCGTGATGTCGGTCTTAGTCTGCCATCACTTCAGGGTCTTATCCCCCGAATGGGTAAGGGCTATTGGGGAGGCGAGCAGATTGACCGTAATGAGCGCGTCAATAACTCGGAATGGGAGGTTGTGTCTCCGGCTGTAGCTCCCTTTGACACTGATGGCTTCCTGTGCGCCGAGCAGATTCGGCAAGACACTAAGAGTTGGTTTAAGGGAGGAAAGGATGCCAACTATCAGGCTTGTTTCGCTCAGTTTAAGGATTTCCAAAGGAACCAACTCCAACAATACGTAAATGGTGAAATTGAACTTTCGGAAATGATTGATCCGAAGGTTCCTACCGATGATATTTAATAATATAAGGGCGTATTTTTTCCTTGACAGGAACGCCCCGGTGTGCTATTATATAAACAATGGACGGGGTGAGAACCCCACAACTAGGAGCTAACATGGCTATTGACTTTAAGAATCTTTTGAACGTCCTTCCTTTCGTTACTAATGCGAATCACCCTGTCCTACTTCGTGGTCGTCACGGTATTGGCAAGTCCTCTGTTGTATATCAGTATGCTGAGACTCTCGGAATGCCTGTTGTAGAACGCCGCGCAAGCCAGATGACGGAAGGTGACCTTCTCGGTTTGCCGACTGTAGATGAGGGAGTGACTTCCTTTTGTCCTCCGGACTGGTTTGCGACTGCGTGTGATAATGGTGTTGTGCTCTTCCTCGATGAGGTCGATCGCGCAACCCTGGAAGTACGACAGGGCATCTTTGAGCTATGCGATAGTCGCAAGCTTGCAGGTCATGCGCTTCACCCTGATACGCTGATTTTCGCGGCGGTGAATGGTGGTACTCATGCGGGCGCGGCTGCTTATCAAGTAGGCGAGATGGACCCGGCAGAGCTTGACCGCTACACCGTGTTCGATGTTGAGCCTTCTATTGATGATTGGGTTGCATGGGCGCAGACTAACTGCGATGCTCTCGTGACCGACTTCATTCGGAACAATACTGAACACTTGGAGCACAATGACGACCCGGAACCAAACAAGGTTTATCCTTCGCGCCGTTCCTGGGCTCGCTTCTCTGAGACTGTTTCGACTGCTTGCATGTTGGAAGCAGGACAGTCTAGCTCG
>Ga0208669_1000228_pt1 | contig 23403 bp, 32 predicted proteins | sample 21_taG_FD_184095 | JGI IMG/M metagenome (GOLD analysis project Ga0208669, IMG submission 184095) | Marine viral communities from the Subarctic Pacific Ocean - 21_ETSP_OMZ_AT15319 metaG (SPAdes) (version 2) | ecosystem: Environmental > Aquatic > Marine > Oceanic | place: Pacific Ocean | collected...
GGGTCAAACAATGATAAATCAACTGTATTTTCAACCCAGTATGGTTTCCTTCTAGTAGAAGGATGTCCTGCTGTACCGCCAGTAACTTTACTATGAGTCGCCATTTGTATACCCTCCTATATTATGTTAAGACAACTGCTGTTCTAGTGATAGCTTCTGGTCTTAAGACCTTACCACCATAAACATGCAATCCTCTAATTACGTCAGAAAAAGAATCGGGGTCTCTAACTACTTCAGTTTTCGCAATGTGCGAAGCTGTTGCACAAGCAGACATATGTCCACCTATACAAAAGAAAGCATTAGAAGTACCAGATATTGTTGCAATATCAGTTCCAGACCTATTTAACGCTGTTGTTTTATACAATTTCATACCAGAAACTGTAATGTCGGATACTTGACCATTAGTCAATGGAGATTGACCGCCTCCCATTACAGACATGTCCATAACTTTTGAAGCCGCCGCACCTAATCCTTCGTAAAAGATTGGAGGTGCTACAAACCATCTATTTTCTTCTGGTACAGATTGGTCGTCTAATAGACGAGCCGCTTCTGCAATAACACTGTGACACTTGTCACCAGTATCAGCAGTTATAGCTGTTCCTGCATTAATTCCAGACGTAGTAGAAATAGTTTCTAAAATATCTCTATCATACTTTCTTTTAAGAGCGTATGCTCCAGAAGAAGTAGCTAGAGCTTCCCAATTAACATGAGATTGTCTTTCTTCAATGTCATCTACTTTAAATGCAAAATAGTTAGCTGTGTCCACGACTAAAGTGTCTTGGTCGTCAGCAAGATTTTGTAAGTTAGTAGTTTGACCTTTTGTGTAAGAAGCAACAGAAATTGTTGGTTCTTTAATAATCTTTACGGTGTCGCCGTAATTCTCAATTTCACCCGCATAATCAGTGTTAGTGATACCCTCAACAACAGAGCTTCTACGGAAATATTTGAGAACTTTTTGCGAATATATCGCCGGTAGCCAATTACCCGAAGGTAAGTTGTCATAACCTGCTGATGCACTTATCGCCATAATTATTCTCCTATAAGGTTAAGTTATTAAGCTCGAGTATCAACACGCCCTTCTCTAAAAGCAATATCAATCTCTTTCTCGAACTTTTCATAAGCCCTTGAACTCATTTTTTGAATCTCGGACTGTTTCCAAATTTTCTTATTAGTGTCGCCAGAAACATTTACAGACTTGGCCTTTGTCTTTGTCACACTCTGAGCCGCACTAGTATTCGAACTTGGTTTGCTCTTACTTACTCCATTATCCGCTTTGTACAAATCAACAACACGAATTGCCCATTTAGAATCTTTATTGTTTTTAGTTACACCATCTGATATAGATGCAGGTTGAGTATTCAACCAACCTATAAATTCTTGTGAATCTTTTAATTCAATAAAGTCTGGGTGGGCATTAACCAATTCTCTATAAGCACTTTGTACAACTAAATCTTCTTCTCGTTTACGAAGAGATTTTACTTCTTCTTGTAAAGATTCTACTTGTCTTGATGCTTGTTTTTGAGATATTGTTTCTACCACATCATATACGTCTGGATATTTTTCTTTAAAACTTTTTAATTCATCATCAGTTTTTGGCGGTGTATAGTTTGCCATAGCTTGATTTTTTTCAGCAAGTCTAAGTTTTGCTTCTAACTCTTCAGTTTTTTGCTTACTTTCGTTTTGCTTTCTGTCATAATGAGTTTTAAGGTCATCATATCTTTTTTTATAATCATGGTTTGGTTGAGTTTCATTATTAATAAAACCTGTTTCTTGAGGAGTAGCCTCTTGGGTGTCCTCAACAGCTTGTCTAGGGTCTTCAACTTCTTTATCTAAATCCTTACGATAAGGGTTTTGATACATTGTTGGTTTACCTTCGTCAACCACATCTTGTTTATTTTGTATTTCTGCTTCTTTAGCTTTTGCTTGAGCCATTATTTCCTCCTATGGGGTCACATATTGTGAGTAGCCATTTTTGGTTGTTGAGTACATTAGGGGTTATACCGATTGTATAAGTAGCCTTGTACTAATCCTAAGTTTTACTTTAGGAAACTTTTATCTTCCCATCATTCCTTGTTGCTGTACAACTGGTGTTTGCTGTTGTATAGGCATCATATCTGGTTTGGGTTTAGGTACTATTTTATTAGTTTCATTAGGTTGTACATTTTGAGTTGTTACATTTTTTAAAAACATATCAGTTGCTGTTTTCATAGCTTCTGGAGTATAGTATTTAAGTGAATCAGTACCGGAATCAAATCTTGTAATACCCTCAATTAATGAGTAAACATCTTTTTGATTTGTTAAATCAAATGTATCTTTACCTAATTGCTGTTTAATATAGTTTATTGTGTTTTGAATTTCTTCGGGTTTATTTTCTGTAGAAGGTTTATATATATTAACCATTTCAGCTATATCATTAGTTTCATACATTGATAATGTATAAGGTATTGCGGCTAGTCCTTCTTCTTTAGAATTAAATACCGCAAATCTTCCATTATCATATGTTTCATTAGGAGTAACTCCAGAAGCAGTTGTATTAGCTTCTATATTACCCGGATTGTTATATATTTTACCACCATTTGCTAATTTAACAGGTTTCATAAATCCTTCAAAACTCTGTGACCTATTAGTTAATTCTTTTTCATCATCTTGTGCTTCCGGTGACATAGGAGATAATAATTTACTACCTACAGAACTTTGCCCTGCAAAACTTTCTTGAGGTACAGCTATAGGTTGATTTTTATTTTCATCTAAACTTACTTGACCACCTACTGCCATCATACCTTGTTGAGGATTTGGTTGAATTGGATTTTGAGCCTGTTGTTGTTCTTGTTCCATTTCTTCAACTCTTTTCTTTCCTCTATTATTTATTTTTTCTAATCTGTCATAACCAATTTGTTGAGCTATTATTTTAGGAATAATCATTTCTTTATTACTAACTAAAGCTTCAACCGTAGAATCTACATCCTCTGCCGCTTGACCAAAATCAAGTTTAACACCTTTACGTTGTAATTCTGTTACAGCATTTTTTATCATTTTTTCTACGTCACCTCTTCCTGCCATTTCCATAGCCGGTGCGTTAATAACAAAATCACCTTCATCTAATTTTCTAGGTACATCATCTGCAATACCAGACATATCTTTATTAGGTTCATTAACCATTTCTAAATTTCCTGCGTCTTGCACAAAACCTTGTTGTTGACCCATAGGATTTCCAACTGGGCCACCTGTTTGAAATGTAACTCTACCACCTAGTTTTCTACCTAAAAATGGATTCCCAACAAATGCCGGTGTATTACCACTAGAACTAGAGCCGCTACTACTAGAACTAGAACCACTGTCTCTTCTATCTTCTCCTCCTCCATAACTGCCACCACTATCTTGACTACTGTCTCTTTGAGAAAAATCTTGTTGGTTGTAATTATTATTACTTACATTTTGCTGTTGTTGTTGTTGAGCTCTTTCTTGTTCTCTAGATGTTTTTCTTTCTTCTCTAGATTTTAACTCTTCTTCTTTAGCTCTTTTTTCTCTTTCTTCTTTTTTCCATTTAACAAATATTGTACCACTTTTAAATGCTGTTCCGGGGGCTATACCATCGGATATATCTACATATACACCTTTGCCTCCTATAGCCATTCCACTAAATTGACCAGTACCGGCAGGGCTATTATTATTTAAATCATTTTGAGACATATTAGCATATGCTTGGTTTTTAGCGGCTACACCTTCTGCTGAACCAGAGTATTGGCCTTGATAAGCTGAATAACTTACTGCATTTTGTTCTGCTTGTAATTTAAATGCATTTGCTTTTGCTGTTTGTTCATTTATAGCTTCGACATTTAAACCCATATCCCTAGCTTTTTGTCTTCCTTCTTGTGTACTTTGTAAGTAATCATATAAAGCTTTATTTGCTTCTGCTACCATAATAGCTGATGTAGGATTTTCTTGAAATATAGCACCAAACTGTTTTTGTGCTTGTTTAGCAAACCAACTTTCTGTATCCTTTATATATTTTGAATTACCCATGTATTTGTCTGGGTTATTTTTAACCCCTTTTATAAAAGCATTTTCTTTTAATGCTTTACCCACCATATACAATGCACTTGTCATATTTAATGGAGGAGTTGTAGGTATTCTTTTTCTATATTCTTTTGTATTTCCTACTACTTGTTCTTCTCCAAATCCTGCAACAAAATCTTGTGTAGACGAAAAATTATAAGGGTCATAAGGCTCTTGACCTGCCATTACTGAATCCATAAAATAATCTGCATCTCCCGGCCCTTGTACTTTTAATCTATTTCTATACTCAGCATAAGGTTCTCTAGTTGATGATTTATATGATTCAGTTTTTCCTGTCTGGTCAATTGCGTTAGTTATATTATTATATAATTCTACATCATTAGAAAAATTTCCATCTGATATAATTTCACCTGTTGATGCATCTGTTTTGTAACTTGGGTTAGTTGTATAACTGCTACTACCAATTAAAGGCGTTTCCTGTAAAGAACTATTAAAATCAATACCACTATAATTTGATACAGCTTTCATTAATTCTGCATCTGGTAAATCAACAGATAAAGGATTAACGTCAGTTTGACCTGCAACTACACTAATCGAAGCACGCTCCGCAGGAATAAAACCCATAGGTTCTTCTAACATTTCTTGGTCTGACCCGTCTGGTAGAGGGTCTTTTATTCCAAGAGTTACAAATCCTGTTTTACTTAAATCTTCTGTTGCCATATCTCCCTTTACTTATTCTTTAATGTATTGTTTACGTCTTCTCTAAGACGTTCCATCGTTTCCAGTGAAATTACTTTCCCCTGATTGCGGAACATTTCCAACTCCGATGTTGCCGCCACCAGTGCCTTGTGGGTCATTCGGATTTGCTCCCGGAGGTACGCCTGTAGGGCTTCCCATACTTCCGGGTTGTTGACCACCTTGGCCATTTTCTGTGCTATTTTCTTGTCCAACATTTAAACCTCTCAGCATTTCTGCAAATATTTGTGCATCATCCATATCATTTACCAGACTATCTGGGTCAATATCTTGTGCTATTGCTAGCTCCCTAATTAAATTTGGTATTTTTATAAACGGTGCTAACATTGGATTAGCTACTGTTTGTAATAAAGTAGTTAGTCTTTGAGTTCTAACTTCTTTTTGCATGATACTTGAAACACCTTTTGGTTTTATTTCTAAATCTCCAACAACGTCTGGATTATCCATGTCAAACTGCATATTCCATTGAAATAATGATTCACCTAATGGTTTAAGTAAAAAATCATCTATATTTTTCATTACTGTCTTAATAGATAAATTAGCCCCACCCATTAACATAGATAATCCTGCGGCTGTACGACCAGTTCCCGATACACCTGTCTGTCCATGCATAATAGATGGTATACCTGTTTCTTCATCTGCAAGTTGTCTTGCTTGCATATACATTTGTAAATTTTCTGGTGCTGTGTTAGGAAATTTTAATCCATTAATTGCAGTTCCTGTAACACCACTTTGTCTTCTAAATATTTTGCCCGGAAATATATCCATATTTTGACCCGGTACTAATGATGCTTCATCAACATCAAAAACTAAGTTACCTGCTAAAGCTAAATTATCAATAGCCATTCTTACATGACCATTCATAAGTAATTGTGCATCTTCCATATTTTCTGGAACACCTATACCAAATAATTGATAAGGATTTATTTCATATGGAAAAGCTTGATAAGGTAAACGAGCAGGTGTAAACGGATTTAATACAGTTCGTAAAACTTTGCCATTACATATCCAAGCATTTACTTGTATTTGGTCTAGTGCATCTGTTTTTTCTGGTAAATCTAAACCAATTAATGAAGCTGTATATAAATCAATTGTTCCCCAGTATTCTAATATTTCGAATCTATCTTGAGTTGTGCCTTCACCATAGTTTTGTTTATCATAGGTTTGAATAATATCTTCATAGTATTCAGTAGTGTAATTACCACCCATTTCTAAACATTCTATAATTGCTTCAGAATCAAAATGAGGCATATTAATTAAATCACGCAATTGAGAACGAGTAAATTTATGTCTTTCAATTACATAATCACAATCATCTAATGAAGTTGCCGCAGGGTCTGGAAAAAAATCCCAACATGAGACACCTTCTATTTTTGGTACAAGTTTATCATAAGGCTCATATACTTTTTCACCTTCTTCTGTATTAGACCATTTGTGAATTGTTTTATTATAACCTAGCGGGCCTTTTATAATTCCTGTTCCTAATAAAACAGATTCAAATATAGAATGACGTAATACGTTAATACCATTATTTTGTAATAATTGGTCATGCATTAATCTTTCCATACGTCTTGCTGTTTCTTTTGCAGGACTTATTTGTGGGCCGCCATGCCTACTTTTTCCCTCTAGTAATGTCATTCCTTCGTACTCAGATGCTAAACCACCTAATCTATTTTTAGGTGTAGCTTCTGTCATTCCGGGCAATAACTCATTATCATCACCTTCAAATCCGTAAGGTGATTTAAGTTGTTCTTCTCCCGGTGCAGGGGTATGCATTAAATTAGCAATACCTTCTGGTACAGGTGTCGATTCTACTGTTATAGGAAAATTTTTATTAGCAAATAAAACATCAACAATTTGTCCATAAGCGGCTAAAGTTTTTGTTTTTGTTATTTTTATAAAAACTTTACTTTTTTCGCTATCTCTAAATTGTGTTCCGCTATCATACACACCACGATAGTTTTTATAGGCTCTAAGCCATCGTGATTCATGTGTTTGTCTAGAAGCTTTTGAATCATTATATTTTGATTCAATATATCCTACTAATGAAGGTACTTCATCAGATGCTACAGTAGACGTAGCATCAGTTTTTTGATTTACGTCTTCTTGTGCCATTATATATATTTATTTCTAGTATGCTTTTTGTTTATCTGCGTTTAAAACTGAACTGTCTAATGGTGCAGATTTAGCAGGAGATGAAGCTTCAATTAGCTTACTATCCTCTTTTATTTCTGGTGTAAAGTCTGGTTTCATTCTAGTTAATGGAGCGTCTGCTCTATCAGCTTTAATTTTATCAGAACTCATTATATAATCTTTACCATAGTTATAGTTATTATCTGGCATAGTGCCTCCTCTTATTTAAATTTTGGTTTTCGTACTGAGTTGCCATAGACTTTACCTCCCATAGCGTAAGGTTTTCTTTTTGGTGGTACTCGACCACCTTTATTCATATAAGGCCCGGGTTTATTAAACGGGTCAAACATTCCTAAAGCTTCTTGCATAGGTGTTTTATTACCACCGCCGCCGGGAACAACGCCCATGCTTGCTCCAGTTTTTAATTTTTTAGTAAACTTATCAGTAAAACTTGCTTTAGATTTAGATGAACTTTCTGTTGGAGTTACATCTTTAGGTATTTTAGTAAAAACTTCGTTGTACTGAGTTTGTAAAAATGTGTTAAAAGCTTTTTGAAATTGCGGTGAATAAAATTGTTTTGCTTTATTTATGTCACCTATTTGTGCAACTTGCGATTTTATATTAGCTTTACTAAAAAAAGATTTTATATTTTTTGCTTCGGAAGCACTTATTTTATTTTGTTGTACACCTTTATCAATATCAGAATCTAAATAACCATGTTGAACAGAGTTTTGTGCAATGTCTTGAATTAACGCAAAACCTTTTAAATTAAAATTAATTTTATCTGGTCTTGTTGGTATTTTAGCTACTGTTGTTGATGTTGATGTTTCCATTATAGTAGTTGGTGCAACACCTGCAACTTTTTCAGCAGTTCTAATTAAACCTGCTAAAGTATTTTTTGATACATCAGAAACATTAGCATTAATTTTTGATGTTGTTTGTACCTGTGATTTTATTTGTTGTTGTTTTAAAGCTTCATTCTTTTTAATTTCTGCTTTTACTTGTCTCTTAAATTCTTTTGCTTTTTCGTTTTTTACAATTCTATTTTGTGTTGTTACTTTTGTTGTATACTGTGATTTAATATTTGCTACATCATTTTGTAACTGATAATATTGTTTTTGTGATAAAGAATCATTATTTAGTAATGCTTTAATTTGTGCATCATATGTATTAAGATGTTTTATTGCCGCTTTACTTGTTAAGCTTCTTCTTAACGTAGGTTTATTAAACGTATCTACCGTTAATTTAAAGACTCTATTTTGTAACTCACCAAACTTTACTTCATCCATATTTAATAACCAAATGTTGCATCGCTAGGCTCATATGCAACTCTATCCTTTATTCTGTTTAGGGTTGTATTTAGTGTAGGTTGATTAGATTGCCTAGTCATAATCATATATCGTAATGCATCATATGCATGGTCATCTGCTTTTGTATCTACATCTTCTGGGTTTGTTTTTGATGTAGGTATACTTGACAGTGTTCTTATTAAATTTGTACAAGTACTAAATATTTTTAGTTTAGGCTCTGCTGTTCTAGGGTCTATCTGTAATCTTCGATGAACTTCTACTTTACCAGAAATTCTATCTCTATCAGCAGGTAACCAACGAACACCATTGCGTATCATTGTTTCTGCTATACTAGGGCCTAGACCAACTTTATTCCAACAACTTGTATCTAAAATAGATAAAGACATTGGAGGGTCATTTCTTTCCATTTCTAATATCATTTTAGCTAAATCTTCACCTGTATATCCTGCCGAGTACAATTCACGATAAATATAAATATTACCATCAAAATCTACTGTACCCCATAATACACAAGATGGAGAAGCATAACCATAGTCAGCCGCTCTAAATCTTTGCCATCCCGCAGGAACTTCTACTGGTTCCATAACATGTAAATGTCTAGAAAACTCTGGAAAAGCCGCACCTTCTGCAACTTCCCAATCACCATCTAACAATCTTTTTCTTTCTACGTCTGGTAGTGAACGAAGCATTGCTTCATACTGACCATCCAACATTAAGTAAGGATTATCTGTTAATCTAGCAGGAATAAACTTTCTTTGGAAAAGAGGTTGTCCTGCTTTTTCATGTTGTTCTGGCCATCTATATACTTCACCAGATTCTATATCACCTGCCGCAAATGGTTCATGTGGCGGTGATGGGTCTATATACATTTTCTTTACCCACCATCCTCCTAAACCACCGGGGTTGGCTGTACACCTCATATAGGGCTTTATCTCTTGATTTGTAGTTCTTAATCTAGAGCGTAAGTATTCCCAAACATAAGGGGTAGGGTAATGCGTTACTTCATCAATACCTATCCAATTAAAAGCTTGACCTTGATATCGGGTTACATCTTTATCTCTATCGAGATACGAGAACCATGCAGTAGCTCCATTAGGAAATATCCACATTGACTTGGATTCCTTAAATACTGCTCCGGGAAATGCTTTCGGATACAATTGCTTGCTTTTATCAATTAGTTCTGTTAGTTCGTCTAAGGTTCTTCTAATTAGCAAGGCACGATGGTCTGGCAAATGAGCATATCTTAGCAAATCTGCTAGTAACGCATATGATTTACCGCCACCGGCGGCTCCCCCATACAAAACATCTCTTTCTGGAGATGCTAAAAAGTCTGTTTGTGGCCCTTCATTAGGTTTAAATACCACATTTTCTTGTTCTACTTGTTCTTTTACTGCTTTAGGTGCTACTTTTAGGTCATCTTCTGTTAAAACAGCAGGATTTTTACCTGTAAGTGTACCTTCTATCTTTTTTAGACCAGATTCTATGTATCTAACCTTATCTCTTTGTGCTTTTACTTGTTTTACCTTGTTTTCAGCAGTTTTTTTAGCTTGTCTTAGCTTTTTTTGTGCCGCTTTTCTAGCTTTTGTCGCTACACTGTAGTTGTATTGACGTTTTGGCTTCGGCGGTGGTACATCATTCACTCTTTTCTCCTAATACTTTTTTTCTAAGCCCTTGTGGGGATATTTTTCTACCGGTTGTGGCAGTGAGCCAACTAGCAACTTCCCTATAAGAGCAAGACTGAAGATAAGTTTTTGCTTTTGTATAAGCCTCAAGCTCCTCTGTGATAGGTAATAACGTCTTGGTGTCTTCATCTAGTTTATATCCAAACGGTATGGTTGATGTTTTTCTTGTATTTTGGGTGGTTGTGCTTGTTTCCATGCTAAGTAAATTATAAATTTGTTGTGTAAATCTATTGGTTTTAATAAGTTAGGGTCTTTCTTGTATTTATCCTGTACCCAGTGTCTAAATTCGTTGCTTCTTGTTGTTAGTGGTCGTTTCACTAGTAGTTAGGTTTCCTTACTCCTCCGCCTTTTGCGTAGGTCTTTATCTTTCCGCCTTTATTAAAATTATATAGTTTAGGCTCTTTATTTACACTAGCGGCTACTGTTCCTGTAGCAGTTGCTTTTCCAAAATCTTTAACAGGTTGTAAATTTTTTTTAACCTTTTTTTTAGTAGTTTCTTTTATAGGGCTTAAAATATATTTTTCTGCATCTTTCATATCTAACTTTGACCAAACACTTTTATCTTTTGTTTTCATTAAATTTTTAGCCGCATCATAAGCTTTTTTGCCATACTTAGCTACTATTTTAGATTTTGATGCTCCTGCTAATAATAATCTAATTACTAATCCCATATCTAATATCCTGCTGTCATTTTAGGTTTCCTTACTCCTCCGCCTTTTGCGTAGGTTTTTACGGAACCACCTTTTTTCTTTTCTAATTTTTTCTTAATACCACTTCCTTCTACAGCGGCTATAGTTGCTATTCCTGCTCCTGTTATTGCTAAACCTTTTAAATCTTCTTTATCAGCTTTTTTTAAATCATTTTTAACAGCATTATAAGCTTTCTTCCCATATTTAGCTATTATCTTAGATTTTGATACACCTGCTAATATTAATCTTGCTATTACTCCCATATCTAATACCCTGCTGTCATCTTCGGCTTTCGTACTCCGCCACCTTTTGCGTAGGTTTTTACAGAACCCCCCTTAGAAAAACCTTGGTTTCCTTGTTTTCCTAGATTTGTTGTCTTAATCATGTCTTTACCAGATTTAGGTCTATTCTTATTCATTCTAACACCGCCTGCTACATCTGCCATATTAGGCTTATCAGCAAACTTTTTTATTTCTTCTATTTTATCTTTATCCGTTACTTTTTTAGTGTCTTTCTTTTTATCTAATCTATTAACAATAGTAGTTATAGCTTCAGCAGTAAGCTGAATACCTAACTGTCCTGCCAATGTTGCTATATCCATCGTATTCTCCCGTTACTCGTTTATAATCTTTTCTTCTTGTTTACTAGGTAATAAGACCACACCATGAATTGCTGTCACATTGTGGTCTACTGTTTCTCTAGAACCTATACCTATACGGTTCAAAAGACTTTCTGCGGCTTTTAATCTAAGCTCGCCCTTGGGGGTTGTTCCGTCTTCATCTAAAGCGTTTATTAAGTTGTTAGCCGCTTTCATACCATGAGACGCTAGGTAGTTCTGTGTTCGTTCTACTATCTCGTTAGAAACTGAATTAACTAACCAAGAGCGTGATGTTGGTTCATACCCTGCTGTTTTCATTGCTTGGGGTACACTTCCGCCGTTTTCCATTAGGGCATCAATAAATGCCTCCTGTTTAGGGGTTAGTTCTTTTTTTTGTTTAGGTTTTTGAGGTAGTAGGTTCATAAATTTTAGTACACTATGCACCATATCTCCCTTTTGTTTTTACTAATTAAAGTGGTGGAGTATGTGCTTGTTTTGTACTCACCTTATTATATTATACACGATATCTCCTAGTTGTCAAGTTAATTCTAATAAAAAAATTATTTTTTACTTGACAAAATGGCACACAGGTGTATAATAGAACTACCCCCTTACCCGGGGGCTTACACCCTGTATACAGATAGACCTATAAGGGTTCCCGCAGGGTCAAGCGTTTACTAGTTTACAGGGTAAATTCTATAAAAATATACTGACTTTGTATAAAGACTCCCCAGTACCCTAGGGTGGCCCACGCCTGCCCCCCTAATAAATCTATATATTCCGCCATTTTATAAGAGGGTAACAAATGACTAATTGTGACTAATTACAACTACCTGTTACGATAATTACAGTTATCATCTAGGATAAATTTAAGTCTGGTACGATAACAGTTATTAACATCCTACAAGCAAAAAAGGGGCTTAATCGGGTACGCCCTCGGGTAAACCCGTTAATAATAAAAACCTAATCGGGTACACCCGCCCACGCATAAAAAGCTTAATGACATTTTTTATTATATCTAAGGTATTTTTAAGGTCATCCCCAAACTAGTTTCTAATTTATTCTAGCCTTATCCCCTAGCCCATTTGCGAACACTACGAACCCTAAAAAGCCTTAGATTTACACATATAAACCACTAATTAAACCTAAATGTAAACTAGGGTTAGAACCTCAATAAAACTAGTAAGAACCGCAATAAAACCCGAAATAAAAAACCCCGCTTTTTAGGGCGGGGCTAGGAAGGAATAATATGAAAGTTTAATAAATATTATTTAAAGTAAAATGCAAGTAAAAAGATACCTACACACATTAAAAGCATAAATAGGATAAAATCACTTAGCACTAGAACCCCCAAAAGCTTTATTGAAATTTCTGGTTAAGCTTTCACTTGATACGCTTAAATTGTTACAACCTAACTTATATAATCTTTTTTGTATCTCCTCTCTAATTAGATTGTGATTTAAATCACCAGTAGGGGTATTTATAATAAAATCATACATATCTGTTAAGGCTTGGATTTTACCATGGTCTGAACCTCTTAGAGAACTGGGTTTATTTAGTTTAAGTTTGTATTCCATTACGCCCCCACTTTCTGAACTTGAGAACGCATTTTTTTATCAAAAGCGTTATAGGTTAAATCTATTCTAGCAATGAACTTTTTAACGTTAAACCGCTCATTTGAGGCTTGACAGTATTTAATCATTCTATCCAGTTTTTCATGGAAAGCGATTAAACTATCATAAAAAAACTTATCTTGGGCTAATTCATCAGCCAAAACCTCAAAATGTTTTTGAGTCATATAAGGGGTAATGTTAGGCATTAGAACCCCCTAAAAGTCTTTTAACAGTATTTAATTTATTATAATCAACAATGCTTATATCTAAAATTCCTTGGTTATTATTTTCATCAAATAATATGATAGTTCGCATTTCTTTATCATTATGGAATAAAGTCTGCGTAACTGGATAGATATACTTAGGGTTAAGATTTTTTAACTTTTCAGTACTTAAACATTGGTTTCTATTTTCCTTAATAGATTTATTATTTAATCTGATTAATTCAGATTTAGTATAATATTTAGTTGCCATTTTAAAAACTCCCTTTGTTAAATGGTTTATAATCTAATTTTATACAGAAAATTCATTTATTGTAAACACAAATAAAAAACCCCGCTTTTTAGGGCGGGGCTACTTTTATGCTTATCAGAATATAAGCTGTAATAAGGATATTAAGAATAATATTAATAATACCCTATACGCCAAGGCAAATAATTCCATAAGTACTCCATGATTTTTTTGTTAGATTTAATATATTTTATCATGGGTAACAATTAGAACTGTAAATTTACCCCTTTAGGAATAACAAAAACACCCGCTAACATATTTTGCCAGTCTTCTGTATTCATAAATTCTCTTACTTTATCTTCACGTTTAACTTGGGCTGTGTGCGTTTTACTGCCCGCCCTAGTCATAGACACTTCTGTAATTTCTCCTGTTTTCTCGTTTTCACGCTCAAAAGTATCGTCAATATGTGTACTCCAATGCGTAAGAGCATTAAACAAATTCCAAACAGTAGAACCAAGATTGCCTTGTTCTCTATCAAACTGGTATAAAAAGTAATCTAATAATTTTTTATTAACTTCTACTTTTTGCTGTATTCCAAAACGACTTAAACCGCTTTTTTTCTTGGCTATGTTTTCAGCTAAAATATATGCGACTTGGTCAAGTGTTACTTCTTGATTAATCATTTTATCCATTAATTCTTTGTTTTCATTAAACATTTGGATAGTCTTAGTTACTTGATTAAGCGTTGCGGAAACATTTAAACCAGTAGTATGTTTTTGTTTTACATGGTACATTCTTTGGCCGCCAAATACTAAAGAATTACGGCATAAATCCCTATAAGCACCCGCAAAAGCTTGATACATCCAACTCATATCGACAGAATTAAAAATATCACTTCTCATATTAACCTTGCTATTATCGGGCATAACATGAGTTAAATCTGGATAAGACATAGTACGCTTTTGTTTTCTGCCCCCTTCATAAATAGTGTCAGTAACAACAATATTTCTAGGAAGGTTTTTATCTTGCATAACCTTTTCAGCGTGTTTTTGAAATAAAATAGCGGGTTCAATAATTTTATACTTATTACTTCTTGAACGCCCTAAAATCTCCATTGTATCGGGTCTATAAACAACCACTTGGTCATCCATTGTAGTTTCGGTTTTAATTCCATTTTCATTATCTAAAATAATTTTTGGGTTAACCGCTTTTTTAATTGGCATTTCAAATAATGATACATCCATTATATTGTCATGCGTTTTTGTTATCGTATCTTGCATAATAAAACTCCCTTTTTTATGCGTTTATTTTTTATTGCTTATTTGCAATATATTTTCTTTATATGTTTTTTTGTTAGATACAAAGTTTTTTTTATTCTTTTTTTTGCGACCTGTTATCCCCGAACCATCACTAAAAATATCTTGGGTAAAATAATAATCTGGGCTTTTAGTGTCTCTACCAAAAGGATAATTTGATATTCTTTTTTTAGGCATCTAAAACAAATCCAGAAAAATCATTTTTTGCTTTACCCTTGGCAACTAACCCCGCTATAATGTTATGACCATCTAAAAATCGCAAGTCGTTTAAGTCAGCGTTGACAATTTTATATCCCATAAATTTTTTAGGTAAACTTTTACGAAACACAACAGAAATATTACCACCTTTTTTTAAGATATCAAAAGCTTGTTTTTTATTATCCTCGTTTAAACTGTAGGTTATATGATAATTTTTAGGAAGTTTACCGCTGACAAATTTTAACGCCCTTTTGTAAGTCTTAGTATAATCATACCATTGAATACTTTTAAATTCATCTATTAAACCAGTGTTTTCCCATGATATATCAGAAGTACCATTTAATCTAATACAAGGCACTAGCCCCTTAGATTTAGCCTTTTTAATAAAAGCGTTTATTTCTTTTCTTAGTTGATTTAAAAAGGTTTTTCTTTCTTGTATATACCATAAAGTTTTATTTATACGCCCTAATTTTACGCTAGGATAAGAACCATTACCCGCACTATATAAACAAGCCCTTTTACAACCTTTTGAAGCTTGCGGGCATACGTTAAAACCCGATTGATTAGAAGGGGCAAGATATAAAATTGCGGTCATAAAACCATATTTTTGCCCCTTAACTGTTTTAGCGTTATTATCTATATTAAGTAGTTTTTTTGATTTGGTAAATGCAATCATTTTTTTTGCTCTTGTTCTATTAAACCAAATCTATAATGTTTCGTATCTATAACAGCAACGTTAAAAGTTTGTTTATTTACTGTAATTTTTTCTATCGTATTATAATAAATATTTCTATAACCTTTTTTGCTCATATCAAAAGCAATTAAAAATTCGTTAGGGTCTGTATTTCTTTTACCGCCTTTAAGATTTTTTACTACACCTAACCTAAAATTGCCAGTTCGTAAAATAGCGTATTTATCATAATCTGGATTTACTACAGGATGACCAAATTCATTGTCGATAAATTGTCGTCTATCTTTTTTCTTCCAACGAATATGGAATATACCATTAGTACCGCAAATTTCTTGTATCTTTTGAGGAACGCTTTTTTCAACTTTTTTATAGTCATCTACATATAACATTTTTAACTCCCTTGTTTAATGTTTAGTTTATTCTGCATATAAAAAAAAACTAGTCAAACATTTTTATAATTTATTTTTGATTTTATTTTTAGTGTATCTAATATATTTTTTTCTTGTTTTGTTTTTTGTGTAAATAACCTAAAATTTTTTAATAAGTTCTTAAATGTGTTAGGGTACTTACGCAAAAGATTTGTTTCATAAGTTGTATTGAAATAGAGGCTAGGTAACGCTGACATTTTTATGCTGACATTTTTTCGTAAGGCTATGTCATATACGCTGACATTTTTTCTAGCACCTTTTATAAAGTATAGTCTGCCACCCGATTTAAATTTTGTGTGATGATATCTACCAAAATCTGCATCGACAAGTATCCAATCGGTTGACATTTTATTTTCTGTTGACATTGACATTTTACCCCCTTTGTTAGTGTAGGTACGATAGACACGCTTTGTCCGAAGAGCTTACTAGTAAGATTATCGTACCTACCAAGACAGCACACGCTTTAACACGGCTTATCTTGTTTGTTGTTTAGGGGTAAGGACTTACAGATATATCTACCATGCCCACTCCTAAACATGTTGTGAAGTAATTTTGCGACTCGTGGACACTGCATACTTCTTGTGGCATCCGCCATTGGCGTGGAACTTCCACAATTAAATGTTACCTACATTTAAACAAGGGCAAGTAGGGAACTAGCACTTGCACTAGAGGTACACTTTGGACTATGCTTATTGCACATTCTAGGTCATACCCGAGCCTATCTCATTTTTTGTGTTGTTGAGAACAACCACCCAAGCGTTTAGCTTTCACTAAACACTATCTCTTTTATCTGCATTGTTTTTTGCCGTCAATAAAATTTTAGCAAAGTTATCCACAGGATAAAACTTTTTTATGTAACATACAGTACAATACCAAATAGTATCTGTTGCTCTTATTGTAGGTACACTAACTTTACAACTCATACACTTTTTGTTATCTGCCATACTAACCACTCTTTTAGTTCACTTCTCATAAATAATTCTGTTGTAAAATTTGCATAAGAATTGACAATAGTTTCTTCTTCTTTATCTTTTAGTAAGTACTGGTAGAAGCCAAGATGAAAAAACTCATGTATTAAAACATTAACAGCATCCATACCACCATCAGAAATAATTTCTTCATCTAAAAATATTTTATATGGTGGCTTACCTAAAAAAACTCCTTGAGCATCAGAAATTTCGTAGGCAACTTCATGCGGTATTAAAACTATTTCTACTTTAAATGCACCTAGAGTGACATGTTTTGGTAACTTAACTAATTTTTTATTCGCTGACATTTCCTAAAAACCTCCAACTACCTACAGTATTTTCTGCACTATCTGTTCTGACAAGTTTACCTTCATCAATTATATTATCCTGTTTTTTTAATAAATCAGCCTCATCTTTAGCGTATACATGATAAATTTTATTTTCTACTACCATAACTTCTACTTCGTATTTTCTTTTACTCATCCGCATTTCTCCTCATCTTTTACTTTGCTACAATAAAACTCTCTAGATTTATCTTTCATTGTCTTTTGTTTTTTTAGTATCTTCTTTTTCTTTTCTGGGTTAGGTTCTTTTTCTAATACCTCATCTAACACTTTAACAGTTTCTTTAGCAACAAAAAAAGTACACCCACTACAAGTAGCAAGAAGAATTAAAAGTAATAAGATTATGACAATTATTCTATACACTATACTACTTTAATATCCCAATCCTTATTTATAACAACAGGATTATAAGTTTCTATCCATACTCTTGCCCCACAACTTAAAGGTTTATCTGGTCTATAAACAATATCAGAACCCCCTAATATTTTTACTGTATGTGCATAAATATTTTTTTTACCTGTCTTAACAGTAATTACAGGTTCATTAGTTCCATTCTTTGCATTGGCTCTAATTTTATGCTGATTAATATGTATTCGTTTTAATCGTTCTTTCATAGTTAACTCCCCACATACATATCAGTTTTTTTACAAGGCATACAAAACCTATCAAACTTACTCTGTATATCAAATTGTTTTTGGCAAAGGTTACAAGTTCCCCTACCTATAGTTTTAAAGTAATAGTTATGACTTGCCCCCCTTGTTTGTTTTTTTACTTTGTATCCATCCTTCTTTTTTTGTCTATGTAACTTACCTAACACAGCATTTTTAGTAGTTCCTAATTCCCTACCTATCTCTGTCATAGTCATATTAGTTTTAGATAACCTAACAGCTTTTTTAAAGTTATCATCTGTCCATTTAAAAGGTTGGTTCATATTCTATACCTCTATCATGTAATGACTTGTAATGTAAATAGATTTTTCTGTATTTATGGTAGTTACCCATTTCCCCTTCAAACTCTGCGTCATACATTTTATCCTCCCACTTTTTCATTTCGGTAGGTATATGTTCTAGTAATTTATTATGCATAAGTATCCCTTAAAGTAATACGGTATACCACGGGTAGGGGGGTTCCCCTTTTTACTGATAAAAACAAATCTGTCAACAAAAAAAAAATAAAAAAATAGTTGACATTAATTTTTGTTAGTTTAAAAGGGTTTTAGGAGTGGGATGTTACAAAGTTTTTTAAAGAATTTAAATTTAAATGTTAATGAGGCAGTCAGAATAGATTGTCCTATATGCTTTCATAACAAAACATTCTCTGCACTAAATACTGGTGAAAAAATAGTTTATAATTGTTTTCATGCTGATTGTAATATTAAAGGTAGAACTCGTAGTGAACTATCTAAAAGATTATTTAATGAAGTAGAAAAACAAAAAGAACCAGAAATATTCTACTACAGAAATCATTGGGAAGAAAATTTAGAAAACAAGGATTACAGAGAATATGTTACACACTATGATTTACAAGATTACTATGAGATTATGCGGTATGATAGGCATACCCATAGGGCAGTGTTTTTAGTTAAGAAAGAAGATAAGTTAGTAGATGCAGTTGGTAGAGCCTTATACAAAAACAAAAAACCAAAGTGGTATAGATATGGTAATTCTGGTTATCCATTTGTAGCGGGTAAAAGTGATACCGCAATATTAGTAGAAGATGTGGTATCTGCACTAACTCTATCTAAATTTTGTACTGGTATAGCTTTATTAGGAACTAACCTTTTACAAACTCATGTTGATGTGTTAAAGCAATACAAAAGGGTTGGTATAGCACTTGACAAAGATGCAAGTAAAAAAGCTGTTCAATTAGTTGATGACTTAGCTTTAAATATGAACGCTAAGTTTTTATTGTTGGAAGAAGATATAAAAGAAATGCTAGACGAAGATATTAAAAAGTTAGTAGATAGAGTAAACAAGAAAGCATGGGGGTGGATGAATGATACATACTGAGGTACTATCTATTTGTTTAAACCACGAACACTACAACAAAATTCGTAGGTTTATTAATGTTGACATGTTTAATCACGAATATGGCATGGTATACACCCTAATAGAGAAAATACATGACAAATATCCTGAAAAGGTACTAAATCTGCGAGAATTAAAGGTCATGTATGCTGACCTATATCCCGCAGTACCAAAGGCTACTAGGCAGAATATAGTAGATAAAATAGATGAATTGGATGAAAATAGTTCTATATCGGAACTAAATTTTGATGCTATAAAAAACTTTTGGGCTAGGCAACAAGCAAAAGAAATAGGAGAAAAAGCCGTTGACATTTATACTGGTGCTGACAAAGACATAAGTAGTCTACGAAGATTAGTAGAAATGTTAGACGAACAAAACATGGTAGGTAGCGAAACTTATCATTTAGTACAAGAAGATTTAGAAGAATTATTTACATTAAATGGTAATAGTGGAGAGTTTAAACACAGGTTACTAACAATAGCTGACAATGTTCCCGCTTTAGAACGAGGACACTTTGCTATTTTATTTGCTAGACCAGAAATAGGTAAGACGACATTTTCTAGTTTTAATGCATCTGGTTACATACAACAAGGAAAGAAAGTTACATATTGGGCAAATGAAGAACCCGCAGTTAGAATTAAACTTAGAATAGTACAATCATATTTTAATCAAACAAAAGAACATATTGCTGACAACTTAGAAAATTATAAAGAAGAATACCTAACAAAAATAAAACCTTTGTTAACAGTTTTTGATAGTGTAGGTACACACATTGATGAAATAAATGAGTACGCAAGAATTTATAAACCCGATGTAATGTTTATAGACCAACTTGACAAAGTTCACATAACTGGTAATTACAATAGAACAGATGAAAAACTAAAAGATGTTTACGTTAGGGCAAGAGAAATAGCAAAACGACATGAATGTTTAATGTGGGCTGTGTCACAAGCTAGTTATGAGGCAGAAGGTAAATCAATAATAGATTATTCTATGTTAGATAATTCACGAACAGGTAAGGCGGGAGAAGCAGATTTAATTTTAGGCATAGGTAGAGGTGCTGATAACAATGATTTATCAGACCCTTATCGTTGCATAACAGTAAGTAAAAATAAATTAAATGGTTGGCATGGTTCAAGACATGCAAGAATAAGTATACAGAGGGGAGTTTTTGAAAGTGATAACGACAGTTGATGTAGAAACAACATTTGATGTTGATGACGAAAATAAAATAACATCTAGTCCATTTAACGGAAACAATTTAGTTTCTGTTGGTTATAAGATTGATGACAATCCAGTTGAGTATTTATGTTTTTATCATAGAGACGAACCACCAACACCTAATGCACAAAAGATTTTACAAAATGTTTTAGATAAAACTGATGTACTTATAGGACATAACATAAAATTTGATTTTAGTTGGTTAGTACAATGTGGTTTTACTTACGATAAAAAATTACATGACACTATGGTTATGGAATATATTATGGCAAGAGGTATTAAGTGGGGATTTTCATTAGAAGATTGTTGTAAAAGAAAAGGTGTTGCACTTAAAAAAAGTGAACTAATTCAACCATTTATGAAGAATAGAGTATCCTATGAAAGAATACCTTGGAATATTGTTTATGAATATGGTAAACAAGATGTTGAAAGTACTTATCAATTAGCAATAGCACAGCTAAGTAAATTTAAGATGAGTTGGGGAGATTTATATGACAACTAGCATTGCACCAACAATACAAATGTCAATGGAACTAACAAAAGTTTTAGCTGACATTGAAATGAATGGTTTACATATTAACACTGAAATTTTAAATAACATAAAAGTTAAATTTGAAAAAGAGTTAGTAGACTTACAAAAATATTTAAATGAAAAAGTAAAAATATTTATGGGTGACACTCCTATAAATTTAGATTCACCAGAAGATAGGTCTGTACTTTTTTATTCAATGAAAGTTACTGACAAAAAAATGTGGGCTAGAAGATTTAATATTGGTTATGAAGAAAGAGGTAATACAAGAAAACCTAAAAGAAGAACTAATTTTGCTAACATAAATGATTTTTATGTAGAAATAAATTCTTTAGCAAGAGCAGAGTTTAAAACGCATGGCACTATATGTCATAACTGTGAAGGAACTGGTAAGTACACTTACATGAAAAAAGATGGTACACCTAGTAATGTAAAAAGACATTGTAAAACTTGTAGTACAAAAGGTTTAATATTTAGAAATACAGATGAAAGAGCGGGGCTTAAATTAAGACCTAGAAATGTTATTGATTGTTCTGCTATGGGATTTAAAACTGATAAAGTAGTTTTAGAAAGTTATTTATCAACAACAAAAGGTGTAGTTCACGAATTTTTAAAAAGGTATGTACGCTATTCTGCTATAAGAACTTACCTAAGAACTTTTGTTGATGGTATGCAAAAAGCTATTAGTAAAGATGGGATGGTACATCCACAATTTATGCAATGCGTTACAAGTACTGGCAGACTATCTTCTCGTAATCCTAACTTCCAAAACATGCCTAGAGGTAATACTTTTCCTGTTAGAGAATGTGTTACATCTAGGTGGGAAGGTGGAAAGATATTAGAAGGGGATTATTCACAATTAGAATTTAGAGTTGCAGGATTTTTAGCTAATGATGAACAAGTTTTAAAAGACATAAAAAACAAAGTTGATGTTCATAGTTATACTGCAAAGATACTTGGAGTGTCACGACAAAAAGCTAAGTCAGATACTTTTAAACCGCTATATGGGGGTATCTTAGGTACTCCAAAACAGATGCAATACTATCGTGCTTTTAAAAATAAGTATTCGGGAATAACTAGGTGGCATACTGAGTTACAAAACGAAGCACTTATGTCAAGTAAGATAAGATTACCTAGTGGGAGACAGTATTTTTTCCCAAATGTTGAGAGATTACGCAGTGGAAGTGTAACAAATTCTACTGCTATTAAGAATTATCCTGTACAAGGGTTTGCAACAGCAGATTTGTTGCCACTTGCACTAATTAATTTAAATAAGCTATTGACAAAAAACGAATTAAAGTCTATAGTGTGTAACACAGTACATGATAGTATCGTTTTGGATGTGTATCCAGACGAAGATAAACAAGCTATCGAAACTTTAAAAGAGGCTATGCTGTCTATTTCAGATGAATGTGAAAAGCGGTATGGTTTTAAATATACGATGCCAATAGGAATCGAATTAAAAATAGGGGATGATTGGCTGAATATGAAGGAGGTATATAATTCCGATGATTGAAAATAATACACAAACTACTGCTATTACTATACCAAATGATGTAACGTCATTAAGTGATGCAGAACTAATGAAACTAACAGGGCAATTAGATAATAACAGCCAAGAAGGCTCAGTACTATCGAGATTGTCTATAAACTATCAAACAGAAGATGAGAATGATAATCCTCTACCGAGGGGTCATTACACTCTAAAAGTTGACGGAGATAGTGTATACGCTAAAACCGCAAAGTTTAGACCTTTTATGAGGATGTTTGCTTATAGCTATTGGGATAATAATGAGGAGGTTTTTACATCTAGTGTGCAAAGACATTCTTTAGGAGACCAGTTTCCAGATTCTCATGGAGGTTATAAGTGTGGAAAATTATCTAGAGAGCAACTTGAGGCATTACCCGAAAGTGACCCTCAAAGGGTAATTCAGAGCTCTATAAAATGTAACCAAGTTATTTACGGGGTTGCTGATATGGATGGCAAATCATCTGATGGTAAGGATGTTAGCTTAAAACAAATTCCTTGTGTTGTTTATGCTAAAGGTGTTAATTACATACCTATGAGTACAATACTAAAATCTTTAGCTACTCAAAAGAAACCAATGATAAGAAACACTCTCTTGTTATCTACTAAAAAGCAAAAGTCTGGTGGTAACACTTTCTTTGCTATGGATATTAAGATTGGGGAATCAGCAGAGCTTTCTGAAAAAGATGCTGATTTATTAAAAGAATTTGCGGCTGTAACAAAGTCCGTAAATGAAGGCGTTATGGAGAAACATAGAACTGCTGTTAAACAACAAACTAAAGATGGCGACCACTCCCTAGCTATTGAGTTAGACGAATAACAGTATGTTATCTACTCTAATAGAGAATTTTCTCTATGACGCAGTTGGGGGAAAGTCTAAACCGCTTTCCCCTGCTATTATTAA
>Ga0208669_1000232_pt1 | contig 23101 bp, 27 predicted proteins | sample 21_taG_FD_184095 | JGI IMG/M metagenome (GOLD analysis project Ga0208669, IMG submission 184095) | Marine viral communities from the Subarctic Pacific Ocean - 21_ETSP_OMZ_AT15319 metaG (SPAdes) (version 2) | ecosystem: Environmental > Aquatic > Marine > Oceanic | place: Pacific Ocean | collected...
GCCAGACGATACCGACTTTTGCTTTGTTGATAGTCTTACCCAATGTGCTATCAACAGGTACAGCATAGACAATAGTGTTAGGCTGAAACGTGTAATACTTAGCACCATCAATAGTTTCTGATTCTACATCATCAGTAAACATTAGATCACCTTGTAGAACGTCCTTGATACCTAATTTGGAAAACTCTGCAAGTGCGACTTTGAATTTTGAGTTGAGCGCTCCAGATAAATCATCGTCAATCTCTGCGTTTGTTTTGTATAATTTTGGATTGACATTAAATACTGATTTCTTTGCAACGAAAAAATCTCCTGTCTCTGGTTCTATACCACAGAAGATTGCCGGCGCACCATCCCACTTGACAGTCATGTTAACCGAACTACGACTTGCACCAGCAAGCATATCTCGTAATGAACGTAGGAAGTTTAGTGCAGCTCTACCACCATCTACACCATAGTTGAGTATTTCATCCTCTAGGTGTTCTAGGTGAAGGTTCTTACCGCCCTTGTCTTCTGTGAGTTGTGAGAATGATATCATGACATTTACCAACTTGGCGTTTGAAAACTAACTGTGCCAGTTGTTTCCAATCCTAAAGCATCTACAACAGCAGTAACTCCGTTTTTTGCTATTTTTTTAATTCCATTAACAAATTTCATTATAACCTTTTCATAAAATCTTTTTATAATATCTTGTAATTTATTTACAAACCCCATAAATTTATTTTTAATATTTTTAAAGAATCCCTCTGTCAACATATATTGTCTTTGGAGATGATAAATTTCTTCCTGTAACATTGGTAATTCAGATTCGTAGTGTGAAGCAATCCCAAGTTTAATATATTTTGATCTACCAGAACCTTTATACGACACGCTAACATTACTGGCAAGTTGAGAATTGTCCATAGAATATTGCAATATATCATATTCATTTTTTATACCAGAATCCGTAAATACTAAAATCCTGTTTGCTACAGAGGATGCTGGGCCATAATAGTTACTACCATCAGAATGTTTACCAGTAAATTTATACAAACCAGATGCAGCTTCATAAACCAACCACTTCTTTAGTTCTTCATTATTATTAAAGAATTTTTGCAGTTCAATTTGCCATTCAGTAGCATTTATTGATGTTTGGATTACATCAACAACTTGTTTCTTGAGTTCTGGGTCTGTTAGTTTATCAGGAGAAACTTTTGTCAAATGTTTAGCACTAACTGTAACATTTCCTACTTTAACATCCTCATCTTCTTGATATGTTTTAAAAACAGATTGTATTTCAGTTGCAGATATAGCAGGTATTTTTGGTATTAAATTCTTTTTTGCCTTGGGGTTCATACGAGTAGCGCCTAACAAAGACAATTCTGCCTTGAGATGGTTTTCTATAGCCTTTGCTTTTAATTTTCTATCTTTTTTTAACTTTATTGCTTGTGGACTTTTTATAAGATACCATTTTTCAAAATCTGATTTACCCTTTCCAACTTCAACATTTAAATCATTCCTAGCAGTTTCTTTCATTTTATTTTCTAGGATATTCATGGCATTTACAAACGAGGTATTTTTAGAAAAATCTTCGGAAGTGTTTTTTTCATAGTGTCCGATAGCAGCTTCAACAACCCCTGATGCCTCACCTGATTTGGCACTCATCAATTGAGCACCAGCACCACTACTTGCTGATTTTTTTAATGAAATGTAATTTTTACTATCGCCAATAAAATCTGCTTTAGGTGTTTTATCTCTACCTTGAGCATAGAAAGTAGTAGAAGAACCACTACCCGAATGTAATAACCAAGGCCCACGATCTTTCATTTCGACAGCAACCTTCTTGCCAGTTTCTAGTAACAAAGGAGTTAATTTTTCAAAGTTTGTTTTACTTATCCCTGCTTGAGATAATGCTCTATCAGAATTACCATCAGTTCTCAAAATATTATACTGATAACAAATAGCCATTTCAGCGTATGTTGCTTCTGTAGTGTCTGATTCAGTTAAGTACGACTGAACTTTATCTACAGGTGGAATGTAATTTTCTGTGCGTGGCTTTACTTGCCGAACGTAACCTCTTAAACTCATCAACCTCTCCATTTGTATAGTATTTATACTATTTATAGTAACAGAGAATTCTGATAATGTCAAGCAATTATTTTTCGAGGGTGTATTTTGTGGTGATAACGTGTTTGCGAGAAGGATTGACTGCTATATTGAACCGATTCATAGTAAATCTGTTTAATAAAACATCTGTTCCCATTTCTGATCTATCGTTCAGGCCAAACATAACATCTTTATATGTTGACCCAGCAAAATCTACATCAAGTTTAATTACGGGGCGTTCATCACTTCCACCACCTGTATCAACTTCATAAGATTTAATCCAGTTTGTAGTTATAGTTTTACCCTGTAATGTAAAGGTAATTTTCTTACCTTGCACATCAATATCCTCAGCATGTAGGACTGATAGCCCAGAATTTCCTGTATCCAGCTTGGCAATCAGTTCACCGAATGGAGCAATACTTACCACCTCTTCGTAACCTGCTTGAACTGGTGTAGTGCGTCTTGATGCAACATCTTTGAAATGTTCTAGAATTATTTTTGCAACATTGAGTCCAGAGTTCGCCTGCTCAATACCCTCGCTTCCTGGCGAAGAGTTAACTTCTAAAATAAATGGTGGAGCTGTTTTAGGACTATCTGATGGTATAAAATCAACAGCAGTTAGAATGCCATCTATCGCTTTAGACGCAAGTAAGCATTGTTCTGTTTCAAGTTGAGATAGTTTGTAGGACTTAACCTTTGCACCCTGAGAATAGTTACTTCTGAAATCACCTTCTACAACATCTCTTTGCATAGTGCCGATAATCTTACCACCAAGCACCACTACCCTGACATCAAATTTACTTTTGATATATTCTTGAATTAACAAATCTGCACTTGAATCTGTCTTATACATCAACTGCACGATTGAGGTTAATGCTCGTTCTGATTCAATAAACAGAACACCGACACCTTTTGAACCTCTCAAAGTTTTCATTATGATAGGAAACTTTGTGTCTAGTTTTTTAACTGCATTTTCTAACTCATCCTGATTTGGTATGAGAACTGTTTTGGGTTGAGTTAATCCGTAATCTTTTAACTTGATATAGGTGCGAAACTTATCTGCAGCCATATTAATAGTCAGTCTAGGATTGACACAACAAATGCCTATCTTTTCTAACTCTGAAATTAAATCTAATGAACTGTCTCTGGTTGGTGTTCCACGAACAAACACAACTGTATCAGAGGGTGAAATATCAAATCCCTTTTCATCACCAGCTTCATGAATTTTGTAAGTCTTATCGTAAGATAAGTTTGCGCCATCTAAAGGAATGACATAGTTCGCAAGTCCTAATTTATCAGACTCTTCCTTTATACGTTTTGCAGTAGTAGAATTATCATTATGCTCAACTGAAAGAACGACAACTCTATAGTCTTCTTGGGTTTCCTCAGTGATAAATGACTTGAATTTTTCCATTAGGATTCTTTCTTTTTAGACCCAATGTTATATTTCGTTTCTAAATCCCATTCGTTTTTTTCAGCAAAAGACAATACTTTGATTTGACTGAGGGGAGCAAGCTCTCCAACTTCACCATTAATGTTTACCAAGCCCCAATCTTTTAAAAGATTTGCAATAGTATTTCGTCTTGCAACATCATTTTCAGTTAGGTTTGTAGGTTTCCCATCAAGCGCAAATAGTTCTTTGAAGTGAAGTACATAATAACGTCCTTGCTTGTGCAGAATATGACACGATTGATATAATTTCTTTTCTTTTCTTGATGCAACGCCTATACGAGAAAGTGTCTCACGAACCTTTAAAAAATCGTCTGGTTCTTTTAGAGTAATCTCTAACATGTCCTCTTGTGTCCAATTAATTTCTTCCATTTCTTCCACCTTTATTTAATTTTATTTTTATGGCAGAAATCTGTTCATCATTTAATATATCAAGAGCGGCCTTTGCCTTTTCGTTACTATAACCATAATACTCTTTAACATACTCTAGATTCTTTAATTTCTTCGCCTTCAACCAAGGGGTATATCTTTTCCTTGTTCTCAGACTATTTAGTAAAAAATCGAACTGTAACTTCTTATCTAGGTGGTGGTATTGGTTAATTTCATTAACAAGCCGTATTGTATCGGGGAACGGAGCAACACATTTGTTTACAATAAATGGTGCGTACTTCTTTTCCCACATTTCATCTTCACTGTCTAGTAGTGACTCTTTAGATACATTTATTGCATTGAGATATTCTTTTAATTCGTACATTTTATTTATCCACCCATGTTTTAAATACCACAACAGCTCTTAGGTCATAACATTGTCGTGAAACAGGTTGTGCTTGGTGTGGTGCGTATGCTGGGAATACGATTAAACGATTGCCAATGTTTTGTACTAGTTGACCATCAATAACAGTTCCACCACCCGACTCCATTTTCCAATCAAGTCTAGGATAATACATCATAGTAAAGTCGCCATCATCTATGTGCATGTGTGGTTCAATACCATGTGTATGTGCGTTCAAATACAATCGTTTGAATGTACTTATATTGTATTTCTTTTTAAAATCATACTTTGCAAATGCAGTATCCCAAATTGGCATCAACCACTCAAATTCTTGTTTTATTACTTGTCGAGGATCGTGACCACAAAAAACATGCCAATGTTTATTTGGAGTTCCTTGTTGAGAATGGTAATCATACTTCCAAGTTTGTTGTTTTAATTTGAGATCAATTAGTTCTGCAAGGTGCGGTTCTAATAAGTTATCATATATGTCTATCATTTGAATTTCGTAGCTCCCATAATCTCAGTCAAACAAGCCATCAGATTTATTTCTTGGTCTGCGACAAAAGCACTTTTATACTGGTATTCGCCCAAGATAACAACCACATGAGGGATACTACCACTATCCACATAATTATATAGATTATCATAAAGTTTTCTAAACAATCGTGTAGGATCATTGTCCAGATTATCAACAACCCATTTACGAACATTAGTAAACTCTTTTTTCTTCATTTCTTCCATCAAATTTTTGATGTTAGTTTCAGAAATATTTACGAGAATACCAGCATCAATTTTACCTGATACAGAATATCGTTGCAGTTCGTTTAGTACTCTTCGCCAATCGGGAAAATGTTTATTAATAACTTCAGCAACAACTCTTGGTTCATATTCTATTTTGTTCTCATTAAGAATACTTATAACTCTTGCCATAAACTGTTTTGCAAGAGTTGGTTTTTCAGAACTAGGAATATTAAAATCAATAGTACTGCAACGAGAATGTAGAGGTTGAATAATCCTGTTCTTGTAATTACAAGTCAGAATGAAACCACAGTTCTTATGAAACTCTTCTATGAACCCACGAAGGGCTGGTTGAGTTGACTGTGGATTTAGATAATCTGCTTCATCAAGAATGATGTACTTGCGTCCACCTTCCAATGATACTGTCGAAGCAAAGTTTTTAATCTTGGTTCTAAGAACGTCAATACCAGATTCCTCAGAACCATTGATCATCATATAAGTTGCCCCAATCTGTTCAAGCATTGCTTTCGCAGCTGTTGTTTTACCAACGCCTGGCCCACCAGACAAGATCAGATTAGGAAGATTACCCTCACTCACAAATTCTGTGAGAGTATCTTTTAGGTTATTGGGAAGTACACACGCCCCGATATCCTTTGGGCGGTATTGTTCCACCCACAAAAATGTTTCCATAATATAAATTCCTCAAATTAAGCATTGTAAGCTGACTCTGGCTCCAGAGCGATAAAGTATTCAACATTTCCTGTTGAGTTCTTAAAATGACTTATATTTTTTGAGGACACTTGTACATCATATGAACCTTGAATTAATTTTAAGTTTTCAACCTTAAACCAGAACTTGTAGTTGTCGCTTTGAGAAGCAACATCTAAATCTAATGCATAGTTATTTGCAGTATCATTTTTCTTGTCTGTAACTTTAAGACTTCCACTTTCAAGTGCCATATCAGGTGCGCCAATAACTGCAGCTGCCTTAGTCACCGTTGAAAGAGTATCACTTGATAAGTTGAATTTTACTTCACACTCAGGCATAGTAATATCTTTAGTTGGTGTAGTAACTACAGATGGATCAGAATACCAATACTTTAAGGATTTAGAAGTGCCTTCTTCTGTAATCATCACAAAATCATTCTCAAATTCCAATTCTGGTTTTGAGAATAATGAGATCGCAGAAAGGAACTCATTCAAATCATAAATTGCAAACTCTTGAGGAAAATCCTCAAGTACTTCAGCCTTTGCAACAATGTTCTTCATTGCAGACATAGTAGCAATTTTATTACCACCTTTAATCACAAGGTTCTGATTGATTGTAGAAAAGTTCTTCAATACAGATACCGTTTCATTACTTAGTTTCATTATTTAATTTCTCCTTCAATTCACTCACTCTATTTTCCAAGACACTAATTGCTGTATTAATATGCCCTGTTCCACGTTCTTCTATTCTAGTTTTTAGAATTCCAATTTCTTCAACTAGATAGACTAATCTATCAACATCACTCATTCACCATTCTCCATATTATTAATGTGTAAGGCTATAATACCATAGTGAATCACTTTTAGCAAGTCACTTCTGTTCTTACCGCCTTTCTTTCCGTATCGTTGTGCATATTTCATAATGTTGCCGATACAAAACCCTTCACCGTGACCACCATCTATGATAAACTCTGTAGCTTGAAACTTGTTTTTGCTATAATGTTCATCATAGGTAGAGTCGATATACTTTTCAAGTTCAGCAAGTGCTTCACCTTCATTGTATTTGTAGTCTGGACGTTTACTCATCATTTACCTTTTTTCTCTGCAAGATAATCGTCATACTTTTTTTCTTCGCGGTCAGACATAAATTTTCTAAGTTGTGCTTCTGTGTCTGTGACATTCCAGTTCATAGCCAAAGAACGTCTTTCACCTTCGCCAAAAAATGGCATTACCTGATGTTTCAACCAGTTAGGAAATATTAACATAACACCGACTTCTGGTTTTATATAATCTTCTTGTTGTCCGTGTAATGACATAATGTCTTTTCTAGTATTTGTTCCCCAAATTAATTGAGTAAACCCATCAACTGATCCACTTGCATTATTTAATCCTGCTGGAACTGGATCAAGTTTTTCAATACACTCTGGATTTTTCAACCACAGGAATCCTGACAGACCTGCCATTGTTTGAACACCATGATCATGATAAGGATTGTAATCACCAGCATACGCATGGTTAGACCAACACTGAAAACAATCAGTATCAGCATCACGATCATAACCTTGTTTGAGATATGATTTACCAACTTGTTCAAACACAGTTTTTAATTGTTGACCAACTTCATCATCTAGAGGAAAATTTAACTGAGCAGATTTTTTGTCATTTTTAAGTTGACCGACTAAACCATCTGCAAAGCTATCACTTTTTGGTATGATTACATTGTCAATGTGGTCATTAACTTCGTCTATGATTTCCATTGGAAATTCAATACGACCAATAGAGAATGCTTTAACTGGGCGAATTGCAAACTTCAGTCCATGATTAACTTCTTCCATTTTCGCTTCTTCTTCTGCAAGCATCTCTGCATTTTCACGAGCAAGTCTTGCATTGCGTTCTGCTTCTTCTTCTGTCGCACCACCAGTAAAACCACCGCCCAATGCACTAGCAGTAACAACAGGTGTTCCGTCCTCATTAACTGGATTGCCATCGCCGTCTACTTGTCGAGCAACAGAACCATCAGTCATTTTTTCTACACTATCAAATTCAAATATTTTCATGATATCTCCTTTACATGATTTATACTATAATACAGGAAAGGGGGGTTAAAGTCAACCCCCCTTTTGATTTAATTAAAATTAATTAATTTCAATCTTTCGCGGCTTCTTCTCCTCTGGAACAACACGCTCTAGTGAAATCACTAGCATACCATTTTCAAGGGAAGCATCCTTTACCACAATTTCATCTGCAAGGGTAAATTTGCGATTGAACTTACGATATGAAATCCCACGATAAATGTTGGAATCATCTTCGTCATTCTCTTTAATAGAACGAACCGTAAGTAAACCATCTGCTACTTCGACTTCAATATCATTTTTTGAAAAACCAGCCAGTGCCATATCAATGACGTAGCTAAATTCTCCTTCCTTTCTGATATTGTATGGGGGAAACCCTGATGAAGTTGCATTATGCGAAGCATAATTTTGTAGTTGATCAAAGACTCGATCAAACCCAACTGCGTAGGGTGTTAGTTGATTAAAGTTGTCGAATAGACTTAGTTTTGTAACCATTTTTTATTTCTCCTTATTAAGCAAGATTACGTTAAATGTATCCCGAAATTCGGCGATACATAATATATATAAGGATTGAAACGTGAATTTCAACCCCCATACATATTTTTTTTACAAAAGCCGTGAAACCACGGCGTGATAGTAATTTTAGAATGCCGCTACATCTTCAGAGACTTCTTCTACAATTTTATCATTTTCTGCATCACCATCTTTTGCCTCGACATCTATACCAGCATCAATTTTGGTATAGAGGTCTAGGAATGACACCTTGGTATCTTCATCAAAGCGAGCGACACACAATTCAATTGATTGCATTTTGTCACCAAAGATTGCAAACGCTTTTACAATGTGGTCTAGTCGGCGAGTTGAAATCACCTCGTCTACACCACCATCATAGAATGTCTTACGAATGACATCAGCCCAAGTGACTAAGTTCTTAGCAAACTCAGCATCTTCAGCACCATACTTTTTCATTGCACCCAAGACAATCTTAGTCTCAACAGCAACTGATGCATAGGGTTGTTCCATTGTAACTGCAAATCGTTCTAGGAACGCTTCGTTAAGAATGTTAGTTCCGATAAAACGTCCATCATCAGAACCCTTACCTTTAGTGTTGGCAGTTGCCATCACATTGAAACCTTCTTTAGGCGTGACCCACTTGTTAATCTTTTTAAGATAAACACCTTTACCCTCAAGTACAGGTTGTAGTGCAAGTAACTTGTTTGAACCCAAGTCACACTCATCAAGCAACAACGTGCAACCACGTTCCATTGCCTCAATAACAGGGCCTGGCACAAACTTAGTCTCACCATTTACCAAACGAAAACCACCAAGCAAATCATCTTCATCAGTTTCGATTGTAATGTTTACTCGAATAAGTTCTTTTTTAAGTTTAGCACAAACTTGTTCTACCATTAATGTTTTACCATTACCTGATAGACCAGTAATAAAAATAGGATAGAACATACCAGACTTGACAACTTTTTCAATCAGGGAAAAGTTACCCCAAGAGACAAACCCCTCAAATTTAGCAGGAACTAGATTTTGTTTTTCCATATTAGTAGCAACCAGATTGACTACTGATGCTTCTGCGTTAACAGGAGCTGCAGTAACAGGAGCAGCAGGAGCAACAGGAGCATCACTCTCACTAGGTAATTTATACGCATTGGGCCCAACGGAATAATCTTTACGAAACCAGCTAGGAAACCCAATTTTTGCTTTTGCAGCTGATTCTTTAATTTGAGCATTTGTAATTACTGCGGCATCACCAAACATTTCGGTAGCGGTATCGACAAACAGTTGTTTTCGTGGGGTCAAATTCATATTTATTCCTTCTTTTTTCATCATAATATAGCCATTATACTCTCTGAGGCAAGTATTGTCAAGCAAAATCGTTGTTGTAAGTTATTGATATCCCTGATAAAGTAAACTTTTTTTATCATTACGCAACCAATTTTACGAATTTATTGAGTAATTGGCGACTTGTAATCTTACTTTTCATAGATTTACCGAATGCAGACTTGAGTTTTGCCTTTGAAGCACCCTGAAGATCATCACTCAAACCACCATTTTCAACTTGGAGCGAACCACCACCAGCCAAAAGATAGAGTTCATCATAACCAGTAATATCACCATTAACAACATAGAACTTTTCTTTATTCGTTTTTTTAAGAACAGCTGCCATCTCATCACTGTAACTAGGTATATTGGAAAACCAAGAAAGAATTTGTCTATCAATACGTCCTGAGCGACCAGAACCAGCAATAAAGAATCCAATTAAGTTCATTCCCACAACACGTTCTTTTAAAATCGACAATAAATTATCAGTCATTCTACTTAAAGATTTTATTTCATAATCTTTTCGTGTTTTAGGGTCAGACAAAATTACAACTTTGTCACCGCTCCTACCTAAATATTCTTCAGTTTCGTAATGTTCATTTTCTTTTTCATCAAAGCGGTAATCATAAACTCTTCGATTACTATTGGAAGCACCATCAGTCAAGAAAATTGTATTAACTTTTTGTACACCAGTTTCTTTTCTAAACTTAGGTACAATGTTCATCATTGCAATAATTGCTTCGTTTAATGGTGTACTTGCCATATTAAATATACTTGGAATAGAACATGGATAACCATATTCGTTTTTATAGTGATTGTATTGATTGGCAACCATCCAAAGATAATGCATCATAGACATTTCTTGGTCAACGGTCATTTTGTTAGAAAAGAAATTTAGAAGTTTCATGTTATCCAAAACCAAATTACCAGCTTTGAAAGATTCTAAATGTTTTTTGTTGTAACCTTTTTCATCAGATGATAATACCTGAGATGCATTAGAAAACGCATAGACCTCAAAAGGAATCTGTGTTCGGCGACAGAACCAAATTAGGTTATATAGTTGAGACAGAGTGCCTGTAAGGTTTTGGTACATAGAACCACTCCAATCGACAACCATAACCATACCATGATTAGTAGCGCCTGGCAATGTAGTAACTTTTTTGAACAAGTCTTCATTGTATTTGTAAGTGTGTAACCGATTCATATCAAGAGAACCAGACTTAGAAACTGAAGCCCGAGCATACTGGTCAGCAGACTTTTTCATTTCAAATTCTTTAACCATGTAAGCAACAGTCTTTTTAGAATCTGCTTTCATTTCAACAACTGCTTTTTTAGTATTCAAATAAAAAGGCGAATCCGTTTCATTGAAGTGGGCCCAAGCATCAATAGACTTTTTAAGAATATCATCATATTTTATAATGATATCATCACCAGAAATATCTGGAATGTTTGCATAAACACGATCTGTAGCATTTTCATCAATCAACTTTTCAATCGCATTATTGACATCAGTATCAGTTGATGCGGTAATATCATCTTTACCACCAGCACCGTTTGCAGCTGATTTTATACTGGCATCATTTTCTTCTTTAGTTTCTTCATCACCAGATTTGTTATTACTAGTTTCTTTAGTTTCTGCATCATCAGTTTTGTCATCATCAGCAGAACCACTATTACTCGGTGCAAGTTCTTCTTCTTCCTCTTTTTCACTAGGTTCACTAGGTGAAGTATCAGAATTCATATCGTTAGTTTCGTCAGAAGATTCTGCTGAATCGTCAGCAGAATTATCTTGACTAGAAGTTTCTTCTTGTTCTTCCTCTGGTTCGTTTTCTTTCATCCACTTGTAAAGTTCTTCAGCAACATTAAGAACATCATCAGGCGTTTCGCATTTAGAAACTTTTTTAACCCAAACATTTTCTTCATCAGAGAATTCAATTTTTTGTTGGCGACTACCAATCTTGAAAAACAGATTGATACGGTCAATCAGGTTCATCTTAGAAACATCTTTATCTGCAATACCGAAAAAATCTCTAGCAGCCAAATCATCATATCCACGATTGAATACTGCAACAGAACCGCGATAGCGTTCCTGTACTTTTTGTTCAATACGAACATCCTCAATAATGTTTACAAATGAGTGATTGATTTTACGAACCCTAGCTTGTTCAAGCATATCGAGTGGAGTCCAGAGTGCATGAGCAATCTCGTGACAAACCATCAAATCCTCGATATTAGGTGTCATCATCTCATCATTCCAGATGGGTAGACCTAATTCGCGTGATTTAGGATTGAAATACGCTGTTTCCATTTTCTTGTAAACAACGAAGATATCCTCTTCAGCGAGGAGTTTTGCAATTATTGATTTATTTTTCATCATTTATATATTCTATCAAACGTGGCAGGATTTGTCAAGTGGTATCTTTATTGGGGTTTCTGTGTAATCTTTCATCTTATATAGCTATTATACAGGATAGAACAAGTATTGTCAAGAAAAATCGTAGTCGGTAAGTTGTTGATTTGTGGTAACTTATTAAATATTTATTATATCTAATTTGGAAAAGGTGTTATGACCAATAATATTGCACCGCAACATATAAATATTTGTGTAAGAAGAACTTAATTAAACCAAAAAGGAAAAAATAATGAAAACCGCTTACCTTGCATCAATTCTCGCTGTATTGGTGGTAGCGCAAATAGCACCACTTGCAAGTGATGAATTTGGATCAGGAGCATATAGGACGATTACTAGAGCTAAAAATAACGTAGAACTTGAGTCTAGGAATAAGACTCGACAAGTTTTTGAGATTTCTTTGTTACCTTAGATATATGTTGCCATTATTCAAAAAAACTCCGATAGTGGTGCAGTAATATTTATTCTACTATCTGCGATTTCAAAATATTCTTTCTCTTGTTCAATACCAATAAAATCAAAACCCTCATCTTTTGCAGCCATTCCAGTAGAACCACTACCCATAAATGGGTCAGGACTGTGCCGTCCTTTGGTGTTACAAGTCGGCATAGGTATTTCATCAACTCTTGCGGTTTTACTGTGGGATGCGTATTATCCTCGCCTCTTTCTGACTTGGATACTTTTGGGCAGTAGAAAAATCTTGCAGCAGAACCTTCATCATCATATTCGCAATTTACAAATACCTCTTCACTATTATTCAATCTTGTTTGATTTTTGATACTTGCAGTTCTAGGATTTCCTTTTGTGCTTTTTGTATTTGGAAATCCACTCACAACTTCTTCACTTCCATCATGCATTACATTGGCAGGAAATCTACCTAGTTCATTTTGTTTCTGACTATCCTTATCATCTTTCATACCAAAGTTTACTACACCATTCTCTCTGTTGTTAGAACCAATATTCAACTTCTCATCTGTTTGTATTCTACACCCATCAATGTTGATGCCTCCAGTTCCATGTTTCAATACGTTATCTGCAACTGTTCCTTCCAATGGTTTTCTTGCCATCACAATAGGTTCGTGGGCAGGCTTGAGTGCAGTACCCCAACCTTCCCATTCTGATTTACCTTGTGTGGTTTCCCACTCTGAAGATGCTATTCCGTTACCATCAAAGGTATTACCAAAACCACCATCACCAACTGCACCATAATGAAATGCAGCCCCTGCCTTACCTTTACCTACCACTTCTCTTTCATTACCCAATTTCTTATCCACACCTTTGCCTATATTATATGACTTTGGAAATCCACTTCCGTATATCCACATCAACTGGTCACGAATTTCAAAACCAGCATCCTCTATCGCAACTGCCATTCTGTGATATGTTCTACTACTAGAAAATGCGAGCAAATGCCCGCCGGGCTTCAATAATTGATATGCAAGTTCCCACGTTTCTTTCTGAAAAGCAATACCAGTTGAATCCCAACTCTTACCCATAAATCCAAGTTCGTATGGTGGGTCTGTAACAACGGAATCCACTTGGACTCCTTCGTCAATCATTTTTTGCATTTCTTCAATGCAATCTCCGTTAAGCAACAACATGACTAAAGTTCCTATTTTTTTCAAATTTGATTGTACTTCTAAATTTATCAACTAATATATCTTGCTTGTGACTAATCACAAACACATTCTCATCACCTAATGTATTCAGAATTTTTAGAAACTCATCTGTTCCTGTTCCATCAAGTGAGCTGTCAAATATCTCATCTAGAATAAGTAGATTGCAATTTGTTGAGTTCTTCATCTTTGCAATTGCTCTCCAAGTAAAGAGTAGTGCAAGATCAATACGCATCTTCTCACCTTCACTAAATGATGCGTAGGTAAACTCATCACGATAACGTGACTTTATAGTTTCCTCAAAGTTTTCATTCAACGTGAAGTTAACATAGAACTCCATTGATGTTAGATAGGTATTGATTAACTTATTCATCACAGGCAAATACTGTTTGATAATCTTGGTCTTGATACCAGTATCCATTAACATATTTCTTGAAGCTTCACTATATGTTTGTTCTTCACGCAACTTTGATTTTTGCATGTCCAGACCAGATAAAGTTTTCTTTAAATCAGTCAACTTATCGCGGTCATTATTATTAACTTCGCCAGTATTCAGTTGGTCAATCTCTGATTGCAATGTAGCATTAAATCTTTCAAGTTGTATAAGAGAACTATTTTCTTTTGCAATGTGAACTTCATTTTCCCGAACCTTAGCACTTATATTACCAATTTCTTTCTGTCGGACTAAAAGTTTTTCTAGTTCATCTTTAAGTTCTTTCATTCCAGAATTAACTTTATCTGCTTCACCTTTCTTCTTGTCAATCATAGAAGATTTGAAAGCTTCATCAATATGTTGTTGACAGGTTGGGCAATCTTCGTTGTTTTCAAAAAATCCAACAAGTCTGGTATGTGACCTGTGTTTTTCTTTTAACTGTGATTGAATGTCTTTTAGTTTGGTATGTTTTGTGTTTACCTTATCACTATCAGCAATTTGAATAAGAAGTTCCTGATTGTTTTTTGTGTAGAAATTAATGTCTGTATTTTTCTTAAATATTTCTTCTTCATTGTTTGCTATTAAAGAAGTCTTTTCTTTTATAAGCTTTTCTTTGTGCATAAACATTTCATCAATATATTTTTCTTGAAGATTAATCTTTTCTTCTGTTAAATTATATTGATAATTTATGTCACGAATATCATCAGAAATAGTTTTGAGTTTTTGTTTGAGAAGCATATTCATCAAAGAGAAAATTTGAATGTCAAGGATTTCCTCGACAACCTCTCGGCGATGTCTAGCTTTAAGTTGCATAAAAGGAACAAAGGTAGATGAACCTAGAATAACAACTTGTGTAAAACTGCGATAGTTTAGTTTAAGAATTTGTTGTTCAAGATACTTTTGATAGTCTCTCGCGTTTGCATCTTGATTGTACATCTTGCCGTTGATGTAAATCTCAAACACGTTAGGCTTGATACCACGAACAACTTTGACTTTCTTAGAACCAATTCTAAACTCAACCTCTACTAATCCACCAGTACCATTGACAGAGTTTAACAACTGTCCCTTGTTGATGTTGCGAAATGGTTTACCAAATAAACCAAAACACAGTGCATCAAGAATAGTAGATTTGCCAGAACCATTCTCACCAATAATTAATGTGGTAGAATTCCTATCTAACTGTATCTCTGTAAAGTTATTGCCAGTTGACAGGAAGTTCTTCCACTTCACAGTCTCAAAATGTATCATTATTTAATCAAGAAATCTCTGTGTTGCACTATCCCATTTTTCAAGAACTTGTAATCTATCCTCAGCCTCAGCAATTATACTAATTTGTTCATCAACTGCTTGTACAATATTAGAATGTTCCCCAATACCAGCTGGATTGTCAACATATACTTGTACGTTTGCTTTGGCAACCGCAATTTCACCTTCATATTTCTTTTTAAGTGATTCTAAAATATATCCCATAATTATCTCCTTTACATTTCCAAATCTTGTGCTTCTGTATAAAGCGCTCGCATTGTATTTTTAAGTCTATCTTTACTTAGATTAACATCTAGTTGGTCAATGTATTTTTCCAACAATGTCATTGTATCTTCTGTATTTTCTACAATATCATCTGATACATTCTCAGCATCTAACTCTGAGAAGTCTTCTATAATTTTGACTTCGTATGCGTCAGCTAAAAGAAGTCTGTCAACAAATTTATCAAAACTATATAAATCTTTTTTGTTTACAACAACCAATTTTACATATTGATCTTTGTATTGTGATATATCGTGTTTAGTGTAATCCTCTTGTGTATCATCATAGAATATCTTTTTAAATAATGTATATGGATTAACTATGCGTTCTAGTTCTCTTGTACTTGTGTCAAAAATATGAAATCCTTTGGGGTCTTGAAAATCATTCCAATAAATTTCATAGGGTGTGCCTAGATAATATATTTGACCATCATCAGACTTATGGTGAAAGTGACCACTAAACACAGTATCGAATCTTCTAAATAATTTTTTATCCCAGCCGCCTTCTGCAAACTGACCACGATGCATTTCAAAACCATTAATTTCTAAATGACCAAATAAAATATTTGCCTTTGCAGTATCTAAAACATTTACAGACTCATCATAGTTGTTAGCATTAATCCAAGGCATGAAAACTATATCTGTTCCATCAAAGTTTACAACCTCTGGGCCAGTGTATATTTTAAATCTGTCTTTACCAACCAATTCTTCCATAGAGTTAACTTCGTTGGTATTTTTGTAATAGGTGTCGTGATTGCCGATAATGATGTGTAAGTCAATACCAAATTCTTTAAACTTGTTTATAAATCTTTTACGAAAATCATTTGCAATTCTAAAACTTATAAACTTACGTCTATCAACAACATCGCCCATATGAACACAAGTTGTTATTCCTCTTTCCTTTAAAGTTGGAAAGAATACATTTTCGTAAAACTTATAAAAATATTCATTAAAATTAAGATTGTCATTACGAGCACCAAAATGGGTGTCGGTTATAATAGCAAGTTTCAAATTAGTTGTATCCTTTGCCCGCTACATCTTCATCTTCATCTTCTTCCATAAAATTTTCAAGACCTTTAGTCTTATTTACTATTTTCTTTTTTGGTTTATATACATCTTCGTCTGGCAACATTACATTTGGATCAAAGCCCTGTACACTATAATGAGTAGTGTCGCCTTCGTTAACTGTCCAAGATTGATAACTAACACTTTCAATCATTTTATTTCTAACGTGAGTTTGTTTTTTCTCTTTTGCAATCCTACGCAGAAAAGCGTAGTATATAATTTGAGTAAAATACGCAAAAGGATTCTTTGATTTTTCTGGATCAAAATTGCCACAATACTGTAAACAATTTTCAATACCGTCAGAAATCATTTCATCTCTATAGGTGTAGTTTATAAAATTTGGTCTATATGATAAGTGAGTTGCAATCTTTAAAAAACATTCGCCAATATAGTTATTTACTTGTGGTCTAACTCTATCTTCTTCAGGTAAATCTTTTTGTTCTTCTTCTGCTAACTTACACTCAGCTTTCCAATCAGTCATGGCTTGAAGAAAAACTTTGTTTTCAACATAATGTTCTCCCTTTGCCTTTTTAACTTTTGCCATCTCAACTCCTTTTTTCAAGTTAGACGTATACTATACTATATTGCCGTGTGAAAGTCAAGTAACTAATAAAAAATAAAAGAGACTTGACAACGGGCTGTTCGCGGTGGTAGTATAGCTGTGTTGGTTGGATATGAATATATTAATGATATCTAGGTTTATCATTATTAGTTGCTTCATTTAGAACTTCTTCATATTCCTCATTAAACATTTCTTCATCTGTAGGATTATCATCTACTACAATAGAATCATCAACAATTTCTTCAGAAAATTTACTCTGTTTATTGACAATATTTCTATAATAAGCAGACAATCCTATTGAGGCTGCTGTAATAACAATTACATGACTCTCTTTAATTTCAAAATGTTTGTCTTCTGTAAAGGGAGAAATCCAAGAAGTAAGATGTAGAGATTCTATATGTCTACCAGAATCATCATCATGTACCACTTCCATTTTTAATGGAGTTCTGATTATATACTTTTCATTAACGTGTTCCACAGCTTCACAAATAATATTGTCACCATTTGTTAACTTAACGACTTTATAATTTGTTTCCATTTTTAACCTTCTTTCTTATTGTATTTAATTATATTTATGTGTCTACAATTTTACCTTACTAATCTGGTAATCAAATTGTTGTTCATTATATAAAGCTATTCTTTCTGAAAAATGATTTAGTGTAAAATTACGAGTATTCTTATAAGATACATCATCTGCAATATCAAATATTAAAACGGAAAACTTAGTGTCGGTCTTACGCAATCCACGGCCAAGGCTTTGGAGCACTCTAATCCTACTTTTACTTGGGGAACTGAACACGATGTTATTAATATTCCTAATATTAATGCCAGTACTAAATGTGCCGTAACTTGCAAGTATAATTGACTTCTTTTCATTCTCTACAACTCCTCTTATTTCTTCTCTTTCTGATGTGTCTGTTCCACCATACACAAAAAATGTTTTTCTATCTGTAATTGTTTCTTGAACTTGGTCATATAATGGTTTACCATGTTTTTCAACTAATTGAAATAAACAAAGCGTATTACCATCTAAATGTTGCAAAAGATTAACTATAAAGTTATTTCGTTTCTCGTTTGTTGCGAGATACTCCAGTTCTTCTGCATATGTCATTTTCTCACGAATGTTTTTATGTTTTAAAACAATACACTTAACAGTCAAATCTGCAAGTGTTTTCTTGTCTATAAGCTCCTTAGTGGTCACTATAGTTTCAGCAGTACCAAATAGACCTTCTAGTACTAAGCGATGCGTCAGCGTTCCATCTAGGGTGCCTGTGAGTCCAAAACGGTACTTACATTGGTGTAACTTAGTCATAATCCCTGTCAGAGATTTAGACTTAAACATATGCGCTTCATCACCAATTACACACCCGAAATCTTCAAAATATTTCTTTGGCATCTTATACAAAGATTGCCATGTTGATATTACAACATCTTTAGTTACTTTGCGGTCATGACCTTGATATATCTTTTGACAGTATGTACCAGAGCTCCAACCATAATCTTCAAAGTCAGTATACATTTGTTCTACTAATGAAGTGGTGGGAACTAATATTAGAGTTCTTAACCCCATCATTTTGTAATAACGAACTAGTGCATATATTATTAATGACTTGCCAGAAGCAGTAGGAGACAACAACAAAGCACGATGTCTGCTGACAGCATGTTGTACGGCATCAATCTGGTAATCACGAACTCTAAGGGATTTTCCTTTTGACTTTGGTTTAAGAGATTTAACGAATCCTGAGACAACTTCTCGTCCAACAGTTTTTTCATTTTCTACTCCATTTTCTAGTATATATTGAATTCCGTTTCTTGAACAATAGTTTTTAATATAGGATAACAACCCAACATAGATTTGTCCTGTAGCTGGAGAGAACAAACGTATCTTACCATCCCACATACGATTACGATACATTGGCATAAACTTAAAGCCAGGCACTTCAAATGTAAAGAACTCTGTTAATTCTTGTTTTGTTGATGGGTCTAGGTCATCTAGAACTAAATATATCTCATTCTTTTTAGATATACGCATTTTGTAAAGTGCCTTGTTCTCCGTAGTTGCCTCTTAATAGTATATTCCATGAAACACTTATGCGTTTATCTTCTGTGGTCGGCACCCAATGTTGCAGCCATGAGGGAAAGATATATCCTTTTCCTTCTACTGCGTTAAACTGCATTATGCTTGCATTAAGAAAATTTGGTGTATTTCTTGGTCGTAAAACATGTGCCTGAGCTCTAGGGTCAAAAAATTGTATAGGTGAAGAATTTTTACTGGTATGTAAATAATACACTCCTGATAAGAAATTATTTGAATGTGTGTGTGGTGCGTGTACAGCACCGTTATGTAACCTATTTGCCCACATACCAGTAATTTCTATATTGTCATACTCGTATTGCAAATCGTCAACGTATTGTTTAGATACCTCTTTTACTTTATCTCTTAATTTTCCAAAGTAAGAAAGATAATGTAAATCATCAGTAGTTTGTAATGTGTTTGTTTTTAAAGTATCAATATAAGAAACCATTGATTGTTTATCATTTGAAATATATTCAAATTCATACACTACTGTAGGAAAAATTTTGTGTACGTTTACATCAACCATGTTACTACGCTCCATCTTATTCCTTTTGTAACTGTTTTTGCTTCGTGAGGAAACATAAAGTTAGATGGAAATATAATTGCAGAACCCTTGGCTGGGCAAAACTTTTTATTTGCTACATAAAACTCTCCACCTTCATAATTATCATTAAGATATAATAACGCAGATACTTGTGGGTAACCATAGTGTTGACCATGACTGTGATGAATATTGTCAACGTGTTTAGACATAAACCCACCTTTACCATACCGATTAATACGAAAGTCTGTGGTATGCTTAACTGCAAACAATTCAAAGTCGGATTTGTAATTTACTATCACGTTTTCAAAACACTCTTTAATATCTTGATAAAATATATTGTTTTTTCGTATCCAATATTCTAACATCTTAACACGTTCTTCTTTTACAACTCGCCCACTATCGTGTGTAGAGTATGCAGAAGGCTCATATGGAAAATCGTGTCCAGTTAAATCATTACATAAACTTTCTGATACAATATTTTTATAATATTTTATATAACCATCTACATCCATCACATCATCCCCGCTTCAAACTTTCTCCACTCTATTGCGTTTTTGATATCCCACCCACGATTATCAATGGACTTAATTACACCATCAATATATTTTACGACAATTTCTAAGTAACCAATTTTATTCATCAGTTCAATAACTTCTTCGTCAGAAGTAATATACATTGTAAGGTCAGTTTTAAGAACTTTAAAGTCAAATGGTTTAGATGCATAAACTTTTGCGTCAGCCTTGCCACCATAGTATTCCCACTTTTGACGATACATACGCTGATAGTCTCCATTGTGTTTCTGCAACAACAATTGAAACTTTGACCTGTGGTCAAGGTATTTTGATTTTATTTTTTGATTGGTAAGGGATTCAGATGCTAAATCTTCTTGATTAGTAATAACAAGATCATTTCTAGCTTCTTCTTTTAACTGGTCTAAATTCATTATATTATATTTCTCTCAAATTGTGAGTAGAGTTGATGTACTCTTTAAGTATAGTTTGACTTTCTATAAAGTGCTAAATCTGGTTTGTTAAGGCATTATCTTTTCTACTCAGTTTTATTTATAAAGTTTTTATTTCGTATATTTTGTATGCAAACTCAGCAGTTGCAATTAAGTTGTCAACATCAGTTGCAGCTTGTGTATAGTCTAATGCACCTAATGATATTGGGAAAATATCTTCAAAATTAATCTCTACAATAGGATTATTTTTATTAGACAATATCATAAGGTTTGCATCAGAATACATTGACTTGTCTGGTGTTGCATTTCCCACATCACCAATATCTGAACTAGTTGATCTTTGACTAGCAGGTGTAGTTGATGTTACATCTCTGTGTGTTGAAAATTGACCTCTGTTTTTAGGAAAACCAATCCCTGTTATCCAATTGTGTATAGACAAGTAATTTTCTAGATATTCATCTACAATAAAAGATATTGAAAGATTTTCATATTCAAGTTTATCTCCCATTGTAGGTATATTTTTAAATGGTGTATTTACAATTGCTGGTGTACCAGAAATGCCCGGCACATTAGCAGTAACCGTAAAGAACTCAACTTTAGGAAGTTGAAGTATACCAAACTTAAATTGAGTTGGACTTGCGTAGTCTAACTTAGTTGGTTGTCTATCTATTGGGGATTGTGAGGTGGCCATAGTTATTACCGATTCATAATATACATGGTTACTTCAAATCCAAATCTAACGTCTTGATAAGTTGGTTTTGTCCATTGCATAACTTTCTCCTTATTACTTACTACTATTTATAACGAAAAAAAGGGGAAACAAAGTTTCCCCCTTTGTACTACGTTTATAATGTTACTGATTATTAAGGTTTAATTCTGTTATTCAAAATGATAGGATCAGACTTGTTCCATATCACATCAGTCAAATTAGAATAACGTGTGATGATCTGTGCTGCAACTCCTCCTGCAAACAAACCAGACCAACCGAGAATTACAAATCCCCAATGTAATGGTGCGCTAAATAGTTCTTCCATGAACCAAAAAGCATGTCCCCATTCGTTTAGACCAACATTTGGCAAAATCATTAACGGGCCAGCAATTGCAAAAACTAATGGAAATGATGTACCTCTGCTGTACTGTGGTAAACGAGTTATAGCGTAAAGATAACTAGCGATTCCACAAACAATGTACATCGGGAAAGAACCATAAAATACTACAACATGACTAGGTGTAAAGCTAGTATCTCGTATGATTACCTGATGCCATGAAGCATCCTGTTCAGTAAAGAAACTTCCGCCCCAATACACACCGAATAGGTATACACCTAACCACATCATCCAATAGAAATAACGCTTAATTTCTAATTTTGGGTCTAGGTTATCCAATTCTTCTTTGGTGTCTCTTGTTTTCCAAATCCAACCCCATGCAATTAACGCAAAGGTGGGCATTACTGTCATATGAACTCGCCATAAACCCATCCAGACTTTCTCAAATTCTGGCTCCATCGAATCCATGCCATGTGAATAAGCAAAAGTCCTTTGATACCAAATCCAAAAAACTGCAACTGCTAACATAAGTGCCATACCTGCTTTATAGTATCTTGAATCATACCATTCAGCTGTATCCCACTTTTCTTTAGTTACAGTACTTGATGTTTCTGTATAAGTAGTTGCCATATTTTCCTCCTTGACGTTTATTTATAAGACAAAAAAAAGGGGAACAAAGTTCCCCTTTCATACCATAATTGCTATGGTTTATGCACTTCGAAGTGCCGCAAAACCAGCTGCAACCACTGACCTTGGAGCAGTACCTAGTCGATATTTGCTATAGGTTTGTCCATCAAATGAACTCACTCGCTTGTTGAGGAAAATAGGGTATCCCTCTGTGCGTAGTTTGCTCATGACCGCACGAACATTCTTTACACCATATCGTGATGTAACCTGTTTTGCAGTAAGCTCTGCTCCACCTACAAGTGCGTTAAGAACCTTCTCAGTTTTAGTAATGTTAGTCATTATATAATTTCTCCTTAAAATAACTATAACAATCGAGATTTCCCGATTGAAGTAATACTATAACACGTTGTATGGTATAATGTCAATACCCTTTTTAAATAAAAGCCAAAAAAAAGGGGAATTCCGAAGAATTCCCCTTTTAGTAGGTTGGTTGACCCAACTCTTATGTTTATTACATAAGGTTTGTTACTTTAACCCTTCGATACCAAGCATTGGTGTTTGCATCAAGAGAAGCATCAGTA
>Ga0208669_1000236_pt1 | contig 22819 bp, 37 predicted proteins | sample 21_taG_FD_184095 | JGI IMG/M metagenome (GOLD analysis project Ga0208669, IMG submission 184095) | Marine viral communities from the Subarctic Pacific Ocean - 21_ETSP_OMZ_AT15319 metaG (SPAdes) (version 2) | ecosystem: Environmental > Aquatic > Marine > Oceanic | place: Pacific Ocean | collected...
GAACTTTGGTTATGACACTGGTGGTCGTAAATATCTAAGACTTGTGACAGGTGCTTTCGGAGAAGGACAAACTTCTGTATGGGGATTCATCAACAAAAAAGAATTCACTAAACCGTCAGGTATTACTTTCAAAGAAGGTGATCTTTTGAAATCAGCTGGGTGGAATACACCAGCTCTAAACAAACCAAGAGGTAACATCTTCAATGATGATTACAAAGTTAACTGGACAGGACCTAACTACTTAAGATGATGTTAGACCGAATACAATATGATGATAACAATCCTCACCCACATTGGGAAGAAGGTTGGTATTCATCAGCTTTCAAATACGAACCTATGACAGACTTTACAGACTTTGAATGTCTTGAAGAAATAACTGTATGGGATAAAACAGATTGTAAGATACCTTCACATACTTATGTTCTTAACAGAGCTGGATATTGTAATGGGTACTTTCCGAACAACATTATCACACTAGAGAACTGGATTCAGTTTGGTAGATCAAGTAAAGGTTTCAGTAAGTCACATAGAAAATTCAAAAAAGTTAAAATAGGAAAACTATGATATTTAAATTAGAGACACTTTATAAACGAGACAGTAAAGGTAAGATTCGTGAATACACTATTGAGTATACGCGTGATGGTGTTCTCCCTGCTGGGTATAGAACTGTTGCTGGGATACAAGGTGGTAAGTTAGTAACTTCTGAATGGAAACTTACAGAAGGTAAGAACATTGGCAAAGTCAACGCAACTACCGATGGTGAACAAGCTGAGAGAGAAGCTACAGCGAAGTGGGAAAAGAAAGAAGAAAAAGAATACTTCACTAGTGTCAATGACATAGACAATGATCAACCATTCAAACCTATGTTAGCTCACGATTACACAAAGAGACCTCAGTCTAGTGGTTGGAGTCAACCGAAGTTAGATGGTATTAGATGTATCGCTACAAAGAACGGACTGTTCACACGAGCTGGTAAATCTATCACTACTTGTAATCACATAGTCGAAGACTTGAAAGATTTCTTTGAATCAGAACCTGAGGTCAAACTTGATGGTGAGTTATACAATCACGAACTCAAAGCTGACTTTAATAAGATCACTAGTTTAGTTCGTAAAGTCAAACCGACTGTAGACGAAGAAGCAGAGTGTCGTAGTAAAGTTCAATATCATGTCTATGATATGTTTACTCCAGAACATGAGTTTCCATTTAACAGTCGTAATCAATTTTTAAAACAACACAAACACTTTCAAGACTTTGATCATAAATCAAAAGTTCAACTTGTAGAGACTACTCTATGTGCTTCTCAAGATTTACTTGACTCTAAGTACGCTGAGTATACTGAACAAGGATATGAAGGTCAGATGGTTCGTAATAATGAACCATACGAATGTAAAAGAAGTAAACATCTTCTTAAGAGAAAAGAATTTATAACCGAAGAATTTAAAGTCGTTCAAGTCTTAGAAGGTTCAGGTAATTGGCAAGGATATGCTAAACACTTTGAACTTGAACTTGAAGACGGTAGAGTATTCGGTAGTGGTGTGAGAGGTAATCAAGCTACACTTAAACACTTACTATATCAAGAAGAACAACCTACTTGGGTGACTTGTCGATACTTCGAAAAGACACCTGATGGTATCCCTAGATTTCCTGTCGTGATAGATTGGGGAGTCGGAGAAAGAGAGGATTGATACCGCGGGTACACTTTTTGTATAATACTAACAATGAGAGAAGAAATATTTTTCGTAAATTGGGTTTCGTAATGATATATGCTGTAACTGGTGAAATGTCCCTAAGTGAATTTTCTTCTCTCGCCCTTATTAATATATAGTCAGGAGAAAATACATGAAAAGATTTTTACTAATATATTCTCTAGGGTTATACGCGATGTTTTTACTCGGTACTACTATCGGATCAAGTCCTGATCCGAAACCAAGAAAAGTAGAAGTAGTAGAAAAGATGTCAAAAGAACAATACGAATTTTGTAGGGATAAACTTTTTAAAAAGTATCCTCACGAAGTCGATAAACAAGAATGGAGAAAATGTTTACATGGGAATGATTAATTTAGGATCATCAATGAGATACGGACCTTCGGGTAAGAAAAGAAAAACAAATGCATGGAAGTCAGTCAAGAAAAATACTATCATGCCTCACGCTCAAGGTAAGTACGAACCGAGTCTTGCTCAACAACAAAGACTACAAGAAATGAAAGAGTACAATGAGAAGTATCCTTCTTATACATCAAGTAAAGGATATTGTCCTGTTGCTGACGATTCATACAAAAAAGAAGCGTCTAAAAACTTTACAGTAGCTATAGGATACAACAAAGGTGGGTATCAAGTAATACCAAAGAACGAAATTAAACACATTGGAAAATAATATTATTATATATAATTAATATATGGCAAAAAGAAAAACAACAACTAGAAAGTCAAAATCACAAAGATTAACTCTTGACGAACAAATGATGGGTGTTGAACCTAGTGTAGATTATTTTGATTATTCGAATCATAATCTCAATTCTTTCTTTAGTTGGTACAATTATATGTATGACCGAAAAAAAGTAAACCAGGTCATAATATCCTACGCCAAAAAGTTTGGATATAAGAACGCTCCTAAATTTTCAAAGATGTATATCCCAGGAACAATAGCTGCTATTATTCGTGGGTTAGAGAATGGTGTTAAAATGCCAGATCATAAAGACTATCCTGGTGAGGGGTCAGCTGGTTATCAAAAATATATACATGATGAATTAAGATCATGGAATAAAAAGGCAGCTGATAACTTAGCAACATTACTAGACAAAGATCAAGTAGTCAAAAAGAAAAGACTTTCAGTACAAGAAAATATTAGTAATAAAGGACAATTACTATTAGGAGAAGTTGACTACGCTATTGATGTATGGGATGTAGAACCTTTCGATATGTACAAATATCTATCAGACAATAAAGTATCATCTGCAGTAGCTAATTCAATCGTCAATGAATATGATGATATGATCGCTGAGATTAAAGAAGCTCGGGACGGTACAGACGAACAATTAAAAGAAGGGTATAGTCATTTAAGTAAAGGTGAGAAAGATGAGTTCTATAACTTCCTACTCAAAATTAAATCAGATACAATAAGATATGTAGACATGAATAAACCTGTGAGAAAACCTCGTAAGGCAAAAGCTGTCAACGCTATCAAAGCTGTTTCTAAACTAAACTATTTAAATGAAGATACTAACTATAGAGTGAAGTCGATTGATCCTAGTAAGATCATAGGTGCTAAACAACTATGGTTATTTAATAATAAAACAAATGAACTGATTAAGTATGATTCAGAAGATCGAGGTGGTCTTATGGTCAAAGGTACATCAATTCAATCGTTTAATACTAAAACATCAATGAGTAAAAAACTTGGTGTCAAGACAGATCATTTCATAGATCGTGTTTTGCAGGGTGGTTCTATTGTACTAAATAAGTGTATGAGTGAAATAAACTCTAAGGCTAGTGAAGTCACTGGTCGAGTAAATAATAATATGATAATATTAAAGGTGGATTAAATAATGGCAATCGATTATTCAAAACTAACTCAAGATGCATCTGCAGCTGAAATACTAGAAGCAGCATCTAAGTTAAAATCAAAAAAAGAAAAAATAGAACTTTTACAGAAGTATGGTCAAAGAGCTGACTTCATGTATATACTTAGAGGTGCTTACGCTAATAACATAGAATGGTTAGTACCAGACGGTCCTTTACCTGACGGTGTTGTACCATCAGCAGCTGTATCAGTAGACACAGCAGAAGATAGATTGATTAGAGCATACAGAAATTTTCAGTATCTAGTCAAAGGTGGACCAGCAGTAAAACAATCTAAGAGAGAAGAAATCTATTTAAATATGTATAGATCACTTTACAATTCTGAAGCGACTCTTTTACATTCTATTGTAAACAAAAAATTACCATACAAAGGAATAACTAAAGCTCTAGTAGCAGAAGCTTTTCCTTCAGTTTGGCCAAAAGAAAGCAAAGCTAAGTCATAAATACTTACATGGCAAATAAATTAGGATTAACTTTAGAAGAAAGAACTATCTTTTATACAGACACTAGTGGTAAAAGATACCCTAGTGAGGTAAGAAGATATGACCCTATCGCGGGTCTTGCAGAAGTTCGTGATCCTATGAATGACAAACAAATTGAATTCTTGTGGAACTCAAGTACTTCCAAATGGGAAGGTCTTGGATTAGAAGCAGGATATATTGCACTGTTAGATACAGCAGTATTCGGTACTCCGATTACTAAACAAACAGATAGTAATGTACCTGACAAAGCTACAAGTGTGTCCAGATTTCCAACATAGATTATGTGAGTGGGTGAGAATTTACCCGACAAGGTGTACATTATGAGGAGATTGTAAACTTTAGATAAGGAGGTGATATTGAGTTATCATGAGCGAATTTCTTTAACTTATTATTTAAGGAGGACACAAATCGAGACTTGACAGAATCCAAGTCTCATGAGATAATTAATATAAGTCGAGTAGACTTTGAAATACAGGTCTACTCAACTTTTTTATAACCATTTATTATGACAGGAGAAAATAATGGAAACTAAAGTACTAACAGTTCAAGACCTAGCAGGTGTTGTTTCAATCATTGATGTATGCTCAGCTCGAGGTGCATTCAAAGGTGAAGAACTAGCTGGAGTTGGAAGACTAAGAGAATCTTTTCTTGCTGAGGTGAAAGAACAACAACCTGATGCTGTACAAGCACCAGTAGGTGTAGAAACACCAGTTGCCGAAACTACAGAAGAATCCTCAGATTCATAAGCTTATAGATTTGAGGGAGTAACTTCCCTCATTCTTTTATTAAAATAAAAAATGCCAATAAAATTTAAACCATCAGCGAAGACTAGAAATAGACAAACAGGTAAGATAACTACTGAACACTATTACATTAAATGTATGTCAACTACAGAACTTTTTACAGAACTTAATAATTCATCTACTAAACCTAAAGCTAAACAGAAAGTTAGAAACGAATTAGATAGACGAGGTATTGAAATTCAATGGGTACCTAAGGCAGTCTAATGGTTTGGGTTCCTCTTAAGAACGGTTCAGGACAAGTAGTCAAAGACATAAAACTTAAAAGTCCAGACAACAAAACTTATACTGTAGTTAAAAACAGTAGAAAGGGTATCAATAGATATGAGATTACTTTAAAAGGTAGTGACGGGTCTACTAAAAAAGTAATGAATCATGATATCATGAAAAAGAAATCAGACCCTAAACATGAACCTTGGGAAGTAGTCGGTGGATTTCATAGTCCTGCCGAACTAGCAAAGATAAACAAATCAAAAAAAGTGGATCCAGATGCTAATAAAGAAAGATCAAAAAGAAAGTCATTCTGGAAACAAGATAACAAACCCGGTACACATAGTCACGGACAAAAACAAAGACTAGCAAAGAAAGAAGAATTTAAAAAATTCGCAGAGTATTTAAAAGATGAGTGATTACAACGATTTCGGATTTACAGCTGTAGATCAAGAAGAACTAAAAACAAAAACAGGTGAAGATGCTACTGTTGGAAAAGAAGTTGCAGAACAACTCAAAGCCGTAGCTAAATCATCAGCTGGTCAAGCTAACTCAGCACAGATAGACGAATTAGATTCTAAGTTAGATATGTTAACTAAACTAGTTAATAAAACACTAAACGAGTTAGATGATCATAAAGACAACTTATCAACAATCGATTCTAATAAAGAATTAGATTATAAAGATAGATTGATTGAATGTGAAAAACTCATTCTACCATTACTACAAAACTTAATGAAGAATGAGGATAAAGAATACATCTATTGGCCAAACAGAAAGGCTATCATACAACAACAAATAGACAGATTACAAAAAATTACACAAAAGACTTGATACCACTAGTACACTTTTGATATACTAGATACACTATGAATACATTAACTATAATAGAATACTTATCATACATTGCCATACTTATGGGTGGTATGTACACTGCTCACAAAAAAGGTGAAAAGGTAGGTTCTATCTATATGTTAGAGTATTTGAGAACTAATAGCTACAAAGATACTAATGGTAAAGAACAACCCTTTCTCAATGATACAGGATTCAATAGATTCATGACTCACATGAGAAAAGAAAAAGAGGCGAATAACAATGTCTGATTTCACTATCAAAGGTAAAGTTGGTGATGCGTTCATCAGAATAACTGCAGACAAAGAAGTACAGTTAATCTTTGGTGAAAATGAAGACTCATTAATTAGAGAAGTAAGTTGGGAAGGACATGAAGTTTACAAATGTGCTGTACAATTTAGTTTAATGATTGATAGTTATTTGAGAAATGCTAAAGCATTAGATGATCTCATAGTATCTTCTGCTACAGGAAGTATCCCTGCTGAGTTAATTGGTAAAGATTTATTACCGATAATGTTAGCAGGTGCTGGTTTAGAAGAATTCGATTTTGAGTTAGAGGAATCTACAGAAACGAATACAGAAGAATCAAAAGAAAAATATAAAGATAATGTAATTCAATTCAAACAAAAGGACAAAGATGATGAAGATAAGTGAAACAGCAACTAATAATAAAAAGTTGTACAACGGTAAACCTCGTGGGTATTATGATCCAACACCAGTAGAAGTATTCTTCACTAAGGTTGGACAAGCTATATATAAATTTACAGATAACAACCAACATAAAACATTAATGACAGACGAAGATTGGATTACTCATTGTGATGCTGCTAATAAGTGTGTTCGTTTTGGAACATTGTATGGTCCACAAAGTGTTAACGATTTTACTAAAGATGAATTACTCATAATCAATAGATTTATAAGTGAGAAAAAGAAATGGATTTAGAAACAGAAATAAAAATTTTACAAGACAACATTCGATCATTACAGAAACAATTAGGACAAGCTCATCAACGAATAGGTGAACTAGTAGCTGAGAAGTCTCACTCTAATGAAGAAGTAGTTAAACATAAACAATTCATTCAAGAGATATCTCTACAATTAAAAGAGAAAGAAATTGAAGCTACTAAAAAGATGCAAGAGAAGATAGATGGTATCGCTCAAGTAATGGATTCAAAACAAAAATTTATACAAGACTAATGCCGACATACGATTTTCTAAATACAGAAACAGGTGAAGTAGAAGAAGTCATTATGACTATCTCTGGTAAAGAACAGTATCTAAAAGATAATCCTCACATGAAACAACACTACACTAAAGTAGCAGGTATCGTAAGAAGTAGTGGTACAACAAATGTAGACAATCATGGATTCAAAGAAGTCTTACAGAAAGTCGGAGAAGCTCATCCGTTTGGATCAGTAGCTGATGAACATACTAGAAAGACTGGTAAAGAAGTTAAGACTAGAGAGATAGTAAAGAAACATGCTAAGAAACAAGCTGATCAAAAAACACGAACACAAAGGAGAACATAATGAAATTTAATCATTTGAAAGGATACGAATCGGTGACATTACCAACTGAAACAATTAATGGTAAAAGATATTATGTCACACCTGACGGTAGAAAATATCCGTCTGTCACAACTGTAACAGGATTACATAGTGCTAAGTGGGTTGCCAAGTGGAGAAAGAATGTCGGAGCAGAAGTTGCTGATAAGATTTCAGCTCAAGCTGCAGGTCGTGGTTCAAGATATCATAGTCTACAAGAAGACTTTATAAACAACTTAGACATAACAGAGAAGCTTTCAAATGCTACACCTCTAGATCAAATGATGTTTAATCAGACAAGAGAGATAACAGAAAAGATTGGTGATATCTATATGTTAGAAGGTTCGTTGTATAGTGATGATCTAGCGATAGCTGGTAGAGTTGACTGTATAGCAGAGTTCGCTGGTAAAGTATCAGTCATTGATTTTAAGACTAGTACTAAAGCTAAGACAACAAGTCAGATCAAAAATTACTTCATGCAAGAGACAGCGTACGCTAAGATGTTTGAAGAAAGGTATCAAGTACCTATAGATAGAATTGTGACTATTGTATCAGTTGAACAAACAGGACAGGCTCAATTATTTGTCGAAAATCCCAACAACTGGATTGACCAGTTGCTGAGTCTTCGATCTCAGTATAAAACTGAATATGGTTTTTAGGAGTAGTGCCTAAGTTTCATACACTTCAAGTTACATGGTAAAGATGATTATTAATACTGGAGAAATAACTCCAAAAAATAAAAAACTCATCTCAAACAAAGTTACAGTTGACGCTTTTACTTCTTCGCCGTGTCTACTCCATGACTGTTTAATATTCATTAGAGTATCCTTGTTATAAATAGTTATTGAAATCACATGATTTCGACATATATTTATAACACTTATAACCTACAATTCATAAAAATGATAAAGAAAAAATGGCATATTCAAAAGAAGTAGTAGATAGATTTGAGGCAGTACTCAAAGATCCTGCTAAGCATTCAGTCGGTAGATTCGATCCAAATGATTCTACAGTTATCTCCGGTATGGTAGGAGCACCAGCTTGTGGTGATGTAATGAAATTAGATATGAAAATGAATGGTGATGTTATAGAAGATGTTAAGTTCAAAACATATGGTTGTGGTTCAGCAATTGCCTCAAGTACTATGTTTGTAGAAATGTTGAAAGGTAAAACTATTGAAGAAGCTAAACAGATTAAAGATAAAGATATAGCTGATGCTTTACAACTACCACCAATCAAATTACATTGTTCTGTATTAGCAGAAGAAGCTATTCATAAAGCTATAGAAAACTATGATCCAATGATAGGACATAACAATCCACCAAATGAGTAGAGCCTTTTTATTATATTTTTTGTTTGTGACTACACATAATAGTTTCGGTATTGATGAAAGACAATACGGGATACTTAGAGCTTTGAAAGATATAGAATCATCAATGGTTATAAAAACTTGACAGGACAGAAAACGGTAGTATAATAGATATATGATCTTAACTAAAAAGAAGTTTACAAACTCAGTAGAAGAATTAGTAATTAATAAACACCTTTCATACATAGATGCTATAGTACATTTTTGTCAAGAGAATCATTTAGAACCTGATTCAGTCAAAGGATTAATAACTCCTCCATTAAAAGAGAAAATTAAAGCTGAGGCAGTAAACCTTCGTTTTTTAAAAGAAGAATCAAATGCTAAACTACCAATATAAATTATGAGACCACAGAAACAGAAAACTTATCAACAAAGAAAACATTTTAACAAACCAAAGAAACATGACGGACCACCTCCGTTTGATGTTATGTTAAGACAGTTCAAAAAGAAATGTGAAAGAAAAGGTATTGTAGCAGAAGTTCGTGAAAGACAATACTACGAAAAGCCTGCAGAAAAAAGACAAAGAAAAAAGAAAGAAGCTATTCGTAGAGAAAAACTCAATCAATTAAACAACAACACACTAAGTAGACCTAGATATTATTAATGACCAGTAGAGAAGGATTTGATGCCTACTGTTTATACTTAGCTATTAACAATCATTTTAATACAGAGTCGTATGACTTCTTCAAGTATAACGGTAAAGTACCAGTAAAGTTACCAGCGTTTCTAAAAAGAAACGATAAGTATCATTTTGCTAAGTTGGCAAGAGAACATAGAGATGAACTAAAAGATTTTCTAGTCGCTAATTTATCTATACAAAAATACTATGTCAAAAACTTATTAGATAATGAATGTGTTGATAACTATAAACAATTCAAAAAAAGAAAACAAAAATTGACATACAAAATAACAGAAGATATGAGATATTTGTATGACAAGTATGACACTTTAGATACGATTTTAGAAGTACAAAATGGTCAACATAGTGTCATACTCAGAGAATTCTTGGGTAATAATATATGTCCAGAAACATTTATAGCATTCGACAATATGTTTGGTATCTTCGGTGATTATGATGAACTGATACAAGAACAATTTATTTGGCCTAAAACAAAAAACAAATTGGTTAAATTAAAACCGTTCATAGAATATGAAAAGGAAAAACTAAGAACAGTAATGAAAGGGATATGGCTACAGCGTACATCATAGGTAATGGTCCTTCTAGAAAAGGATTAGATTTAGATACTTTAGATGGTACTATCTTTGGTTGTAACGCTTTGTTTAGAGATTACCCTGCTGATTACTTAGTGTCAGGAGATTCTACTATCATCAAAGAGATATGTGCGTCTGATTATCCGAAAGAACATAAATGTATCTTTCCAGATTTTGATCCTGTTCCAAAAGAATATCACGAAATGATTCTTATGGGATTCGATCCTTCATTCAGTATTAAAGAATCTGATTTAGAGAGACACGATAATGTTTGGATATTTGGACTTCAAGATGATATCTCAGAGATCATGGAAGTTCATGTCATTGGAGTAAATCCTGAATGGCAAATACAGAATATGAAAGGTACAGAAGAAGACCCTAGATTTAGTGTCAACTTCTTTGCGGGAAGTCAAGCTATGGCTCAGGCTTCTATAATGGGTTTTGATGAAGTATGTCTAGTTGGTTTCGATTCGATATGGAACTTTCAAGATGATACTTATCAGAATATCTATGCTGGTACTAACGCCTACAAAAGAGAGAAAGAAACTTCTCGCTTGAGGGTTGGTACTAGTGATCCTAACTCTTTATTGGGAACACAGGAAGCACAGATAAAAAAGATTATTGACAGATTTGAAGATGTCAATTATACTATATACTACAAAGGAAATAAAAAGCCTTTAGAATATAATAGTTTTACATAATGAATAAAGTGGATACAATAATAAAATAATACAATTAAATATACAAGGAGAATACAATGTCATTTAATGAATTAAAAAGAAGTCGCGGTGGCTTCGATAAACTACAAACCGCACTAGAAGCCGAATCCTCGGAAAAGAAATCTTATGGAGATGATAGATTCTGGAAACCTGAACTAGATAAATCTGGTAATGGGTATGCAGTACTTCGTTTCTTACCAGCAACTAATGGAGAAGAACTACCATGGATCCAATATTGGGATCATGGGTTTCAAGGTCCTGGTGGTTGGTTGATTGAGAAATCTTTAACAACACTTGGACAAGATTGTCCGATCTCAGAGTACAATACTACTCTATGGAATAGTGGTGATGAAGCTCAAAAGGATCAAGCAAGAAAACAAAAACGAAGACTACATTATGTAGCGAATGTTCTTGTTGTCTCAGATCCAACTCATCCTGAGAATGAAGGTAAAGTAATGCTTTATCGTTTCGGTAAAAAAATCTTTGAGAAAGTCAAAGATGTAATGCAACCTCAGTTTGAAGATGAGAAACCTGTCAACCCGTTTGATATGTGGGAAGGTGCTGACTTTAAACTTAAAGTTAGAAAAGTAGATGGTTACTGGAACTATGATAAATCAGAGTTTGCTAATCCTGCTCCTATCTCAGAAGATGATTCTGTTTTAGAAACACTTTATAACAAACAACATTCTTTAGCAGAACTAATTGCACCAGATCAATTCAAATCTTATGATGATCTAAAAACACAATTAGATAGAGCTTTAGGATTAGGTGGTGTAGAAGTATCTACAGCGACAGCTGAGACAATTGCAGATGATAACACTAGTGGGTTCACAGCAACAGCCGAGGCAAAACCTTGGGCTGATACTCCAACACCAGTAAGTAATTCAGAAGATAGTAGTGATACAACTATTAGTTATTTTGAAAAACTTGCTAATGATCAGTAAGAGAGTTATAAATACTATAACTTGATTCAAAGATATGGGAATGACCTTCGTGTCAGGTCATGAGTTCTTTTATTTTCAATAAAGAACGGGACGGTTAAGAATGGGGATTCTTGACAATCAATGAGGAAAGATATCTATGCGGCAGGAGATATCGGAATTAACGGCGGGATAGAGGGGCCAGTTTTTTCACCATTAACTATACGCTAATCTATAACCGAAGTCATCAGCAGGTTGATTTGCTTTCGTAGTATAAACTTTTTTACCAGCAGTATTATTAACAGTTGTATTTACTACAGCGTTGTTAGTATTACTTTCAGCATTAGTATTTGTTTTAGCATCAGCAGTTGCTTCAGATTGTTGTTCTATTACATTACCTTCTTCATCTAAACCATCAGCTTCAGTTCTAAAACTATCTATAGCAGCGTCACCTGCATTGAATACACCATTAAAACCTCTCATGAAAGCTTCACCCGGAGTCTCACCACCTGGCCATGCTGCAGCTAATCCTAAGACTGCACCAGAAGCGACAGCTGCTGGGAACATTGCAATTTTTTTAAAAATCTTGATCATACTTAATGTAATATTCTTTAACAGACCTCCGATACCAATATCTGCAATTGAAGTTTTGATACCATCAATAAATCCTGCTATCCAATCACCAATGAATGTACCTAATTTTGAAAACTCATCCTGGAATGAGAAATCTTCTAACATAGACATATCGAATCCGAATAAGTTTCCTATACCAGCGACAACACTTTTTAAGAAGTCTAATGGCCAACCTATTAAGAAACCAGCTAAGTCACCTATACCTTGAGAGATACCTGCAAACATTTGAGTGACGAATCCTTGTCCTTCGTATTTTTTAAACCCATCCATGAATCCTGTAATAGCTTCGTACAATCCAATTATTATTTGAATTGGTGCAAAGATTCTACCCAATATTATTCCGAACTTACCAGCAAAGGTCAATACACTTTTTAAAACTTGGATCACTTTTGGTATAGATTGACTAACAGCTTTAAAGGGTCCCGATACTTTAGCTAAAGAGGTTCCAACAGATTTTGGTAATAAGTTATTAAGAGGTGTTAATAATTTCGCAATATTGTTAGCAGCTTTGATAGCCGTACCTTGCATTTTCTTTAGATTAGCAAAAGCTTTGTTTTGTAAACTAAGTCCTAATTTTTTAAAGTTAAAGAAACTTAAAATTCTAGCTAGTTGCATTTGAAACCCACTAATAAATCCTCTGACAAAAACAGATATAGCAGCTCCCAATCCTATGAATAACCCTTTACCAACAGCTTTAGGATTTTCCTTCACGGCCTTTGCACCTCGTACAACCTTACCACCAATTGCTTTAGCACGATCTTTCATAGCTCTTAGTTTAGCTAACGCAGCATCTTTTTTATCTTTAGAAATCAAAAATACGAATAGTTTAGCTAAAATTGATTTAACAAGAACCATCGCTGTTTCTACACCTGGTATAGAAGTAAGGGGAGCAAACGCCAGTCCAAGCTTACCGAAGTCATTTTTTATAGCACCACCAACATTATTAAAGACTCTACTTTGTTCGTATAAACCTTCGACCATCTTTTTGTAGCCGTCAGTAAACCGTTCCATAGTAGTTTGCTGATTATCTTGTACTGATTCATTAACCTCTTGAAGTTTTTGAACAGTATCAGATATACCAAGTCTTTGTAAAGCGAAAGATTTATTCGCTAAATCTACTTCTTGTTTACCGTACTCATTTCCTTGAGCAGCTAATCTATTTGACTCAGCTTGTTCGGAAGTAAGACCTTGATTGGTTGGTTCGTCTGCCATTTAATTTCTTAGTTAGGGTTAGTGTCGCCGTGTTCTTTAGCTGCACTAGATGTATACAAACCAAACCATGCAGCGCCTGCTCCGACTAATACAGATATTAAACCTGATTGTTCTAGTGTCGGATCAGTTAAATCCATAAACCAGAATGTTGCATAGTATAGTAAGTACATATAGATACCTAAGAATGCTCTTGGTATGATTCTCCAAGCATCTATTGTCTTAGCAGCGAATACCCATTTCTGCCATGGGTTCTTTCTGTCTTCTTGTGTTAGTTCAAATATCTCTTGTTTTAATTCTCCGATCTCAGAGACCATAGCCATAAACTTTTTAAGATCAATTTCGACCTCGTTTCTGTCCATATCTCCATGAAATTGTCCGCTTGGATTATTCATTGTTATTTCCTCTGTTTCGCTTTACGCTCTTCTTCTTCTAAATGTTTTATTAATAATTTAGTATATACTTCACGCTCCCATGGTACCATGTTATCTAACTCAGTTAGACTCCAGTTATGATACTGCATCATCGCGAAATTGGTTTGTATATGATTAAACAAACTTTCGTGAGAGAGGCCTAACCGAAAAAATCAGAGATACCTTCCAAATCTCTTTCGTGATATTTGTCACATTCTTTACAATTATAAGTCACTTTGTTGACAAGTCTCGGCATGTCTTCAAAAAACTTTTGTATTTGTTCAAATTGTCCCGTAGTTAAAGACTCAATAAATTCTCTTAAATCTTTACTTTCAAAATCTTCTCTAGTGTGAACTTCATCTCCATCATATACTGATTCAATACATGATTCGATCATACTAAACATCTCATCAGTATTTATATCACTAGTTGGATTTTTAACCGACTTAAGACTAGGATAATTTAAAATAACTCCGATACTATCTGTAAGTTTTATATTATTATCTGTTTGTGTTTCAATAATTATTGAATTTCTTAAATCTACTTGAAGTGGTGTCATTGCTTCTTCATGACAATCACAAGGTAATGAGATATCAGCTGTCTCACCGACAGATTTCATTCTAATCTGTAGAAACAACCATTCAATATCTGCCATAGGGATATAATCTAATTTAACTTCGTCTGTATTAAAAACACAAGCTTCTATTAAATCGAATAGGGAGTTTGCACCAGTTGTACTTTCTTCACTCTCTAAAGCTATTAATAAAGCTTTTTGTTCTTTGACTAAGAAGGGTCTGTAGTCTACTTTCTTTTTTGAGACTGGTAGTTCTGTAGTATAACGAACTGCGTCTAGTTTGGGTAATGCCATAATTTATGTCCTCAATAATAATGTAATGTATTTAGTTACCAAATAATTCTTCGTCAAGTTTTTTATTGACTTTTGTTGTAAGTTTTCTCTTATATTTTTTAAACAATCCACCGAGTAATCCTGATGGTGAGTTTTCGAAACTTGAACTCCATGATCTGAATGCGAATCCACATACGAAAGTTTGTATTTCAGATGATGTTGCGTCTAGCGTCTGTTCTGTAATTTGTTGTGGCCATGCATCATGTAGTTTTACTTCATACACAGGTATTCCGTCCATACCAAGTTGTGTTATAATAACTTCACCACAATAGTCTTCTGGATATTGATATCCATATCCTTCATCATAGATTTTACCTTGCCACAATTCTACAAGTTGTTTATCTTCAAATGTATGATCACATAGGAATGTCATTGTAGCTAGTCCACCACCATAGTCTACTTTGTTAGCGTGTTTTCTCATTGGACCACCACCATACTCAGTAGTCTCAGCAAAAACTATTTGTTTTCCTGGTAGAGCAATATTAGTACATCTCATACCTCTACTTCTAATATTACTATTACGAGGACCATGAAGTTCTACCTCGTATCTATTTTGACGAGTCATATTGTCTAAGTGAGCTGACATGAATTGATTAATTTTCATTAGAATTTATTCCTACTTTCTTTCCATACAGTTGCTTTACTCACTTTTCTAAATGATTCAGTCGGTAGAAAGATTGCGATCTCCCAATCAGCTGGTTCAATTAATAATAACTTTGATTGTATGTGATCAGATAAGTAATGTTTAAAACAAGGTTTAAAGAATCTCATACTTTGTGCTTTCTTTAATATCTGATATGTTAATTTAAATTTTGTTGTTCTATCGTATTGATTATTGTTTGTTATGTCCATTAATGCATCTAAGAATTGTGCTCGTATATTAGGAGCTACATAGTGTAGATTCATACCATGAAAACCTTTCTTTGCTGGTTGGACAGGTATACACAATGGAAACCTATCATAGTATGGTAATTGTTTTTTTGTCTTCGGATCATATTGGAAGTTATACATTCTTCCATATTGATGTCCTGCTCGTGTCGGACCGTCTTTTAATAAAGCGGCTCGAGAGACATTCATGTTACTTACATTGGATTGAAACCAATCCATAGAAGCTTTTGTTCGAGCGGCAATACCAGCTCTGAACGCTTCTTGTTCAAGTTTGTCGAATAGTCTCCCAGCCATTATTATAAATTCTTAAAATTTATGAGTGAAATGTAAAGACACAGCGTCTCCAAATTCAACTTCACTTTCTTTAACATCACTCATTACAAGTAATCCTAGAGTCATGCTATCAGATAAAGACCAATCAGCTTTTAACATCTTGACTTCTCTACCATCAGACCATTCTCCAAGTTCTAAGCTGACATCAGCCCACTTGATAAAGGGCATTCCGATATTGTACCATTCATAGTCCATATCGTTGTCAACACCTTCAGCTTTACCGTATGAAAAAGATTCATATCCTACTTGGAAGATTCTTTCTTCAAACTCTAAACCGTCAGAGTTGTCTCCACTATAACGATAAGCGATATACTCACCATTGAACCAGAAACCTGAATCAAATGATTTTGTGTATCCACCGAAAAAGTCAGACTCTAACTCTCTATCACCGTCTATATCAACGCTTGAGTTCCAGTTACCTATATAAAAACCTTGACCAAGGTCTTGTTCTATACCAAAGTTCACTGCTAGTCCATGATCAGATTGTGTTTGACCACGCCACATATAGTCAGTGCTGATTCCAACATGACCACTCATTGCTAATGTAGATGTACTCAATAGTACACTACCTAATAATACTAATAATTTATTCATATATTCTCCTATTTTATTTGTATTAACATTATAAAATACATAATGTAGTTTAAATAGTATTTATGTCACTTAATAGATGTTTATATCCTTTTCCGTAAGAATTCTCCATTTCCAATTACGATCTTTACAATACTTCATAGCTTGATTCCATTTAGCATCATTAACTATGTAAGTCTGTACTTCTTTGAGATATCTCTTAGATGTTCTACCTGTTTTTGTAAGTTTCTTTTTTGGATTGGGTGGAGAACATTGATTGAAAGGTTTAACTTCAATTAGTTCTTCTATTATCTTTCCGTCAGAGTTTTTATACTTGATATAAAAATCAGGAAAGTATCTGTGCACACGATTATCTACCGGCGAAACATAGGGTATTATGATCTCCTCAGATTGCCATTTAAGTATAGAAGGATTATTATCTAAGTAAACCATGAATCTACGCTCTAATAAAGAACGATAAATAATGTTACTAGGATTACCTTTATACTTATTTGGATTCTTCGGTCTAAACTTTCCTTTATAAGACATAAATAACTAGTAAGTATATATTACAATAGAGAACATCAATTATGGCATTTAAAAAACTAAGAGGAGCAGTTAAGGGGTATATTGGATCAGTACAAGATGATCTCAATAGTCTTACTAGTGGTTTAGAGAGTAAAATCTCTAGAGCGGGTAATAAGTTTGATCAACGAATAGCTAATTCATTAAGTGATTTATTAACAGGACTTACTGGTGTTCGTACTTCTAACATACCTCAGATATCAGCAGATGTGTTGAGAGTAAAAGAAACAAATAGAGAAGCAAGAGCGACAGTACTAAATGATCCAGGAGCAGGTAGAGCTAAATCATCACCTAGTGGTAAGATAGCTTTACGATTCCCAGAGCGTTTTGATAGTGAAACTGGTAGAAAACAAAATCTTACTAATTATATACATTTTAGATCATTAGAACGAAATGTAAAAGATAAAGATTGTGTAAGAGAAGACTTATATGATATATTCTTATATGTACCAGATACACTTCAAGATAATTTATCTGTAGCCTACAAAGAAGCTGATAAAGGGATTGCAGATGCATTAGTTGGTAGTATGTTTGCGAATGAATCGGGTTTTGGTACATCTGGTGAAGAACTAATGGAAATTATCAAAGCTGGTGCACCAGGTGGTGATATTTTAAAACAAGCTGCAGGTAAAACAGTTAACCCACTAAAGTTTCAATTATTCGAGGGTGTGAATTTTAGAACTTATTCATATACTTTTAATTTACGACCAAAGAATTCAAACGAAGCACAAACAATTCAAGAAATGATATATGCTTTTAAACTTTCAGCATTACCTGGTACCACAGGTGATAACAATCGAATATACACTTTTCCAAATGAATGGGCTATTAGATTTAGGGGTCCGTTCAAAGATAAAATAGATTATCCATTAGTATCTGTATGTACAGGTGTTGATGTTAATTATACAGATGGTCAAGGATTTGCTACATTTAGTGACGGGTCACCAATGTCTGTTGGTCTAACAATTAATTTTACAGAAACAGCTCAATTAACAAGAGAAAAATACAAGAAAAGATCAGCAGCATTTTTTGGTAGTGATAGAGAAGCTTCTCAAGAAGGTGGTAGTGATCTTGTCACAACTGATGATGCCGTAGCAGAAGTTAAAAGAACACAAAAACTAAAAGAACAAGAAGCGGCCGCTGAAGCTGCAAAGGAAAAGGGTGAATAATGGCCAGAGGATTTTTTAAACAGATACCGAATATTCAATATGATTTTAAAAGTGATGGTAAATTTTTTGAAGCGAAAGATTTATTTCGTAAAGTATCTACATGGAGTTACTTACAAGAAGGTATTTCCGGGTATACATATTATCGTGTAACAGAAGGTGAAAGACCAGATGTTGTATCATCAAAATTATATGGTGACAGTACATTGTATTGGACTTTCTTTTTAGTTAATGAAAACTTACAAGACTTTAATGACTGGCCAAAGTCTGGTCAATTACTTCATAGATTCATTGCAAGAAAATATTCAGGTAAAGTATTAGTAGGTAGTGAATCAACAGACATAGTTTCATTCGATCATGCTACAAATGTTTCAAGTAAATTTTTACTAGGTGAAAAAGTGACACAAACATCATCAGGTGCTTTTGGATTTGTGACAAAAATTGATCCGACACATAATAGAATAGTATTAAATAGTGTTGAAGGTACATTTACTACAGGTACAGTTGTAGGTAGTGATTCATCTAAAAGTTTTACAGTAACTTCTGTAGCTGATGAAAAAGATGTCGTACATCACTATACTGATAGTAATGGTCTAAGAACAACAGTTTCAACAAGTAATACACCAGTTTCAAATGAAGAATACGAAAGAGATATAAATGAAGATAAATTTAATATTCGTATTATAGAACCAAGATACATAGACAAGGTAGTAACAGAATTCAATAGATTAGTTAGAGATTAATTATGGCAATCGGAATTGATAACACTAAACCAGATAGTGTTAATTTAGAAATACTAACATTAGTAAATAATGAAGGTGAAGGATTTGACATTCGTGATCTAATGATAGAATGTGCTATAAATGAATCTATAACAACAAATTTTTTAATGGGTCATTTAATCATAGGTGATTCAATTAATTTATTAGAAAATGCTAAAATCTTTGGTCAAGAATCTTTAAGAGTTAGATTTAGTCAACCTGCAGGTGTTAATGATGAAACTCATGAAGATGATTTAATTGATCAAATATTTAGAATTTATAAAGTAGAAGATGTACATAGATATGATGAATCAACACAATTCTTTAAATTATACTTTACAGCAAACGAATTCATAGAATCAAGAAGAACAAGAATCAGTCAAGCTTTTAGTGGGTCAATGACAGATATTGCAGCTCAGATTGCAGAAGATAATTTAGATATAAAAAATGAGAATCTTAACAAAAAACTTGTACCTTACTTTGAAGTTAGAGAAAAATCTCAAGGTGAACAATATCAAGTAGTCATACCAAATTGGACAACTAATTATACTATAAATTGGTTGTGTTCACAAGCACAGGGTATTGATGAATCTTCTGGATTACAAGACTCATTTTATTGGTATCAAACAGCTAATGGTGGATATCGTATTCAATCATTAGCAAGTATGATGGATGTTGAATACGCTGGTGGTAGAGAATTCATATATTCACCGTCTTTATCTGGTGAGAATACTAAGAATGTCCCAGTAGATAGTACAGAAGGTGTCGTAGGTGCAAGTAGAAGAATACTTGCGTATGATGTATCATCTCATGCTAATATATTAGAAGCTACAGTTAAAGGATTATTCGGTTCAAAACAAACTACTGTAGATAACACATTTCAATTCTTTACAGAAAAATCATATAGTTTTCTAGAAAAGTTTTACGGTGGACAATCTCAAGCTATTGAAGAACACCCTTTTGTTCGAACTGCAAACGAGACATTACATATAGGTGAGTCTGCATCAGAAGGTGATGTAGCTATTTCAGGATCTAAAGAAGGTAAATCAATAAGTTCTTATCATGATGCTCATGTAATGTTAGTTAGTGATTCTTCTTTTGTTAATGATGAAAACAATAATATTCATCAAGCTAATCATGAGATACATTTAGGTTCAGCACAATTCAGAACAGCAGCAAGAGAACTATTAAATTATCATACAGTTGATATGGTATTATCAGCAAGAACTGATATTTCAGTTGGTCAACTTATTAATACAAGTGTGACAGCACTTAGACCAGGTGAAGAAGCAGTAGAACCTAAATTCTATAATGGTAAACATTTAATAACTAATTTACAATGGGTTTTAAGACCTGAAGGTTGTACATTAAATGTCAAATGTATTAAAGATTCTGTTATTAATAATATTGAAACAACACCGATTGAGTATGGAGCTAGTGAGTAATGAAATATCAAGGTAAAATAGGATTTATTTGGTTTACTGGTGTCGTTGAAGACAGAAACGATCCTCTATATCAAAACAGAGTTCGTGTAAGAATACACGGTTCACATACTTGGGATAAACAAAAGATTGCTACACCTGATCTTCCTTGGTCTCATGTAATGATGCCAACAACATCACCATCTTTGTCAGGATTAGGAACAACAACTCATGGTCTAGTTGAGGGTTCTACTATCATGGGATTTTATCGTGACTCAGAAGAAATGCAAGATCCTGTAGTGATCGGTTCTTTTACTGGTACACCACAGTCATTTTATCGAGTAGATGAAAAAATAGATGATAAAGGTAATCGAACATTTACTCAAGTTCAAAGAACAACCGAAGAAGGATTTAATGATCCTCGTTTAGATAGTAAAGGAGCATATGAAGGTAAACCTGATGGGAAAAATCCAAAACATAATAGTAGTAGAACTTATGGGTTATCTTTAGCATTAGATAAATCTCCAAGACGAGATGGTTTTACAACAGGTGAACTCTATCCCAAAACAGAATACATTGGTACTTCCGATGTCAATGTTCTCGCGAGAGACTATGATGACAAAACATATCCTGTTATTAAGATAGAAGAAGGTGAACCAAAACGAGATTATGTCGAACCAGTATATCCATTTAATCATGTACATGAAACAGAATCAGGTCATGTATTAGAATTAGATGATACACCAGACAAAGAAAGAATACATTTATATCATAGAAAGGGTACAAGAGTAGAGGTAGATAAAGACGGAAACTACATAGAGAAAGTAGTGAAAGACAAGTACTCAGTTGTATTAGGAGATGATACTGTTACTATAAGTGGTAATGTGACTGTTAATATTACAGGTGATGCTGATATATCAGTTGGAGGTAAAACTAATATAACTTCTGTAGATGAAATCAGTATGATAGCACCGAAGATTAAGTTGAACGGATAATGAGTACAGCAACATTTAAAGTTAATCCTATAACTATACCACCACTTGAGTGTCCTAAAGTTATACTTCCAACTAAAGCTGATCTAGTTAATATGTTTAGTCAGTTAGCTAATCTACCAGCTCAACTTATAGCAGCAGGTCAAGAAGAAGTAGCTAAACAGATACAAGATATTTTAGATGATGTTAGAAGTCTTTTATCAATCTATGATCCTAAGTTTGAAGGTATATCAATACCAGAAATAGAATGGGAAATAATGATTACTAGATTAGTACAAGATTATCCTATGTATGTTCAACAAAAAATATTAGAATTAATTAGTAAACTAGTACCAATAGATTTTGTAATACCTGTTTTAGGTTTGAAGATTGACATATTAAAAATATTTACACCTGAAGGTGTAGAAGATATTAAGAAACAATTATCAGGTATGACAGAAGATATGAAAAATAAGATTCAAGCTTTGAAAGATGATTTAACATTATCGCCAGGTGATCTTCAAAAAGAATTACAGAAGTTAGCTGAACTTAGAGCTAAGATAACTGATAAGTTTTGGGCTTTGTTGCCCGAGTCTTATAAATTATTCGGTGGAGATTTTGGATTATCATCAATAGAACTGAAAGTAGAAACTATTTGGTCATACATTCGTAGTAAACTAAATGGTGGTATGACAGGATTGTTAGCTGACGCTTTTAAAGCTTTGATTAAGTTATTTAAAATACCATGGGACTTATTAGGACTACCCGATATCCCACTTCCATTACCAGATTTAAATGTAGAATCTATATTACAAGCTATCATTGATGCGTGGAAAAAGAAAGTAGAAGAAGGTAAAGCTACATACGCTGATCTAATAGAAGAATTAGAAAAGGTTAAGTTAGTCGGATTCGATTTATTATCATTGATCGGTGGTAAGATTGAAGAATCAATAGAAACAGCTGAAAGAAAAATAGAAAGATTAATGGAAGCAGCTAGAGACTTTGCAGCTAATTGGCCAAGATATTTGTTAGTGAAATGGATGGAGTTAGTTACAAAGTTTTTTGAAACAATAGGATTGGGTGCTTTAGTAGAATGGATCACATTTACATTTTGTGACTTCTTAAATATATTAGGATTTCCGAAAACAATCGATCTAAGTTTTTCAGAAGATATAACCGTTGGTGAAACAAATACATCACCCTTACCGACATAAATAACTATATGGCACAGTTTAATAGTAAAAATCAAAGTTCAAGAGTAGCTCGTAGATG
>Ga0208669_1000237_pt1 | contig 22765 bp, 22 predicted proteins | sample 21_taG_FD_184095 | JGI IMG/M metagenome (GOLD analysis project Ga0208669, IMG submission 184095) | Marine viral communities from the Subarctic Pacific Ocean - 21_ETSP_OMZ_AT15319 metaG (SPAdes) (version 2) | ecosystem: Environmental > Aquatic > Marine > Oceanic | place: Pacific Ocean | collected...
TGTTGTATAGCATTGATTAAATCATCTTTGTCTATATTTTCTTTGTCATATTGTGTTAGGTGAAATCCTATTTCTTCCATTAAACTTTCAAATGCTGTTTCCATATTCAATTATATTATCCGTTAGTGTTCGTGTTTAGTTTGTGAGTTTCAATTATACCTAGTACATCTACTCTAGTTAGTTTATCTTCCATTTGCATACCGATTGCCCAAGTAAGATCATTTCCGTAATTATCTGTATATATCATTATATTCGTTTTTTATCATTCCCTTTTCTCTTTCACTCATTTTACTAAAGTTATACTTTTCGCCAAACATTTTTTTAGTTAATGTTTCTAATTTACTTTCGTCGTAGGTATATATTTTTTTCATTTTAATATTATTTATTTACACTTATATTATCCAATTGTCGTCGTATTTACTTTGTAGTTGTATAGCATTTACAAAAGTAGGTAAATTGTTTACTATTGTAAAATTGTTTACAGTTGTAACCCTGTACCTCACTCACCGCAAAAAGTGTGACATAAGGTACTTAAGGTTAATTAGTAACTAGCTATTGTCACTGTTTTCTAGTAGATTAATTCTTTCAATTACTTTACTTCTAACATTACTTGGCATGTCGGTAGACTGTGACCAATAACCTCGCTTAATCCAGCATGGTAAAATGTTTAGTTTAGGTAACATTACTTTTAATACTTCGTCGTGATTGTAGGTGACTTGTTCATGTTTGTTATTGATAAAGGTAATGATTTGATTTCTACCTAACCAACTCTTTCTTACTACAAAATTGTTTCTGTGAATTGGTGGAAAGATTTCTCTTAATTCTTCTTTACTTAGTTTACTTAAAGTCTCATTTAATTTACTCATTTTATTTAATTTTAATTATTATACTTACTTACTTACACTTATATTATCCAAGTTACATCGTATTACGTACGTAAAAGGTAAAAACTTTATAAGAAATATTTGAAAAAGAGGGGGGGTGGGGTAAAATAAATTGATTTTGTTATGTGGTGTACAAGGGTAATACGGTGGTGTAACCCATTAGTTCCCTATACGACATTAGCCTGTAAAGGTATATAAGTAGCTACCTAACGTCGCTGATTAACAATTAGGTATAATAAGTAATAATAAAGTATGGCACAAAAACTATCAATTAAGGCCCGATTAGCAAAAGCAAAGCGAGATAAGAAATATGCGATGAGTCCGTGGGGCAAATACAAGAAGCGTACTGCACAGGCAAAGAAGTGTAAGAAGGGATTTGATTTTGATCACAGATTAGGTAAGTGCATCAAAGCATCTAAGAACAGAGCCGGTGGAAAAGGCGGTACTAAAAACGAAAAGACCCAGAGAAGATACGGGTATTAAAATACAACTATGGCTAGACTAACCTCATACATTAATCAGAATCCAAGTGATAACGATCTTTTAACAGGGTCGGAATTTATATCTATAGGACAATACAAAACAGGTAACTACAAGTTAGTTGACTTAGCAACATATTTTGCAAGCTTCCAAATACAGAATGGTTCTGGGTTTAACCTAGCTACTATGAATCAGACGATAACAACCAATGTTACGGATATAGCAGCGGAAGCAACAAAAGTAACCGAGCTACAAACTCAATTTACATATACAAACGGTAACATAACGGGTGTAGCAGATGCGTTATCAACATCGATTACCAGCACGGTATCGACAGCAACAGGAGCGGTAGCATCGGATTTAGATAAATTAGAAGCAGTATTTACACAAGACAGTAATGGAGACGTAACTGGTATAGCCGGTGTTTTATCCACAGCGGTTACATCTAGTGCTAATACAGCAATAGCAAATGCAAGTTTAGCAACAGCATCTTCTGTTACCGCATTAACATCCACAGTAAACGGTCATACTTCTAGTATAAGTACTAATCAAAGTACTATTGCAACAGTAGAAGGATACACAGAATCAAGGTATTCATTAAAGTTAGATGCAAACGGTTCTTTTGCCGGTATGTCTATACTTGCGAGTAACGGTACAACATCAGATGCTTTTTCAGAAATAAGATTTGTAGCGGATTCATTTAAAATATACAATGGAGGACAAGCTGATTTAACAGGAAGTTACGACGCTCCTTTTGAGGTAGTTGGCGGGGTCGTTAAAATAAAAAGTGCTAATATAGGTTCAATAGCCTTTGGTGATCTTACAGGTGCGCCTTCAACTTCATTTACAACTTTAGTGTATGCCACAGATGCGAACGGAACATCACCATCTTTAACTAAAGGTACTAGAACATTCTATGCCATCTATCAAGGATCAACTGCAGTAGATTTAAATAATTTACCAAACTCTTTGGTATTTAATCCTATCACAGGTAGTACAGGTGCTTCAGGGGCAGATGCTAAAACAATAAAACTAAGTACTAGTGCTTTAGTTGTTAAATACGATTCAGAAGGTAACAACCCCTCACCATCATCTATAACATTGACAGCAAATTCTACAAATTTCGCCAATGGCTTTTTTAAATTTACTGGAGGTGGATCACATTTTACAGATGAAGGAACGTATACAGACGGTACGGGACAAAACCAAGATACAGCAACTATAACAGTACCTTCAACATTTTCAGGTTTTGGCGCTCCAATTTCAATGCGAGTTGGTGTAGCTGAAGGCGATCAGGTTGAGGATGCATTCGATACTATAAATATAGCCCCAGTAAAAGAAGGATCTAACGGATTAACTATAATGTTATCTAACGATTCACATTCGGTACCTGCAACGGCAAATGGAACAGTGTCTAGCTTTACAGGTTCTGGTACAGATATAGTAGTGTTTGATGGCGCAACTGAATACAATAGTGTTGCTCACGACGCAACTCCTGGTAATAACCAATTTAAAGTAACAACAAGTGTAACAACAGGGGGTATAACTGTAGGTGCTCAAGATATATCGGCTAATAAAGTAACATTTGGAGATCATAGTAATATGACAAGTGATTTGGCTATTATTGAATACACTATTAATGTAGAGAATACAACTACAATTAAAAAATTCCAAACATTAAATAAATCTAAAGCTGGACTTGCAGGAGCAGATGGCGCTGACGGTTCAGTCGGAACTTCCGCTAGAGCAGTTAATTTAACAGCAGGAGATTTAAGTTTTGAATACACAGCAGCTGGAGCATCACCTTCGCCATCAAGTGTAACTGTAACAGCAACAGCTGTCAATACATCAGGAACGGTTTATTACGAATTTTTCTTAAATGATGTCAGCACGGGTACAGCATCAACTACTAATACATATACATACACTCCAAAAGCGGCTTATGCAGATATGCCTGAAAAAATTGAAGTGCAAATAAGAGAAGGTGCTACTAATAGCGCTATATTAGCAAGAGATCAAATAACTATGGTTGGTATAAAACCTGGTGCTACAGGGCAGACGGGCGCAACAGGTGCATCGCCTTATGCAGCTATATTAACTAATGAAGCACATACATTGCCCACGACTACAGCCGGTGTGGTAACTTATACCGGATCTGGTACTGTTATAGACGTTTATAATGGAGTAACACAATTAAATAGTGTTGCATCAAGTGGAACGCCAGGTTCTGGCCAATTTACAGTAACCGCTGCGGTATCTAATGTAACAGCAGGTGCAATAACAGTTACTGGGAATACAGCAACCGTGGCAGACCATTCAGATATGACTGCTAATAACGCAACAGTTACTTATACTATAAATTGTGAAAATGCAGTTACTTTAACTAAAGTACAATCTTTATCTAAATCATTACAAGGAGCATCCGGAACAGATGGTACGGATGGAAATGACGGTAATGATGGAAATGACGGTAGTGATGGAAATGATGGAGCTAGATCTTTTAGTGCGTATATATTTCATTCAACACCAGCAACATCCGCACCTACATTTAATGCCTCTGGTGTTACATTTAGTTTTAGCAACAATACGTTCAGTGGTTTGCCTAGTGGGTTTAGTCAAGATGCACCAGAAGCAACACCTGGGTCGGGTAGTAATAACTATTGGCATGTAAAAGCTACTGTAGTTGAAGGCTCCACATCTAATACTATAACATTTGGTAATGTTACTAGAATGTTCGGGTTTAGTGGATTAGTAACTTTTTCAGGAACAACAATAAATGGAGCTTTTGATTATACAGCAATTGACGGTAGCGCAATAACAACAGGTTCAATACAAAGTGCGAATTATTCAGCATTATCAAATAGTGATTTTTCATCTGCAGGTACTAAAATAACAATGTCGGATGGCAGTATCGAATCTAAAAACTTTTATGTAAAAGCAAACGGAGACGCTGGATTTTCCGGTACTATAACTTTGGGCAGTACTAATTTAACTGAAAGCAATACGTTAAATGCGAATACCACTAAAGCAGATGTTAACTTGGATCATGTTGATAATATATCAGCAGGGGATATTCGAGCTGGTACAACTAAAGATGATGTAGGCTTAAATAATGTAGACAACACGTCTGACGCAACAATACTAGCTGGAAATTTAACAGGTACTGTTGATGGGGTAGCGGTTGCAACTGTTAAAAGTGGGGCAGCAGCAGGAGCAACAGCCAACCAAGATAGCACGTCAACAATAAGATCTGTAGGTGCAGCAACTTCTGGTACAATAGCAGGATGGAAACTAGATGCTAGTAATATATACAGCGGCTCTGCACCAGATGCTTCTGGTTATACCACAGGTGGTATGACTTTAAATAAAAATGGTTCAATACACGCTAAACAATTTTATATAGACACAAGTGGTAATGCATTTTTTAAAGGAGATATAACGGGATCTAGTGGTACGTTCAGTGGCAACTTATCTGCGGCAGGAGGAACATTTAGTGGTAATTTATCTGCGGCAGGAGGAACATTTTCGGGTAATATTGTAGTAACTGGGGCGGCGAATAGTACAAATGCACCAGCAACAATTAGTGGTAAAGCTGCAGCAGCTGATTTAAATGGTAGACCTACAGCTTTATTACTTAAAAACTCTGGTACTGGAGCTGGCTTTGACGATGCGGTTGCTTTAGAAATGCAGTCATCGGCAAGATGGCATCATGTTATACTAATGACAGGTGGCACAACTCAAGATGGTAGTTTTGACCTTAATGCTGAATACAGGTTAGGTAAATCATGTACAACTGCTAATTGTGGAGATAACTTTTCTACAGTTAAAATGAAGTTGAATGGCGGTGGTATTATAGTCCCAGACGTAGGGGAAAATGCACCTTCAAATTATGACCCAGCGGTTGATGGTGCAGATTTTCAGTATGGTTCAAATATATTCTTTAATAGCAATAACGCAGCTACTAATAATTTCAATTATGGTAGAATGCACCTTAATGAATATTTTAAAACATTCTTTATGGATGTGCCGGGTGGAGCGAGTCATAGTTCAGGTAATACAACTTATGACAATATGAGTTGGGTAATGAGAAAAAGAAAATACGACTCTAGCACATCTACATATTATTCTTCAGCTATAATGAAAATGGATACCTCAGAGAGGTTACATGTTGGTAAAATAGTAGATATTGACAGCACAGGCCATTATTTAGACCCAGGTAATACTGGTACATCAATAAATGTTGCTGGTGATATAATAGCCTATGCTTCCTCAGATAAAAGATTAAAAGATAATATTAAACCTATCACAAATGCGCTTGATAAAGTTAATAAAATATCAGGTGTAACGTTTGAATGGAACGAAATATCTCATAAAGAAACTGGTAAAAAAGATGTAGGTGTAATAGCACAAGAAATTGAAGAAATATTACCAGAGCTTGTGGATAACAGATCAAACGGTTACAAAGCTGTTGATTATCCAAAGCTAACCGCATTACTTATAGAAGCTGTAAAAGATTTATCTAACCAAGTAAAAGAACTAAAAGATGGCACTACCAAGTAGCGGACAAATTTCTTTTTCTGACATAAGAACAGAATTATCTTTATCAGGTACAATATTTATGGCCGGATCATCAGTTCCAGTTAGCTCCAGTCTTTTTGGTACAGCTAGTTCTTCAGTAAATAAAACAGCACCACATAAAATTAGTGAATTTTACGGATACACACACGTTAGCGGCGGAGGCGGCGGCGGTGGCGGTGGTGGTGCTCCCCCTCCTGGCGGTGGAGGTGGAGGTGGATTGGGTGGTCCATAATTAAAACACCTAACAATCACGTAATTATAGTAACATAAGACCAAAACCAATGACTTATTTTTACAAAACCTATTCTTGGTCACAAGGTGACTCAGGAATACCCGAAGAAACCAGAACTCTTTGGGAGCACATCGCTATGAAAAAAAACTGGCGTATTGTTCAACTACCTAATGGTTTTTTTCAAGCCGAATACAAAGATCCAAAAAATGAAGAAAATTGGATTGATGTAACAAGGCGCGAAACTTTAGAAAGCTGTGAAGCTGCAATTGATGGAAGCATATCGCATTACACAAAAAAGCTTGAGTTTTTAAAAGGACCTAAGATAGTTAAAACCTTCAAATAACCACTTATACTAAAAAATTTAATTAAATGGAATATAATAACCCAAGTGAGATAGTAAAGGATCTGTCCTTCGGAACAGATGCTAGAACAAAAATAATGGCAGGTGTTGATAAATTAACTAAAGCAGTTAAATCAACCCTCGGCGCTTCTGGTAAATGCGTAATTTACGAGGACGCTCTCGGAAGACCGGTGATAACAAAAGACGGAGTAACCGTTGCGGAAAGCGTAGTCTTAATTGACCCGGTCGAAAATATGGGAGCAACCCTTATAAAAGAGGCTGCCAAAAATACAGTGAAAGAAGCAGGCGACGGTACTACTACAGCTACCGTCCTTGCTCATTCGCTTTTGAATTTAGCTAATAAAGCAAAAGACAAAAACAATATAAGAGATATAAAGCAGGGGATAGAAACGGGATTAGAAAAAGTTAATAAGGAGCTTACTAATATAGCGGTTGACGTTAAAGGAGACATGTTAGAAAATGTAAGTTCAATTAGTTGTAATAACGATAAAAGCCTCGGAAAGATTATATCGCAAGCATATTCGAAAGTGGGTAAGGACGGAGTGGTCCTTATGGAAGAGTCTGAGACCGAAAAAACAAACGTTGAGTTTGTTGAAGGCACACAAATAGATTGCGGACTCAAATCGCCATACTTTGTAACAGATAAGGATAAAGGAAAAGCTGAACTAGATAACCCGTACGTAATGATAGTTTCTTCTCCAATCCCCAACATTCGTAAAATTCAGAATGTACTAGAGTTTGTAATCAAAGAAAAAAGAAGTCTGCTTATTGTAGCGACCGTAGAACAGCAGCCATTAGCAGCATTGCTAGCAAATAAAGTTAAAGGCAATATAAAAGTCAATGTGATTGACTTACCTGGATTCGGACCTACTAAACAGGACACAACTGAAGATCTTGCGATTCTTACCGGAGCAAAGGTAATAAACGAAGAGTTAGGGGATGATTTAGATTTAATTCAACCTGATATATTAGGGCAAGCAATAAAGTCTGTTACAGACGATAAAAATACTGTCTTAACTATAATGGATCAAGGTCCTATTCTAAATGAAAGAATAGAAAAAGTTGAAAACAAAATAAAAGAAGAAAAGAACCCTTACTTTAAGAAAAAGCTACAACAAAGATTAGCAATGTTAAACGGATACGTTGCTATCATAAAAGTTGGTGCTAATTCAAAAGTTGAGTTAAAAGAAAAGAAGGATAGAGTTGAAGATGCGATATATGCTACTAAAGCAGCATTGCAAGAAGGTATTGTTCCAGGAGGTGGGGTTGCGCTGTTAGATGCGTCGTATAGCATAACAGCAAAAAATGATGGTGAAGCTATTTTGCTTGAAGCTATAAAATCTCCATACGCTACCATACTTGAAAATGCAAATTTAGAATACAAAGAATCTGGGCACATAGGCAAAGGGATAAATGTAATCAACGGCAAGGTTGTTGATATGATTAAAGAAGGTGTTATTGATCCTGTTCTTGTGACAAAAACAGCTCTTAAAAATGCAGTAAGTGTTGTTAATACTATTTTTTCTGCAGATTGTGTAATTAATAATATTCGATTAGATGAAAGCAATTAATTACTACGTAGTCATAGAAAAAATAAAAGAAGCGCCAAAGAAAGTTGGAGGCTTAGAACTTACTGAAGATCAAAATAAAGACGTTAGATATTTAAAAGGTAAAGTTATATCTGCTGGTAATCTAGTAGAAAACCTTAATGAAAATGATATAGTACATTACGATAAAGTTGCCGGACACGGTATAGAATTTAACGACAAACTATATTATGTTTTAAAACTTGCTGATATTGTACTTGTAGAATGAGAATAAGTGCAGATAACATAAAAGATTTAAATTTATTAAAATACTACAGGCTCATTCGTAAATGGGCCTGTAAAACTTATAATATAAAAGATGCAGATCTTGAGTTACTTATTTATTTAGATTGCAAAGATCGATTTACACGTAATGAATTTATTGATGGGGCGTATACCTATAGTTGGGATAAAGACAGATGGGAAAGATTAAGAAGAAATGGTTGGATTGATGTTTGGAGAGAAAGAAATCGCACCACACAAAAATATACAATATACAAAACAAGTTTTAAATGTAAGCAATTAATTAAACGAATATATCGTATAATGCTTGCAGAAGAAGACTTACCAACAGGAACAAGAAGTAAATTTTTTAATAACCGATCATATACAGACAAAGTTTATAATAAAGCTATAGATGATATGATCAAAGATAAAAACAGATAATTATGCCACAAGGAAAAGGAACATACGGTTCAAAAGTCGGAAGACCAAAGAAAACTAAAGCTAAAGGGAAAGCAAAGAGTAAAAAAAAACTTTCGCCAAAACAAAAAAAAATAGCTAAAAAAGCGCCTCCACATAATAAAATAACAGGAGCTGATTTTAAAAAAATGAAAAAATAGTTATGCCTAGTAAAAACGCACCATCAAGAAAAAAATCTTTAGGTTACTATAAAAAAGTAAATAAAAAAGGTGGCACTGGTAAAAAAGCTGGTGGCGGAATGACTAAAAAAGGTGTAGCCAAATACAGAAGAGATAACCCAGGTAGTAAGCTTAAAACAGCCGTAACAACTCCACCTTCTAAATTAAAGAAAGGAAGTAAAGCTGCAAAAAGACGTAAATCATTTTGTGCAAGATCAAAGAGTTGGAAGTCTGAAAGAGGTAGAGCTGCTAGAAGAAAATGGAATTGTTAATATGAAAAGTAGAGGATTAGGAGATTCAATTGCAAAATTTACAAAAGCTACAGGAATAAAAAGCGTGGTGGATAGAGTTTCAGAAGGCTTAAATGTTCCTTGTGGCTGTGAAGCGCGGCAAAAAGCATTGAATAATTTGGTTCCTTATAATAAAAAATTTAAACTTAAAAAATAAACAGATGTCACACAGACCAGGTCACAAAATGAATATGGGCTCAAAAGAGAAAGACACCCCCGGAAGTTTTAGCGAAAAAGATACTAAAACAATTGGAAAGTCTACTCAATCTAGATTAGTTTCATATTCTTCAAAAAAAACAACACAACCTATTGAAAAAGGATATTCAACAGCTGGAACAAAAACAGTTTCTAAATCAACTTATAGCACAGCTGGAAAAAGTAGCAAGAGCAGCGGGGGAAGTGCCGCGTTTAAATCAGCTTATAGTTCTGCTAAATCCAGCGGGGCAACTAATTTTAAATTTAAAGGCAAATCTTATAATACTAAGTCGGCCACTCCACCAAAAACAACCACAAGAACTTCAACAACATATTCTAAGGGTATAAAAACACCAAATACTTCTATAAAAGGCTCAACGTTAAACAAAAAAGTTACATTAACTAAAAAACCACCAACAAGAACCTCAAAAACTCCGCCACCTCCTCGTAAACCTAAAAAATCATTTGGAAAAACTAAAGTTGGAAAATTTGTTAAAAAAGTAGGCAATATACAAATAAATTTACCTAGTGTTAGATTACCAAAGCTTTCAAGAGGTAGAAGCAGAGGCTCTAGCAGAGGGTGTACACGATGCTCTAGAAAAATTAGAAGAACAAGAAGATAATAAACTTAAAATTAAAAAATAAAAATTATGGCACATAAATCTGGACATATAATGAATATGGGATCCAAAGAAAAAAACACTCCTGGAAGTTTTAGCGAAAAAAACACTAAAACAATTAGTCAATCTACCGTAGGCAAAATGAGCGATGGGGTTGTAGTTTCGGGTGACAAATCTAAAGTTAACAATAAAGTTAATGTTCCTAGCGTTGCTGATAAACGCGCAGCTCTAAAAGCAAAAATTGCTGAAAGAAAAAAAATTAACAAAGCTAAGTTAGACGAAAAAAGAAAAGAAGCACAAAATTTAAGACAAGTAATAAAAGATAAAATTGCTAATAGAAAATTACAGAATCAAAGAAAAAAAGAAGGTAAAGATTATCAAAAATCAGACGGGACTGTAGTTAGAAGGCGAGTTAAAATTGTAAAAAAATAATGAGTAAACCAAAAAAGAAATTTGCAGAAACTACTGTAGGTAAGCTTTTGTTTGGCGCAGCTTCATTAGTTAACCCTACTTTAGGTAATCTAATTAGTGGTGCTTCAACCCCGGCAGAAGCTATAGCGGCAATAGGTAAATCTGACGCAAGCAGTGAAGATAAAATAAAATTACAACAACTTATATTTGAACAACAAAATAAAGAGATGGAAAGCATCACTTCAAGGTGGCAAGCGGATTCCATGTCAGATTCCTGGCTTTCGAAAAATGTACGCCCCCTGGTTTTAGTGTGGTGTATTGTTATATTCTCATTAGCTGGAATATTGGATAGTGTTGAGTCGATACCATTTCATATAGGTGAAACATGGAACGATACTTTTGAAAAAGTTATGATGAGTGTTGTTCTTGCATATTTTGGTGGACGAAGTGGAGAAAAGGCTGCGAGTTTGTTAAAAAAATAATACATGGCTAGACTTAGTACCTATAATGTAGATACAGACGTTTCAAAAACAGATTTGTTAATTGGAACAGATTCCTCTTCGGGAACTAAGAATTTTCCATTACAAAGTATTGCTGAATTTTTAAACGAGTCAAGTCTTTTAAATGTTAATGGCCAAGTAATATATAAATTTGAAGCATCAACAAATACACCTAGTGCTGGTACCTTTGTTATAAGTGGTGGTGGAAGTAGCGGAGCAAATCTTAATACTGTAACACATTTAATTTTTCATCATTTAAATAGCAATCAAAATAATATTGCTCAATACTTAAATTACTTTAATGGTCTATTTGTTATGTTAACTCAAACAGATGACCAAAATACTTTTGCATTATATTCAGCAACAGTATCGTCAAACACAACAAACCAAACAGATTTTTTCTTATCTTTTATTGAAGGTAACGGGGTAATAACAGGAGATAAATATTATGCACTATCTTATTCTCCTAAAGGACAAACTGATAAAACTTTTGTTTCAAATGAAATAAGTTTTCTTGCGGATACCCCAGTAACAATAAATCACAATTTAAATAAATTTCCTTCCGTAACAACAGTAGATACAACGGGAGCACATATAATAGGCGACGTTCAACACATAAACGCAAACTCATTTAAAATAACATTTAATGTACCCTTTTCTGCTAAGGTACACGTAAACTAGATAACATGGCTTTACAATATTTAACACACATAGATTTAAAGAAAAATGAATTACGAAATGCCGTAATTGAAGTTTCTGCAAATGCACCTTCAAGTCCAGCAGAGGGGCAAATATATTACGATAGTACTGCTGGGGATAAATCAATACATGTATACAATGGATCAGCTTGGGTATCAGTTGGTGGTGATATTACTGGGGTACTTGGCGGCACTGGATTATCTGGTGGCGGTACTGGTGGAACAGTAACTTTAAACATCGCAAACTCTGGTGTTACTGCAGCAACTTACGGTTCTTCAACGGCAATTCCAGTTATAGCAGTAAATGCACAAGGACAAATTACATCAGCTAGTACAGCAACTATTAGTACAGATTTAACTATAGCAGCAGATTCTGGCTCAAACGATGATGTAACTTTAGGAACTGATACATTAACATTTTCTGGAACTGCAAACGAAATTGAAACAGCAGTAAGTAATAATGAAATAACAATTGGATTAGTTACAAACCCAACGGTTTCTGGTAACTTAATAGTTTCTGGAAATTTAACTGTATCGGGAACGACAACTACTGTAAATTCAAACACTGTAAATATTGGAGACAATATTATAGTTTTAAATTCTGATGAAACTGGAACACCTTCTCAAAACGCAGGTATAGAAGTTGAAAGAGGTAATACTACTAACGCTATATTACAGTGGAATGAAACAGATGATGATTGGGAATTCCAAGCTTATAACCACGCAGGAACACCTGCACTAACAACATATAAAATTCCTACAACTTTTGTAGCAGCAATAGGTGATGGCTCAGCAACATCTATAGCTGTAGCACATAATTTAGGTAGTAAAAATGTTATTGTTCAATTATTTCATGTAGACACAGACGAAACAGTTTATGCCGATGTAGTCAGAACAAATGCTAATACAGTAACCGTTTCTTTTACTGCGGCACCAGCTGCAAGCAAAATAAAAGTTCTTATTAGTAAAGTAGGATAATATAATTCAATATGGCAAATCGCTTTCTTAGTAATATAAAGATTAACGACGCATATACTTTCCCTGCGTCAGACGGAACTAATGGCCAAGTTATTAAAACGGATGGTTCCGGTAATTTATCTTTCGCTCAGTTAGCTGCAGATTCTGCTTCTGTAATGTACAAAGATACATTTACAGGAAATGGTAGTGCAACAGCCTTTACGTTGGCTAACGCCTTAAATGATGAAGTGCAATCGAATGTATATATAGATGGTGTATACCAATCTAAAAGTACTTACTCAGTTTCTGGAACAACATTAACATTCTCCACGGCTCCTGCTTCTGGCCATGAAATAGAAGTTATATCTACAACAGGTATAAACAGTGGTCCAACAGCAATCTACACAGATACATTCACAGCTAACGGATCAGCAACAGCATTCACATTAGGACAAACCGTTCATGACGAGAACCAAACTATAGTATTTTTAAATGGTGTATACCAATTTAAAGGTACTTATGCTTTAAGTGGTACTACATTAACTTTAGATACTGCACCTGCAAATGGTGTAGCTATAGAGGTTATGAGTATAGGTTCTGCATATTCAGGTGGTGATATATTATACGATCATGATTTTGGATCTGCTGGTTTAATGACAACTAATGGTTCGGGTGTGTATAGCATAACCGCAAACAACTCTGCAAACTGGAATACAGCTTACGGATGGGGAGATCATTCTACTCAAAGTTATGCGACACAAAGTTACGTTGGAACTCAATTAGCTAATTTAGTGGATAGCTCACCGAGTACTTTAGATACTTTAAACGAGCTAGCAGCAGCATTAGGTGACGATCCAAACTTTGCAACTACAACTGCTAATAGTATTGGAACTAAAATGCCATTAGCTGGTGGAACTTTCACGGGAAATGTTTCATTAATAGCAAGCTCGGCGATTAATTTAAGAGTTACTGATGGCACACAAAATATTTATGTTGGCTCATCAGGTAATACAAGATTTGGATTAGGAGCAGGTGCAAGTATAATACAAAGTACAGGCGCAAGTTTTGGTATTGGAACACAAGATGGAAATAGTCTTATATTAGGCACAAACAATACCGCAGCTCTAACAATTAACACATCACAAACCGCAACTTTTGCAGGTTTTTTAACAGCTAAAAAGTTGACTTCAACAGATGGAGTTTTAGAATTAGATGACAATGGAACACATAATGGTATTATAAATGCCCCAGCATCTTTAAGAATTAATATTGATAGTGATAATAACAGCACAGGAGAAAAATTTGTTGTTGGCTACAATCAAACTAATATAGACAACAATAATGAGTTATTTGTTGTAGAAGAAAATGGTAGAGCAACTTTTGCAGGAATAATTATATGTAATAATGTTGGAAATGATAGAAAAATAGAATTTAATAGAACAGGAGCAAATGTTTATTCTATTGAACACGATTCAGCTTTTTTATATTTTTATAATGTTACTACAAATTCAATACCTTTAAAATTAGCAAATAATAATAATGCAACTTTTGGAAATAGTATTTTTCTACCTGACAATAGGGACATTGGATGGAATGGTGGTTATAGTGCTAGTAAACCTACCTTAGCTGCTGTTGGTACCACTATGAAGATGTTCCCTTCTGGGGCAACTAGTGGAGCTCAGTTTACATTAACACCAACCACTGCAACTTTTGCGGGTAATATTATGCCTACTGCAGAAAACACTCAAAATATTGGAAGTGCTTCAGTTAGATGGGAAGATTTATATGTAGATGATGGTTATTTAAGAGATGCTTATATAGATGAATATATTTATCATAACGGAGATCCAAATACTTATATAAGATTTACGGATGATACACAGACCTTTAGAACAGGTGGTGATGATAGATTAATATTAACAAACACAACAGCAACTTTTGGGGGAAAAGTAATAATCGGTGCTGGAGGAAGTACAGCCAAACTTAATGTTGGAGGTAAAGTAAAAATTACTGATGACTTAATAATGGCTCAAACTAATGGTAGAATTGATTATGATAATGGAAATTCAAATGGAGCATTAAGATTTTTCTCGACATCAGCTAATACTGAACACATGCGTATTAATAGTGCAGGAAACGTAGGAATTCATGAAACTGCACCCGCTGCTAAATTACAAGTTAGCGGCGATAGAGATGGTAATTCAGAATATGTAGCTATACTTGGAGAAGATGGTGGTGCAAATGGAGCTGCAAATAGTGGTAATATCACCCCAGTGCATAAAACATTATTAACTGGATATAGTATTCCATATAGTGGGCAAACAAACGCAAGGCTGACATCAGTTGGATTTTTAGAGTTTGATAGTACGCCTGGTTGGACAGGTAATCAAAGAAATTGGGCATTAACTAGTGGCTATGATATGGGTGGTACAAATGGTCCTAAGTTCGCTATATTAATGGGTGATGCCCAAAATGTTGAACCACAATTAGGAACAAATGGTGCTGTAGGAACTGGTGACGGTACAAACACAAGAGTTGCAGCATATTGGAAAAACTCAGGTGATATGGTACTGCCTGAGGGATCACTATCAATTAATGATGGCGTTTACTTAGGTGGAACTGCCTCTGCTAATAAATTAGACGATTACGAAGAAGGAACTTGGACACCGCAAATATATTATCAAAACAGCACAGACCAAGCTAATGCAACAAATACAGTTTCACAAGGTAAATATACAAAAATAGGTAATCTTGTTTTTGTTCAATTTCGTTTAGACTTTAGCCAAAGTAGTAGCCCCCCAGCAAACGATAATATAGGTGTAAAAAACTTGCCTTTTGCCGGCGCAAATAATCATTACGCAGGAGGAGGGAATGTGATAACTTCTGATGCTAGTTCTAATGGTTATAATCTTGCTTTACCTAATGCGGGCAGTACTGTTGTAATTTTAAATAATTCCGGTAATGTTGGTAATTATGGCGATCAATTTGGGTCGGGAAGCAATAAATATATAAGAGGAAGTTTTGCTTATATAGCACAATAAATAATTATAATAAATTATGAGTTTAGAAAAAATAAAAAAAATAGATAAAATAGAAATCGTGGGCGAGTATAAAAATATTCAAGTAAGAGAAGCCACAATTATTAAAGAAGATGGTGTTGAGCTATCTAGAGCATTTCATAGATACTCTTTATCGCCGGATGCGGATGTATCTGGTCAGCCTACTGATATAGTTGAAATCAGTAAGTTATACTGGACAGACGAATTAAAACAAAAATACGCAGACAGTTTAGAAAATAATTAATATGGCACAAACTAAAGTAAAACTTATATCAGACGGCGTAATAGTTCAGGGTAATTTGCATGCTAGCCACGGTATAACAACCGCACATATTGGTGAGGGTAGTAACTTGTATTATACAGATGCTAGAGTAGGTTCTTACTTGTCTTCTAATGGCTACGCTACACAATCAACTATAGTAGCAGCAATAACAGATTCTGCACCATCTACATTAGATACGCTTAATGAATTAGCGGCAGCTCTCGGTGATGATGTAAATTTTAGTACAACAGTTACAAACAGTATTGCAACTAAAATGCCTTTGGCTGGTGGTACATTAACGGGTAATGTAGTTATAAGTAATTCGTCGGGCGATACGCTTACATTAACTAAATCAACAACTGAACCGTCTTTAAGAATAGAGGGCGATACAAATAAAGATTTTGTAATAACAGTATCTGGAGAGCTTTTAACATTCACACAGAACGATGGTACGACTGATATATTAACTTTAGATCACGATACTAAAAACGCAACTTTTTATGGAGCGGTAACTTTTGATAATGTTATCAATGCTATAAGAGCTAGTTTTGTAAGCACAGCAGCAGGATCAACCGTTGTTAGTGCTGAAGGAGCATATGCATCTAGTGGGTCAGTAAAATTATATGAAGCTAAAAGAAGTGGTGGTGCAGTTGCTAGTGATTGGAGTTATGATGATGCAACTACTGATATGTCTTTAGGAACATCAACAAGTCATTCATTTTCATTGAAAACAGGAAACACAAGAGCTTTAACAATAAATAGTAGCCAAAATGTAGGAATAGGAACGACTTCGCCTGATGCTAAATTATCAATTAAACGAGCATCAAATGCAATTAACACAGAGATTAGTTTTATAGATGGAGGAAATACAAGAGCTGCTGTTATAGGAATGGAAGGAGCAACTACAAATGATATGTTGCTTAGTACATTGGGAGGAATTAGATTCTATACCGCATCAAATGTAGCAGTTGGCAGCGTTCCTTCAAATGAAAGGATGCGTATAGAAAACGATGGTATAATTAGTATTGGAGAAGGAGCTACACAATCTTGGATAGATAATAAAGTACAAGTTACAACCGCTGCAGTGTCTGGAGTTAATTTAACTAATATTGATAGAACAGCAGATAACTTTGTAAGATTTACAAACCCTCAATACTCAACTTCTGCACAAGTAGGATTATTACTTAAGGTTTTTCCAAATTCTGATGCTAGGCAAGGTGCTGGTTTACTTATGACAGGAGGTTCAGATAATGCATCTTCAAATCTTTCATTATTTGTAAGTAAAGATAACGGATCAGCTGCATCTCAAAGTTATTCTGCATTACATATTGCAGGAAACACAGGCAATATAGGAATTGGAACGACTTCGCCTGTTAATGCGCTGCATGTGAAAGCTCCAAACGGTGGTATGATGCGTATTGAAAATAGTTCTGGTCAATTGGGGGCATATACAGAATTTAGTAGTGGATATGCTTATCAATATTACTATGAATTAGGGGGAGGCGTTAAAATAGCGTTACAAACAAATGGTAATTCATATTTTAATGGTGGTAACGTCGGAATCGGAACGACTATCCCTGGTAGAAAATTAACGGTTACTGGCGATGCATCAGGAGATGCGAATAATTTACTTCTATCAAACGAAAACGATACAAATGGCGATTCGGCTAGCATAGGTTTTAGTATGCTTAGTAATAATACTTATGTTAAATCAGGTATTTTCTTTAAAAGAACAACGACACAAGGTCGTGGAGATTTAATATTTGCAAATAACAATGAAGTTAATGGAAATAATGTTGGTATAACCAATGAAATAATGTCTATTAGAAACACAGGCGCTATTGAAATTAAAGGAACGTCTACAACTCTTAACGGGAAAGCGTTTATTACTAATACAGATGCATTAATGACGATTGGTTCTACTCAATCATCAGGGGTTCCTAAAGATATGGCGTTTTTTAATGGTGGAGAAAGAGTGCGTATTAAAGCAACAACAGGAAACGTAGGAATAGGAACGACTTCACCTTCAACTAAATTCCAAGTAGTAGATGGGTTTTTCCAACACTCTGCTTCAAAAAGCCACAGTTCAAATGTAAATTTATTTAGTATTCAATTTTCAGCTGGGAATGGAACTTGTAAGGGGGCTATTACGGTAAATATAACAGGAAGCAGATACAGTCCAGGAAATAATGATTATGCAGGAGGGGCTGTTTATCATTTAACAAGAAACAACGTGGGTAATGTAGTTACAGCCACCCAGTATACTTTTGGAACATGGCAACCCGCTGTTGATGCTAATAATTCGACTAAAACTTGGACATTTTCTTCGGCACACTTTGGGGAACCCGGTAATCATACGAGTTATTCGGTAACAATACAAGGGGCCGGGCATCAAACGACTGCTGTTAGAAACCCAGTTGTAACTATACTTTAAAATAAATAAATAAATAAAAAAAATGGCTAACACTAAAGTAACAGGTGATTTAATAGCGAGCTCAACGATAGCTACAGGTAACATAGCGGATAATGCAGTTACTAGCGATAAAATAAGTGGTATTACAACAGCTCATATTACTGAAGGTTCTAATTTGTATTATACAAATGCAAGGGCTAGGGGTGCTGTTAGTGTTAGTGGGAATGCATTGTCATACAATAGTTCAACGGGTGTAATCACTTCAAACTTTGAAGAGTCGCCAGCATTTACAGGAAATGTAGATGTTGCAGGCAATATTACAGTTGGGGGTAATGATTCTATACTTGCTGAAAACAATTTAAGATTTAAATCTTCAGGTGCGGCATATATAGATCATAATACAACTGGTCAAGCTATTAATTTTAGAACTTCTAATTCAAGTTCTTTAGACACTAATGCCATGACTATACTTGGAAGTGGCAATGTAGGAATTGGGACAAATACTCCAGTGGCTTTATTACACTTAAAACAAGCGGCTGGAGCAAATATAAGATTTGAAAATGGAACTACAAGTAGGGTTTTTACTGTTGGTGAAGGTGTTGGCACAAATGATGTTTTTTCATTTAGAGGTAATTCATATAGAAGCACAGATACTTTAAGTGTTGATTTTTCTACTGACCGAGTGGGAATTGGAACAATTACGCCTGGTTCTAAATTAGAAGTTATAACATCTGGTGCAAATAGTGTTGTAGAATTGGATAATTCAAACACTAATTACACTTTAATTCAATATAACGCTAGTGGTGCGACAAAAGGATTTTCTGGATTTAATGCAGGATTTATGCTTTTTGGTGGGGAAGCTGGAACTACCACAAGATTACAATCTGGTGGTGCTTATGCTGCTACGATTTTGGAAAATGGTAATTTTGGAATAGGAACGACTAGCCCTAATTATAGACTTGAAGTTAGAACTACCAATAATACTAGGGCAATACAAGCAGTTAACTCCACCACATCTGGAACAAATTGGGGATTCCAAGGTGGCGCTTATGGTAGTGGTGCAACAAAAAACATTGGATTACAAGTAACAGCAGAAGGTGCTTCAACAAATTACGCTGCTTTATTTGAAGGAGGAAATGTAGGAATTGGAACAACATCGCCTACAGCTAAATTAGAAATAGTAGGTTCTAATGGAACAAATATATTTAGGGGTAATTTTGCTGGTAGCGCTGATATTTTTATGGGATTTGATAATGCTAATCCTTATTTGGTATTACAAGATAATAGCAATGTAACAACTCATTTATTTCAATCAAATGTTAATAATTATATTGTTGGGAGCAACGTTGGAATTGGGATGACTTCGCCTAATGCTAAATTAGAAATAAAAGGTACTGGAGCAACAAGTGGATTAGCTTTTAAAACAACTGATTCATCTAGTAATGAAACATTTTATATTAAAGACGGAGGAACGGTTGGTGTAAGATATTATCCATTTAAAATAGGTGTGACTAGTGGAACAGCTAATGTACCTAATACTAGATTACAAATTGCTACAACAGGTGGTGATTTTGTAGTATTAAATGACGGGAAAACTGGAATCGGAGTAGCAGACCCTCAAGCAAAACTAGAGGTTAAGGGTCCTAGTGCTTCACCAGCAGATGGAAATGAAGTAATTGCTGTGACTAACACCACTGGAGGATCTAAACTGCTTTTAGGGGTTGTAGAAAATGCTTATGGCTGGATTCAATCTGCAGAAGGTGGAACTTTGAGAAATTTATTATTAAATCCCAGCGGTGGTAATGTTGGTATTGGAACAACAGCTCCAGCGGCTAAGTTACACGTAGAAAACACAAACGCAGCTATTGTTTATGTAAAATCTACTATTAATAATCAAAATGCTTCAATTTGGTTTAATTCTAATTCAGGTGGAACTCAAGCGGATAGATGGGAAATAGGAACTAATATAAGCGCGGGTACAGATTTAGAGTTTTTTGATAGATTAAACAGTGTATCAAGAATGGTTATTCAGAATGATGGAAATGTTGGAATTGGAACGATTTCGCCTGAGGCAAAATTAGATATATCAAATGTTGCGGGCGCAACTTATGCTTTAGAGATTAGTACTCCTGAAAGAAATAGAGCTTTATTTTATTATAATTCAGGTTCTACATCTGACGCGGGATATTTAGGTATAAAACGAGGTTCTGTAGATGCTTTAAATCATAGATTTGCAACAACCGGTAATTCAGCGGTGTGTATCGAAGAAGGAAATTTTGGAATAGGAACTGATTCGCCTTCAGAAAAATTAACTTTACAACTAAATACTCAAAACCAAGCTTTCAGTGGTAAAAATGGAACTGATTATTTATGGTTTTTAAGAAATGAAGCAGGCGCTGGCGCAAGGCAATCAGGTAGGTTTCAATTAATGGACACAGATGTAACAACTGTTAATATTGAGAGTGCATCAAATAGAAATACGTATTTTAACGCAGGAAACATAGGAATCGGGACGACTTCGCCAACAAAACAATTACATTTACTTCGTACAACAGGTGATGTTAGAGGTATAATGGTTGAAACTACTGTTGCCACTAGTTATGCTGAAGTTCAAGTAAAAGCCGCAAGTGAGTTTAGAATAGGTACAGGTGGTAGTGGTACAACTCCAAATGGTCAGTTTTATATATATGATGCTACGGCTGGCGCCCATAGATTTGATATTGATGCAAATGGAAATGTAATTATTGGAAATGTAACAGAAAGGGGAAAATTAACAATAAATTCTTCAGCTACAAGTGGAAATTCCAATGCGTTAGGTATATATGCAGCAAGCGATGGTGGAACTCATACTTTTGCTCAATTTTTATTATATGGTACAAGTACTGTTGTAGGAGGTATAACCTCTAATGGCACTACAACTTCTTATAATGAAACATCTGACTATAGATTAAAAGAAGATTTACAAGACTTTGCAGGTTTAGATATGGTTTCTAAAATACCTGTTTATGATTTTAAATGGAAAGCAGATGAAAGCAGAAGTTATGGGGTTATGGCTCACGAACTGCAAGAAGTTTTACCTCAAGCAGTTGTAGGAGAAAAAGATGCAGAAGAAATGCAAGGTGTTGATTATTCTAAAATAGTTCCTTTATTAGTTAAGTCAATACAAGAATTAAAAGCAGAAATAGACGAATTAAAGAAATAGTATGGCAAACTTATCAAATATAAATAATAAATTCCTATTCACAGATGGAGATTTTTTAAAAATAGGTAATTCAGCCCCTATTAATAATATATCAGGTACTGAGAGTGGAATATCTATAACAAATGGAAATTGTGCTTCTATAACTTTAGATAACTCAGCTGCACAAGGTAAAACATTTTCTATATATTCAGCTGTAAATGGTTCATTAAATTTTTTCGATGTTGATGCTAATTCTGGCAGATTAGTTATAAACAGTTCTGGAAACGCAACTTTTGCAGGAGAGGTTACCTTATCGGCAGAAACTCAATATTTAAACTTTAAAAAAGCATCAACTGCTGATATTATAGCTTCAATAATAGCTCAAACAGATGCAGGAACAGGTGGAAAGTTAAGGTTTTTAACAAAAAGAAATGGAGATACACAACTTGACGCTTTAGTAATTGATGATAATCAAAACGTAGCAATTGGAAATACAGTAGCTAATGGTTTTGGTTCAGATACAGTTTTAGCAGTTTACAATGCAACAACGCCAAGAATTAAATTACAAAATTCAACCACTGGAACAGCAAATACCGATGGCGGTGAATTAAATATGTCAGGTTCTGATTTTATTATAGAAAATAGAGAAGCAGGAAATATTAAAATATTTAATAATGGTAGTGAAAGAATCCGTGTAGACAGTTCTGGAAACGCATCTTTTTCATCAAACAATGTTGATATAAAAGGCCCATCAGCCGGAAATACACAAATAAGAATAGCTAATAGCACAGGAACAATAGGAACAAATAGTTTTGATTTAATAAATGATGGTAGCGCTGCTTATGTATGGAATAGAGCCCAAACAGATTTAAATTTTGCTACTTATGGTTCACTAAGAATGAAAATTAGAGCAAGTGGCTGTGTCGGTATTGGTACTAGTGGATTTGATAGTCAAAAGTTAGCTATTGATGCAGGTATTCTTGACGGAGCTATATATGCGACAAGTTCTGATGCTAATTGTGTTGCTTCGTTTAGAGACAACAGTAGTACTGCAAATATTGAATTTGGTGCGCAAGGAAATAGCCATATCTTTAGAAAAGACGCAAGTATTAAAATGGTTATAGATGGTGACGGTGATGTAGGAATTGGAGTAACAACTCCACATTCTGCACTTCAAGTAAAAGGCTCAGTAAACAAT
>Ga0208669_1000243_pt1 | contig 22478 bp, 35 predicted proteins | sample 21_taG_FD_184095 | JGI IMG/M metagenome (GOLD analysis project Ga0208669, IMG submission 184095) | Marine viral communities from the Subarctic Pacific Ocean - 21_ETSP_OMZ_AT15319 metaG (SPAdes) (version 2) | ecosystem: Environmental > Aquatic > Marine > Oceanic | place: Pacific Ocean | collected...
CATGTCTTTTTGGATTTGTTTTGCGTTTAATTTTGCCATACTTAGTATTGTCATACTAGTACTTAAGTGTAGATAGTAAAATCTTAGAGGGCTACCGTATTAGGGTAATCCCTGAAACTAGCCTGTCCTATGAACTGATCAACGTCCTTTTAGACACTAGATTTGAAGAGCTTTAGCTTTTGTGAGTCTCCTAGTTTGGATATCGCAGTTATGCTGTTCTTATGGGAAGCCCATGTATATCCTAAGCTCGACTGACATTCCAGACTCGCAATTACCTTACGGAATACTAGTACTTAAGTCTGTCTAGTAAGTAATGCTTATATACCCCTCTCAAATCACAATTTAAAAAAAATAAAAAAAATAAAAAAAATAATAATAATTATATTAGTATTAAAGTCCTAATATATTTACCATTACTTTGAGTTGTTCCATGGCTACACCATACCAGCTCTCTGCTAAAGATTTCCATTTGTCTCTATCATCAGACAAGTCTGTGATATCCTGTGACAACTTGGTGTTATCTGCTGATAACTTGGTGTTATTTGCTTCCAATAGTAACACTTTATTGTCTAACTCAGTTGTGTCAAACACTACTAATGGTTGACTCTTTAACTGAGTCATATTAGATGTAAGACTTTGCACTTGATTGTTAAGTGATTGAATCTCTTTATTTTGATCAGAGATCTTTACAACTGATTCGTTAAACTTTGATGTTACTTCTGAAAGTTTTCCTTGGATTGTAAGCAAGTCTACATCACCTGTGTATGCATCAACGTTGGATATTCCACTCCATTCACTTGAAGTTTCACTTGAACTTGCACTGAAACTAACTGTTGGTTCAGGTGTTGGTTCGACATATACTGGTGGTGGCGGTGCTACATATGGTTCTTTAACCAATATTACACTCCATTCACCTGTAATAGTATCTTGTAAGTACCATCCATCTGTGTTATCAGTAGTCATATATTCAGGTATTACTAGTGTAATACTTTCACCAGATCTTAAAACCTGACTGAATACATTGTTACCTATCTGTGCTGTGAAGTTACGATCTAATGCATCATTACTGATTAATGTGAGTGATCCTCCTTTTTCTATTGAAATATTAAAAGGGAATTCACTGACTTCAACTGTTTTTGGTACATCTGCGTAAGCGAATCCTATTAGTGCTACTAAGCTAAATAGAACTATTGCTGTTATTCCTGTTATTGTTCTCATCATTTTGTTATTTTTCACCTCCTACGTTTTTTACATGAATCCATTCAACATAGCCATAGTTATGATTACCCATAGGTTTAGATGGTGAGCCATCACGTTCTGAATATATTACTCTGTTTGTAGAGTGCATCCCTAACTCATGTCTACTCTTCATGGTTTCAATTAAAGGATCTCCTTCATCAAAACTCTGATTACATAGTGAGCATTTTATCATGTTATGTCATCCTCCTGTGTAGACAAATACTGATCACCTAACAAAGCTTTCTTACATAAGTTGTCTAAAACCATAGCTACAACATAATTAACTACTGGTTCTTGTAAGTGTTCCATTAGATGAATGCTTTTGTTATCTAACACATGCATCTTTATATCATCATTGACTTCAAACTGAATGAGCTCAATGAATCTGTCTATGTTGTCTTTCTTCACAACAAAATATTATTTTTGTAGTATTAAAGTCTGTCTAGTATGATTTGTACTATATCTACTTAAATAATAGTAAAATAATAACTAATACATGGGAACAGAACAAGTTATAGATCGTGTAAATGAAATAAACTTTGATATTTATTCACCAGAAAATATTGAAGACATGGGTAATTACATAGATCTACATGGTGAACGACAAAGACTTGAAAAAGTAATTGAACGTGCAAACAAACCGTACTTAATATATGGTGCTAAAGGTATAGGTAAAACATCTTTAGTGCATTCCATATGTAAAGATAAAAAATATGGTTTGGTTGAAGTTAATTGCAGTGCTGGTACAAATATTGCAAGGCTTGAAGGAAGATTACAAATAGACAATGATGGATCTTACTTTGAAAGAGGAATAATTCCTATTGCATTTGAAGCCAGTAATCATTTTAAACATGTCGTCTTGTACATAGATGAGATCGGTGCATTGAATGTAGACATACAAAAATGGTTAAACAGACCATTGGATAAGAGAAATAGTTGTAGTGCTGGAGGTAAGACTTACAAATTAAATCCAAATTGTAAGTTATCAATAATTGCAACTACTAACCCTATCGAGTATGCTGGTGTAAATAATCTTACAGAAGATTTAAGATCCAGATTTATCGGTAGAGTTTGGGATTATCCTAGTGCTGATGAAATGACCAAGATCATTGATTGGACTGATATACCAGAGGGTGCTGTAAAAGAGCCATTATTAACATTGGCACAAGACACTTACGGTTTAAGAATAAAAGGTGACACAGAATATGTGTTATCTACCAGAGATATCATACAGTTTGTAGAAGTATATAGAGACTTACTTGAAGACTATGATGATGATGACCCTAACATAATAAGTAATGTATTACTTGAAACAATACATGAGACTATTATGATAAAGTATACAGATCCTCATGAACGTGAATTGATCAAAGCTAGAGTACAAGAAACATTTGGAGTGACTTTCAAATGACCTCCCCTATTTTTTCTTGTAAAAATGTCCATAACTTTGATGAAAAACCATCACCAGATCCTGAGTTATGTATGCATTGTTGGTTTTTAAAAATAAATAAAGAACTTGAAAAGTTATACGATACTGTTGATATACCTTGCCAATGTGGTTGTAAGGACATATGCCCTGAATGTGACGGTGAACGATACTGTGACTATGGTAGAGGTGAGGATGAAAGTATTGAAGGGTGTCAAGTATGTAATGAAGAGGGTCATATGGAAAATGAAGATGATGATTATGATGCTTGGAGGGATGCACGGTTAAATGACTGATAGTGAAGTTTACTACTGTTCTCATCAAGGAAGAGTCCATATGGATTATGTATTTAATGGTGAGGATGAGGTAAGAGTGTTTACATGTGATAATTGTGGGGAGGAATTAGACTTATGAGATGTAAAATATGTTTAAAATCATTTAAAAGAACTGTTAATAAAAAATGCTGGAATGAATACGGTATGTGTATAACATGCTGTGTTGTCAAACATCCAAAAGCATATCCAAAAAACATTGTAATGATGGTATTGGCAAAAGCTGAACTTTACAAAAGTCCTAAAAATAAAATATATGCTGGTAAGAGAACTAGAAATAGTTATAACTCAGTTAAAGGTATTAAAGAATAATGGCTAGAGATAGAGAATTACTAAGTGATAAAGACTTTTTTAGAAAAACTTCTGATATTGCTGAACATATGAGAAATTGTAAAATAACTGTTGTTTTTTGGGATGATGACAACAAAGTAATACAAGATAAAAATGATGTTAAAAAATTTATGTTAAATGTAGCAACTCCAGCCAAAAAGGGTATTGAAAAATTTACTGCTTTTAACCATGAGATAGGACATATTATAATGGAGAGTCCTATTCCAGAAGCAAACAAACTTGTAACTGGATGGGTTGATGAGTTTATTTTACAAAATAGAATAGCATACAATGATACCATTGTTCCAGAAAGAGTAAGAGATACATACTGGAATATGATGAATTTGTTAGAAGATCAACGAATTGAGTCATTAATGCGTAGACTATGGCTAGCAAATGAAAAAAGATTTGATAAAGCTTTAAAGAAGACAGGAAAATTTCATAAAGAATGTAATGATAATCCTGTAAGTGTAATGCTAAACATAAGATTTTTCAGAAAAGACTTGGTTAAAGATCATGATAACGTTGAATTATTCACAAAAGCATTAGATGATGTTGAAAATACAGGAAGACTTGGTGCATTAATAGTTTTAAAACGACTTAAACCTGTAATGGATAAGTGGTTAAAAGAAAGTTTGAATGAAGATTTTCCTCCAAGTTTTGAATTTGAGTCTTTGGATGGTAGAGATACAGAATTAATGGAAACTGATGAGTCACTTATAAAAGAAAAAAATATTGAGGAAATAATAGATAATATTGAATCAGATGAGGACTATGAAGAGGAATTAACAAAATCCATGGAAGAGGGAACTGATGACTTGAATGAATTAAGATCTTCATTAACTAATCAGATAAAAGAAAATCCACTAAGACCGTCATATGTTAAACCAGTGAAAAGATATCCAGTTGAATATAATATTGATCATCATTTATCACATAGTCTAAAGAATATATTTAGAAAAATATCAGAAATGCCTAAAAACATTATAGGATATGATGGGGATGAGTTAGATATCGAGACTTATATTGAAAACAAGATTAGAGGATATAATATAAACAAATGTTTTGAAGACAAAAAAATAGATCATGGTTTATCAGTAGTTATATCTATAGATGGATCTGGATCTATGGAACGTGGTCAGAAAATGAGTAAAGCAAGAGATTTAGTTTCTACTTTGTTTCATTCTGTAAAAGATTTTCCAAGCGTAGAGTTAAAAGCAAATGTTTGGTCTAGTGATAACAAAGGAAATGTAGGTATAACAGATATTAACAGTTTGGATGACTGTAAAAATGTAACAAACAGAGTATCTAGTAGTGGTAGCTTTCCATATACACCTACACATTTGGCTATAGATTATGCATCAAGAGTAGCCAAAAGTATGAAAGGTAGAAAAAAATTAATTATAATGATAACTGATGGTGAACCTCAATATCAAAGTTGGGGATATGCTATATCTCCTTCAACTTTGCTTAAAATGAATAGAAAATCTCTATTAAAAGCAAAAAGAAACGTAACAGAAATAATTGTTTTTGCTGTGGCTGTAAACAATAGTCAGTTAAACAACTTACGATATGTTTTCAACAGAAAAAGAGTAGTCTATATAAGAAGAATGGATGAAGGTGTAAAATTAATTTCAAATAAATTCAAACTTGCTGTACTAGACACACTTAAATAGTTATTAGTTTTAATTGATTAATGACCAAAGAAAATGAAAAAAGCATATACAGTAGAACAGAGATCAAAGAACTTATAAGTAAGTTAACCGATCAAGAATTGATAACAGAAGTGGTGTTCAGTAGATCAAAAACTATCAAAAGGATAATTGAGATCCAAAGTGAGATGTGGATTCCTATGCATAGAGACAAGGAAGAATATTTCACTGATATGGATGATGATGGACTTAAAAGACAGCTTGCCATGCATGAATATGCATTGGCTAATCCAGTATGACATTAAACGAAAGAGAAAGGTTTCTCTATCACCTTTCAGTTTTAATGACTATGGATGCAATGAAAAAAGATGTAGATGTTAATGTAGATGAGATGTTATATGCTATATGGAAAAACAGATGTAGAAAATTAACAGAGTCAGATATAAAAGACATTTATAATGAAGTTGAGGAAGAGGCTATGAACGGTACTAGTGTATATGAAGAGTTCTCATCTACTGATAACTTTGAGACAAAAAAAGGAAGTAATGATGACCTCAGATAACCTATGTAACATATGCTTGATATTGTCAAAAACATCAAGTTATGAACAATTAGATCTGTGTAATAAATGTTATAAACTAGTAAATGATAAATTATTAGAGAAATAACATGTGTAATGGTGTATGTTCTAGATTTAAAAAGGAATTAGGTGTTAATTTCTATTGTCAAGATTGTGCCAAATTCATAAGTAAATCCAACGTGATTAAGGAATCAAAGATAAATGGTAGAATGAGATGCTCATGTTGTAATGGTCTTGTTAGAAATAAGGCTAGATATAGAACAATACATGGATTTAAAGCGATTCATTAGCCCATTGTATACAATAAATCAATCTTTCTTCCTGATCTTCATCCATTGTTACTGTCTCGCCTAGGTCATCTAAACAAAAATGTAGTAACTCATGTTGAATTGTTTTTAATATATCATCTAAACTCTCATGTTGATTTAGATTTATTACACATCTATGGGTTTCAGCGTAATATGTTCCCCTATCATCGCCATATGTACGCATATCTACTGTGACATTTGTGTCCATAATAGCAATAATGGTTTTTCATTATTAAAGTTTCATGTATAGTCTAGGCGTGGTTTAAATACTATATAAACACCCAATTTATTGCCTCCATTACTTCTCTCTTACTTTCATCATTTTCTGTATTTTTAAACAATGTAGGACAGTCATACCACCAAAGATCAACTACCTTACAGTTTGACCATTCTAGCATTTGTTTTTGCACTGTGTCTCTACTGCTTTTTAATACACCTTTATGATCTTTTCCCTGTACTCTTATACATACAGTGTCAAAAAGAGTATACAATACTATGTCCACACTTTCTTTCATCTGTCTTTCTGATAAACCATCTTTAAATTCATAAGACATTAAGTCTTTAAACGGTACTTGTGTACTGTATTCTATTGATTTACCATACTCTTTTTTTAATATTGATAAAGCTGTAACTTCACCGTTTCCAATTATTTCAGTCATATTGTCTAGTTAGAACCTCCCATTTTTTAAACTTTGCTAGTTTGACATTGATTGATAATATCCTGATATTCTTTTTATCAGATAAGAAATCTGTAAACGGTTTTTCAGGAGCCCAAGCATTAGTTTTTATCTGGAGTAATACTATATTACCTTTTTCATCAAAACATATTCCATCAAACAAGTTCCAAAGATCTAATGCTCTGTACCATTCACCTCTGTTATATACTAAGTCCTGTCTTCTACCATGTGCTTTTAACCAAATTTCATCATAACCATTTTTTAATAACCACATAACTGCTTTCCTGTTTGAGGATCTCATTCTTTCCCTAGGATTTATGTTGATTACCCCCCCTAAATAGTAAAACCATGTGGCATCAATGCAGGCAAACGTATTAAACCTCTGTATGTTTTAGGGTAAGGACGTAATGAACCCCTATATCCATATTCTAGCCACATGAGTGTAATATTCATTCTTCTATATCCTCCACACCTTTTGCTGTCAATCTATACTCAGCATCTGCCTGTGGATGTTCTGGTGAATCTACCATCCTAGCGATTCTCTTTTTACCAGATTTCTTAAAGTAAATTCTATATGTAGCTGCATGACCTACAACATTACCACCTATTGGTTTAACTGGATCTCCAAACATAATTGAAGGATCAGTTTGAACTTGATTTGTAAATATTACAACACATTTGAAATAATATGATATGTTCTTTATATGTGTCATAAGTCTAGCTATTTGATTTTGTCTGTCTGCTAATGTTCCTCTACCTAGGTATTCTTCCCTGAATTGACCTATAGCACCGTCTATTATCACAATTTTTGGATGTTTTTCTTGCATTGTTTTAGATAATGCGTTGACAGTTCCTAGTAATTGTTCTGTGTTTGGTGTATAGAAATAACTAATATGTTGTAATGCTGATTCTAATTCCTCTTTAGTTTCAGCATATTCTCTAGTTTTTAATATTTCAATTATTCTTCTAGGTCTAAATGTATCTTCACAGTCAACCCATACAACATTTTCATTATTGTTAATTGCCTCAACCGTTAGAGTATTACAAAACTGTGTTTTACCTGAACCAAATTCCCCATAAACTTCATAAACACATTCTGGTTTAATACCTCCTCCAAATAATTCATCTATTGAATTACATTTAGTTGGTATAGTTTCTAAGTTTTCTTGATATTCCATTAAGTCAATAATATCCATATCTGATTTTCTAATCATGTTATTATCTTCTAATATCTTTTGAGCATTAAAAACCCATCCGTCTGCTTTTGCCTTGGTTACTCCAGTTATTTCTGATACTTCACGACCTCCTCTAATACAAATATCAATTAAAGATGTGACACCAAAAGTTTCTAATTTTTTGGTTGTTACTCCTCCTACACCATCTAACTGACTTACTGATAAATCAATGGTTTCAGTTATTTCTTCTGTAATAGTTTCAGACATACCTTCTTCAAGGTCTTCTGCTATATTACTTTTATGTTCTTTTCCAAGTACCATCCTTCATCACCTTAATTTGATTTGTTTTTTCCCACATCCCAAATATTTTCTGTCTTTCTAAATCTCCTATTCCTTCTGCATCAAGTTTCTTAAAGAAGTCACTCATCTTTACACATCCGTTTTTATTTCTACATTGATCCCATATATGTATATGGAGTTGCTGTTTAGACATTTTACCAGTACTTCCAATCAATGTTGACTGTGAACCAGTTGACTTTATCAAATCAATTCCAAAATTAGTAAACATATCAACTAGTAAACTCTTCACTGAATTGATATCTTCTAATTCTACATTTTCTTTGAATCTTAATTTGGCATGTGCCATTGATAGTCTAATCAATGCTTCAAGTTGTCTTATACCTACATTTAATTCAGTATTAGAAGACTGTCTGAGTTTTTCATATATCTTGACTATCTCATCTCTCACTTCTTTGGTAATCTTTGGAGTATATTTTTTTGCTTCATTTATGAATGCTGTAAGTTCCAGATTATTGAATCTACAATCATTACTTTGTTCTGTTTCATCAAACCCATCAAGTATGTGATTAGCCTTCATAATATCTTCTGTTATATTCACACCATCTCTTATTAACCAAATAAGATCAAATCTTGATAACAGTGGACTAGGTATGTTTATGTTATCCATTAACGATAAGTCAGGATCATAATTACCAAATTTTGGGTTAGCTGCCGCCATTATACTTGTTTTTGCATCCAATGTTAATGATATACCAGCCTTGGCTATAGAAACTGTTTGTTGTTCCATTGCCTCATGCATAGAAGATCTGTCATCTTTACCCATCTTATCAAACTCATCAATGAATGCATAACCACCAGAACATAAAGGTAATACTCCAGCTTGTGCTACCATTCTACCATCGGATAATTTTACCATTCCTATAGTTAGTCCAGCACTTGTAGAACCTCTACCAGATGTGTAAACTGATTTTTGTGTTATACTTTTACCGTATTTTAACAGTTCAGATTTTGCCATTGACGGATCACCTACGAGTAGAATATTGATGTCACCCCTCTTCTTTGTCTTGACACCCCCTACTAATTGAAGTAAACATGACAGTTTAATGTTATCATACCCATAAATGTCAGGTGCATAACTATGAATTAGTTTTTTGATAAAGTCTTCATCCTTTGCTTCTTTGATTAGTTGTTCTTTATCCTCCTTACTAGGTAAGATATCTCTATTGTCATCCAAGTCTGATATAGACAATATATCTATCATTACTTCATGTTCATCATCTTTTGGTTTTATCATGGATCTGAAAATACCAATTATTTTCTTTCTTTGACCGATGAAGGAAGTACCTACATTATCTCCTACCAACTTACCATAGAATAATATGGGTGAGTTGTTATCTGCTGACTCTAATGGCTGTTGTAATAATATTGTCTGAATATCATCTGTTGTTAGGTTTCTTTTTATAACTTCCATTTTTGCTCTACTACAACCAGAGTTCATACATTGTAATACAGGCATCGTTCTATCAAACGTACAACTGACTCTTTCAGTAGCAAAACATTTAGGACATTCAACATCTGCTGATTTTATGTATGTCTTAGGTGCATCTGTTGCAATAACAGTAGCCTCAAAACATATAGTCTCACCTTCTTTCTTAGAATTGATTTCCCTCATAGGCATGTTTTCATTAGAAGTCAATTTAATTTTTAGTTGACTGAATGCAGTTTCTACATCTATACCTACTAATCTTTGTGCAAGTATTCTAAACACTGCTCTTCTAAACAATGGTATAAAATCACCCTGCCTAGACAAATAAACATCAACAAAATCATCACTTGATATATCAACCGTGATGGTGTCTGTAGGTCTTATACTTGAAAGTTTGTCATTCCATTCCCTATGATTAAGGGATTCGTATATCTTATCCTGAATTGCAGAATCTGTATAATCTGTCATAACCGTTTTTCAGTCTCCTTGTTGATTATATTACCTAACTGTGTAAATCTTTTTTGCAGTTTCTTAAATCCATCTGGTTTTAATCCGTTAACATGTTTTTCCCATTTTTGTATACTTGCGTAAAAAAGTGGTAATTCTGCTGTTACATCAACTGAATCAAAGTCTGTTATTCTTGCTGACATTCTACTATTTCTTTTTACATAGTCATCTGCTACCACTGCTAAAAACAAACTGAAACTCATATGATCTGGTTTCATCTTATTTAGCGATTCAAAAATAGGGGAAGCATACTGACCTATTGACAGTGTAACTGTGTTCCTGTTAAATTGCATATAGTGAATTATATAATATGTTATTTAAGACTTGCTAGTTAAGTTGATCAAGTGTTAGCTAACATGCTGTTCTTGAGAAAAAAAGTTAGTTAAGTTAATAACTAAGTCAAAAATAATGAGTTAGTTAATAGTTTAGTTAAGTTTTAAATGATAACAATAAGGAAAAATAATAGGTGATAGCGTATCTACACTTTTCACCTACCTTATTTTTTGCCTACTCAGGAGCATGCGTAACACAGCACGATGTTACCTCCCTTTCGTTTTCTTGTGCTATATCCTATATTCATTTATATTATATAAGTATTGCTAGTTATTCACTAACAAAACATCAGTTGTTACATCATCAGGCATTACCAATGATGGTTGAACATCTCTTTCAACAAAAGAATCAATGAATCCTTGTATTTTACTTGAGTCTATATATGATTTAAGAACATCGCCTTTTTTATTTTTCCATGAAATTTCGATGAACATAGAGTCTTTTATGGTTATGGGGTATTTAAGAATTGCTAGTTATATGAGCTTGTATAAACCCTTATCTTTTCTTATAACTTCGTCTTGCATTAATATTCTTAAAATATTATGTAAGTTTCCAGTACTTCTTATTTTTGCATTATTACCTATTTCAGTAAAAGTTAATAACCCATCTGATTCCTTAATAACATCTAAGACTTTATCAAAATTAGTTGGTTTCGGTGTATTAGGTGCTGGAATAGGAGTATCTAATAGACGTTTGTTACTTCTTATTACTCTAGATATGTCCTACCACTTTCCCTTGATATGCATCTATTGATAAAGTCGCAGTACCAGTTTGACCATAAACTAGTTCATTCTTTCTATCCATATATCCATCAGTATTATCTACTACTGTATGACAAAAAGTACCAGCATTTACTAGATGTATTTCTCTTTCCCATCTTTGACCAGTTTCAAAATCAAAGTCACTTACTAATTCAGGTGTATATCTTTTCTGATGCAAGTGTCCACATAGAAATATATCTGCATATACATTCTTTTTCATTTGATCAAACATTCTTTCAGGTTTACCCCCACCTGAACCATGTATTGCTAACATAGTCCACTGTCCTAATACTTTATTTTTATGAGTAATTTCCAATCCTATTAATGCTCTACTACCAAGGAATTCTATATTATTAGGCTCACAAAATTGATTTTCAATATATGACCTTGTTATTTCTCTGATATTATATTCGTGGTTGCCATGAAGAAGACCGCCAATTTTTTCACTTTTAGATTCTTTATGAACATCTATTAATGGTTGTGATAGTTTTTGCCACATTTTTCTCTGATTATCAACATCATGTTCTATTGATGTGTCAGGATTATATCTTTTATCATAGGTTGTTATAGCATCTAATTGATCTCCTAAAAATAACGTATATCTATGCTTGTCTTTTGCTATTGCTTTAATTCGTTTTTTATAAAGTTCCTCATCAAAACCAGCGTGTCCTATATGAATATCAGATAATGGCTCTAAGTGAACAATATCATCTTTCTTTTCAAGTTCTATATTCCATTTTTTTGCAAATACCATAACTAAATCATACCATTCATATATTTAAGAGTTACTAGTACTTAGATACCTCTATAGATTGTGATTCTGTCTGTATTTTTTTATACTGTTTCTTTTTCATATCATTAACATAACCATCACCTAAATGATGCACACATGGCTCATATAATGTGGATTTACCACACTTATCACAATCAAGTATGACTTTCTGCATTTTCCTTTTTGCTCTTGCTTTATAAACTGGATCTGCTGGATCATATTTACCATTAGATGATACTTTGAACTCTTTTAACGGTTTATATTTACCATTTGGTAGTTTTTCCCACTTCATATTTTTTTCACAGACCTTGAATTAGTAACATCTTCAATATCCACACCAATAAAATTAAATGTTTTCCATCTAGTTAATTTATACTTGAACTGTTTTACCCTACCTTCTGTAACACGATCATGTACTTCACAACTAAAAAACTTGCGTGAATCTCCTGCTTTACCATGAAAATCGTTATTTCTCATTTTAACTATTTTATCAGGATAGTATATCATAAGTATCATATGTGCTAATTCATGACATATTACAGTCATATTCTGCATTGTAATCAAGTTATTAGTGTTATCAGTAATATAGCATGTTATTTCACCCATACCAGTAACCCCATGAGGTATACTAAAGTCTAAATCTTGTGCTCTAGGATCTGATGAATAAAATTGATGATCATAATCACTTGTTTTTCTAATAGTTATTTTCCATTTATCTTGTTTTATTATTCTTTCATAATCCTTAAAATAGTAATGGTCATAAATATATTTCAAAATTAATTTCTGATATAATTTCTCATCTATTTTTTCTGTAGTAAAATCTATCCTCACAACTAATCTAATATTAACAAGTATTTAAACATTTATAGTAAAAAAAAAGAAGTTATTGTTGCTTTTTTTGTGATTTCGGAAACATTGACAAAACAATCATTGGTCTGTCAGTTTTATCCGAGATACGTTCTACAACATAACAATCTAGTCCATCAGAGGCATCTTTATCAACACATTTTTCTACAACATCATTCCAATAGTCAGATTTTGCTTGACCAACTACTGCTTTTCCGAATGAGTGTCTTAAGCCTTCTGTAGTTTTAATCTCTGCTACATCAGCACCTAAACTTTCAACATGTTTGACTTCAAAGCCTTGAATAACTATTTTCTCCCCCACTTGTAATGGAGTTGAGTTATTTCCTTGTGAACTGGAAATATCCAGTACGTCTGAAACATTCATTACTCTACTAATAATTATCTGATATATAAGGCTTACTAGTCCAAACTGTTTTGTTTTGCAACTACTACACCAGCAAGATGTACAAGTTGATTTAAAACTGTCTGTCTAATCATTCCAAATCTATCACTGCTAACATCTTCTTTTGGATAAACCATTTTTGTTAACTCATGTGCTTCTTTGAAATATTGTTGCCAAAGTTTTCCTATTTTTATTGTGTCCTCAGATACATTGACTTCTGGTATCTGTGTTATTATTATGTTTGCAGGGCTTCCAAATGCTTTTTTACCAAAACCATCATTTACAGTTCCTCCTTGATGAAGAAAACATTCTTTTTCTAGGCATATTGCTTTTGGTGTTTTTTGATAAAAAATTTCTTGACCAACTCTCCAATCACTACCACAATTTTTACATGATCCTTCAAATTTTGCAGTTATCTTAGTTCCCATAACAACACTTAATAATTACTAGCATATAAGAGTTACTAGTATGGATTTACATAAGAAGCCTAGAAGTAAAAAGTCTTTAAGTGATGAATATGAAACTCCAGATGAAGTTTTTAAATCACTTTGTAATAAATATAAAATAATTCCCTCCATTGATGTATGTGCAAACGTAGATAATAAAAAATGTAGAGATTTTTTTGGAATTGGCACTGATGGATTGACTTGTGATTGGTCAGTTGATGCATGGGTAAACCCACCTCATTCCATAACTGGTGATTTTGTAAAAAAAGCATATGAACAATGGAAAGAAAATAATATTAATATAATGATGATCATACCAGCAAACACATGCAGTAGTAAATATTGGCATGAATATATAGAGGGAAATGCTGAATACCATGCAATTAAAGGTAGAATTAGATTTTTACATTATGGAAAGCCTAGTGACTTTATGAGCAGAAATGCTTACATGTGTATAATATTTAGAAGCATCTAAAAACAAACGTACTTAATATATTACATCCGTTTATTTGATATACAGGCTGAGGTGAACCCCATCCATTTTCACCGTATATTTTAGCCAACATTTTTAAATCTATATATGTTACAGATAAATTTTGATGTTTATCAAATGGATCTATAGATTCAACCATGACTGATTTTGTGTAACCATTTTGTCTATCCATCCCACTGTAGAAATGACCTAAACCAAAACCATGACCTAGTTCATGAACTACTATATTTTTTATAGTGTTTGGTGGTAATGGATAACTAGCAGAATCTGCTGATATTGTAGTTTTATTATCTCCTCCTATTATAATTTTAGTTATACTTTTTTGACTTTCTAAAAATATATTGATAAACATAAATTTATGCCAAGATTTGTTAAAATTCAAACTTGTATAACCTAATGCCATATCATTTGATGTTTTTTCATAATTAAACATTATGTCACATTCATTATAGTCCTCTGCAAGTTTTAGAGCATGATCTTCCCAAGGTATTATTTTTACTTTTACACCCCAATCACCATTAGGGTAAGCATATTCTAACTTCACTATCCATTCTGCTATACCAATCAATGTTAAATTTTTTAACTCATCCCAATTAGAATATAAAGATGGATTGACTTCAAACAAACAGATATCAGGATTATCTGCATGTCTTAATCTTAATGAATCATACAAATATCCTCCTTCACTATAAATCAATGGTAAATTCATCGTTAATAATAAAACTATGAAAAAAATTGCCAGTAGTTTCATATTTAAATATTAAAATTATAGTATAAAAAGATTAGATATCAATCCTTATATAATACGGATCTATACCTTATATAACATGGCTAGAAGAAAAATAGGTAATTCTCACACTACAATATCTATTACATGGGAAGATAAGGAGAAATTTAGACAATTTGCAAAATTTGTTAAAAAAACAAAAACTGGTGACTTGTATGAGTCAGATGCTGTTTTATTTCATAAAATGCTGTCATTTTACAATGAACATCATGAATCAAGTGAAAACAGACCAACATATCCAAGCAGAGTTATTTCTCAAGAACATGTCCAGCAAGGTTAAAATCTCTGGAAATCCATTTTATTTTTATTTTGTCAGTCATTAATTTTATACATTTTTCCCATAATGGACGTAATGTGACTGTTGTAACCCTCCATTTTCCATTGATTTGATTCACAACAAGCATTGAATCACTGTAAATTGTAATAGATCTTAACTTATAGTTGTTCTGAATATATCTTAAAGCGTATAACAATGCAAGATATTCAAGTTCATTGTTTGTAGGATCACCAGTAATACCGTTACGGACTTTAACTATTATTTTTTTACCGTCTACCAGACATATGTTATTATGCCTAGTACCTCCATCTATGTAGAGTTTTATCACTTTAATAAATATGATTAACTACTATTTAAGATTTTTAGTCTCTTTAATTTTTTCAGTATAAAGTTTTCTACATGCTGGACTACAGTATATTCTCTGTCTTCCTTTATAACGCCAAGGTAATGTAGTTCCACATTCTATACAATAATGAGTATCGTCTTTTCTCAACAAATATATAAATTGCTAATATTATTTAAGGCTTTCTATTCGGTCTTAATTTCTTTTTGTTTTATGTCAGAATATGTAAAGTTTACTGAGCCACCATCAGAAGTATTTGTTGCACCAGCCTCTTTCTGTGCTTCATATGCTTCTTTGATTAATTCCTCTTGAATTGCTTTTTCTTTTGCATCTTGGTATACTGCTATGGTCTTCATAGCCATGTCTATTGCATCTATTGCCATTTCTCTTACTTCTGATTTGTATCTATCTGCTGGACTTTGTAGTTTTTTTGATTTACCATCTTTATCTTCAATTTCAGTTCCTCCTACTTTTTTATCATCTTTACCTTGTGGTAAGTCACCTAGTTTTTCATGAGGAATTTTATCACCAGTTGTTTTTTCTACTTCATCTCCACTAGAAGATACACTGTCTGCTACATTTGCTACAGTTGATGCAACTCTAGCACCAGCGGCTATTGCTGGTAAAATTTTATTTTTTGGTTGTGGTTCGTCTGCTGGTCTTGGTGTACCTTGTTGATCACGGATTTCTCCAAATGATTTATCGTCACCACTATTTGGATTTAATGGTTTTTGGTTTCTTGAGTTTAATCCAGAATCTCCACCAAATCCTTTTAATTTAAGTAGTTTACATTTGTTAATTGCTAATTGTAATCTTGCTTTACCTATTGGAGCTCCTGCACCGCCTTCTGGTTTTTTATATTTTACTTCATTATTATTTTTATCATATGAAGGGTTTTTCTTAGTTCCTCCAATACCATCAGTAATTGCTCTATCACCTGTATTTGGTTTATCCCCTTGTGTTCCTGTTGAACCTTCACCATGAGTGGTTATTTTACCTTGCTGATGTTCACTAGGATTAGTTAAATTACTTGTTGTACTGCTTGCAGCTAAGTCTAATGAGTCTTTAGGTGCATCTAGACCGTGAGGTGTTCTTGTTGTGCTTGGTGTTGAACCAGTAGCCCTTGCATCCTTTTTAACATATTTAATTCCAAAAGTGTCCAAGTTATATTCAGGTGTTCCTACTGTCATATCTTTTTATCCTTTTCTTGATCTGCGGCTCTACCATTTATAGTTTTCGGCTGTGTTTTAGTGTCATATTTGTTACCTCCATCATGTACATCTGTTGGTTTTGTATCTCCCAAATCAACTTGTTCTTTTTTGACTTGAGGTTTTTTATTCTCATGTTTGAATTGTTCTAGTCTAATACCTGAATGTGAAGCACCTTCATAGTCTTTTGGTGCATCATGATGTGTTGATGTTGAAACTCCTGAGTTTGGGTTTCTTCCAGCGTTTCCATGTATACTGGTTTCAACATTTGATTTTAATTGGTTTAATTTTTCTATTGCTTTTTCTAGATCGCTTGGTGCTTTACCACCCTTTGGTGTGTGTGGTAAATTTGAATAATCAGAACCAATATCATCTAATTTTTTTCCTTGCTGACCACTTGCAAATAATCTTGCTTCATGTACGTTATCTTCTATTTCACTTCTAACTTTACTTCTTTTTGCTTCATGTGATCTTGTTCCTTCACCATGTTGTTGTCTAATTGAATCATCTCTTGAATTTTTAGGTGATTCTAATGGTGCATCTTTCATAACATCATCTTTTCTATCTGCTAACCATGATACCCATGCTTTATCTTTATCTTTACTACCTGTAATTCCTGATTCACGGAACATTTGCATAAATTTATCTCCAGCTTCTGAACCAGAGTCTGCACTAGTTCCTCTTGATGCACCTTTTTCCTCCTCAGCGGATGGCTCTCTTTCTCTAGTACCATGTTGTCTAGTTTTTCCAGTTTTACCATGTCCTCCATGATCAGAAGCTCCTTCTGAACCTATTGGTTGATTTAATTTAAAACCACCAGATTGTGATGTTGGTTCAGTAACTTGTGAGTTTGATACTGCTTGTTCACCTTTTGGTTGTCTTTTATAGTTAGCATCTCCACTAAGGGCTTTATCAAAAATTCTTTGTGTGACGTTTTCATCGTCATCCTTACCTTCTTTTGCAGATACGTTGCTTGAATTGTTCTTAGTCAATAATACTTGAAGATCTTTTGGTAATTGATCCCATGTTTTAGTGACATATCTTGGACTTGGAACATGTGCCTTAGACAATGCATCGAGTCTTTCACCGTCATCCATTGAATCCCAAGTCTTGTTTAATACTATATCTTTGACAAAAAATGTCTCATTTAATGGTATATCCTCATATTTTCCTGATTTAAATACTGTAACATATGAATTACTCATTTTAACTACAGTACCAGTGCCTTCTATACCGTTAACAAAATAATTAATATCATCGCCAACTCTAGTGTTAGTGATCTTATTCATGTTTATCATTATTCTTCCCACTTGTTCCTATATAAGTTTCACTGTCTACTGGTTTCATCCAGTCTTCTTCAATTCCAGTTTCATGTTGATTACCATAACGTGCATCTCCTGCACCTTGCATCTTTTCTAACCAAGATTTGAATAATTCTTCCTGCGTACCAGCAGATTTAAACTCAGGTTTCTTTTTAACCTCTTCTAATTCATCATCAGTGACCTCTTCTATTGGTTCTGGTCTTTCATTAGTCATAATTTAGTATAAATACTATAATATATAAAGTATTCTATCAACCAAACAGTGATTTTCTTAAGTTTTTACCAACATCTAGCACATACCAGTTATTACCAGCAGTTAATGCCCTGCATGCAAGTACTAAACTGTCTGGATAGTCATCATGTTCATCTGATTTGATTTTCATCTGACCATTTTCAGTGTAATCTCTCTTTAAATAAGACAACTGATATATTAGTTTATCAACATTTTTCAATGTTATTTTATGATTTTCAAACAAAAGTCTTAGATTTTTATACATAGAACCTTTTTCCTGTAGTGAGAATACCACCCCTCTTGCTGGTATATCTTGCTCTCTAGCTAGGTCTATAAGACCTCCACCTAGACCAGTCTCGTCTATGAATACTGTTTCTAACCTGTAATCTCTTACCATATCTCCTATTCTACCACATACTTGAACCACATTTGACTGTGTCTCAGCAAATATATCCTCTACAAACACATGTTCATCTTCATCTACTGATACGACTGTAAATACTGTTTCATCTCTACCACTTCTTGCCACATCTACACCAAGATAATACTTCAACCTACCTCTTGGCTGTTTGTCATTTACAGCCTCCATTAACAATGAATAAGGTATTAACTGATCACCTATGTCTAGGAACTCACCTTCAACCTCTTGTACATATTCCTCTCTGGTAAGTTTCTTCATTTCCTCTACAAATGTAGGATCTTCTTGAATCAGTGGGTTGTCTGTTGACTTTACATGAAATTCAGTCCATAAACCATCTGGATTCTTAGGCTTACTATTCATACTCGCTTCATAAAAGTAACCTGATTTAGAAAACGGTGTTGATGTAAGCCATACCCTAGCATGTGTAGCCATACCAGAAGGAAGGAATGCCCTAAGAATATCTGTCTTAATAAAACTGCATTCGTCAGCAATAATACAATGAGGTGAATAACCTCTGAGTCCTGTACCTTTTTCACCAGTAGCCCTTGTTACAATTTTTGAAACTCCTGAGTTGTCTAGGAATGACACTGTCATTTCTGTCTGTGTGTTTCTTACAACATAATTCTTAAGAAAATCATTACCCATAATCAGGCTTCTAATCCTGTCAAACATGATACCAGATTGATTTTGTGTAGGTGCGGCAATTACTATTGTACATTCTTTATTAATTGTCTTTAACATTAAAGGTGCAAAAAATGCAAAATGTATGGCTTTTACAGCAGTTGACATTGTTTTACCCACCTGTCTTCCACTTCTATACACTATGAATCTGTCTTTACAGTCTACATATTTAATATTATAATCAAATAATTTATGCCCTAAGAATATCTCACTGAACTTGCTAGGACTTTCTGCACACTCTGCAATGGCTTGTACAAAATTTTGTCTTTCTGCTAACTCCTCAGTAGTAGGTCTACCCATCGTTCTTCTGAGCCTTTATCTGTTTGAATATAGAAGTTATGTCACCAGTCTTGTCATCTACTGTCTTGGTTTCTGTTACCATAATTTTTGTAGATAGATCAGTTAATGTTTTTACTATATTAAGGAAAGTATTTATTTCAGATTTTGTGTTTCTGTCAGGTATATTACCATCCATTTTAGCCTGTGTCAATGCCATAAGCACATTTTCAAATGAAAGTTTTGCTATCATGTCCACCATTGCCTTAACATCCTCTGGTTTTCTAGTGTCTATTTCATTTATCACTTTGATAAAATCTTCTCTTACACTGCATACCGCATCTTTTTCATACTTAGGGCATCTACCATTACCACCTGAATCAATACTTCTATACATGCATTGGTTACAGTATGCTGGTATGTTTGCATCCTTAAAATGCTTAGCACTGTTAAAAGGTGATATAGTCTTCCTTTTATCCTCAACAACTATGTTTTTACCGTCTACAGGCTTAATTTTAAATAAATCTCCCAATATATAACATTTAATTTTATTACTTAATAAAGTTATCTGTATATGAATTCAGTGATTTACATAATGGCATGTAATAAACTGCTATGGGTAGTTTAAGCATTGTATAATAATGATTATCTAACACTCCTTGATAATCAATACCTATCTTTTTCATATTGTCTTTATATTTTTCACAGTAATGTTTTAACATGGGATCATTCATGTTGTTAGGATTTATTTTTATTTGTATAGATGAATTACCTGTCCAAACATCAAATTTTTTAGCCAGTGCCGCAGATATCCAGAGGCTGGTGTCTATACTTTCAAATGTTTTTTTATTGATGTATTTACCCTTACCTAATCCATGATAACTCATGTTTAAAGGCAAACGTCTTATTGACTCTTCCATATCAAGCCTTCCACTCATTTTACCAACACATACATTTGATCCGCTTGGCAAATTAAGTTGACTTAAATGCTTAATGAAATCTTGTTGAAGTACTGGTATAGTATCTAACCCCATCTGTTTCTCTTTTTTGAACAGATTAATGGTATCAAACATATTATTGTTGACAAAAAACTGTGCCGCATGCGTATATAAATCCCTGTTATCTTTTAAAAACTGGTGATATTTATCACATTCTCCGTTAACCCCTGCTATTAAAAATATCTTTTCAAAACATTCATGGAATTGTTTTAGATTATGTGAGTATTTATGAGATACAAGTACATTTTTAACACCGCATGACTGTAATGCCTCTAATGTTGCCTTGTTATTGGCATTAAAGAATATGTTCATTTTAAATATGGTGATGTAGATAACATTCTAAGCATTTTTTTATATCCTCTTTTTGTTTTTCTGCTTTTTTCTCTAATAGCACTCACATTAGTTGGATAACATCTACTAGAACAGTATTTTGACCCTGCCTTTTTGAACATTTTTTTACAAGTTGGACATTTTTTTGTCTTTATAGGATTGGCTTTTCTATATCTAGCTTTAGATAACAAACTATGTTTTATAACCTTACATTTGATACTACATGCTGTCGGTACACAACCAGAAGCACCAGAACTACCTCTACCACTGTGAGTAAAAGTAGTTTCACATATATCACATAAGAATACATATGGTTGTGAAGACATTCTACATGACTTACAGAATTGCTCCTTTTCCTTCCTGCCTCCTTTTACTTGATTAAGGCATACAAAATTATAACATTTCTGCATATTATTCTCCTGATATTTTGTGACATATACACTCGCATTTGATACCAATTCTGTTTACAGGACAGTCAAAATGTCTATGAGTATGGCATTCTGGTGATATTACTTTCATATTCTTGTAAAATAACACTCCTTCTTACTTCTACTTCTGTTATTAGTTCTAACTTTTCCATTACAACAAGGGCATCTAAATTTTTTAATTACTTTTAATTCATATCCTTTGTTACAGTTCTTACAGTAACAGTATTTACCTTCGTTATAATTTATTTTTTTGTAATGTGCAGATGGAAATCTATCACATATTCCCTTACAACCAGTCATTATTCGTACTGTTTCCTTTCATCAGAAAAACACATTGATGCATATGGACACATGCCATCACAGAGGAAACATTTAGTTCTTTCTGGTAATGTTTTTTCTACCAAAGATGACTTTATTACTCTGGATTTTTCTATCATATCCATTAAAGTAGTTTCCATATCTTGTAGTTTGAAAGATATTGTAACTGGTTTGTCTCTTTTGTCTTTTTCTATTCTATTGGATATGTATATAACACAGCCAAATGTTGCATCTATGTCATAACATTTTTTTAACAATACTCTATATCTGTTAATTTGATCTTTATGAGATTCACTTGCCTTACTAGTTGCCTTGGAAAAATAGTCTATTGAACCAGTTGTTTTCTTGTCACATATCACCCATTTGTCACCTACTTTTACCAAGTCATCTATACTTCCATAGATAATATCCAAGTGTTTAGGGTCATCATCTGGTATCTCTTTTGCTTCTTCATATGTCAAAGGCTCATCTCTTACATAATCATAAGCCAAAAACATTTCATGATGTTCTGGTTTTGCTACCATTGAATTACTGTGAACACATTGACCAAAATAAAGAGATTTCATATCTTCCGTACTCATTCCCTGATCACTTCCTATTTTTTTGTAAATTACATTACGCATACATGGTTTAATTATATCTGAAACATGTATAGTACCAAGTCTTTCTGTATGCATTGCTTCTGTTTGGGCTTTTCTGAATTTGAAGTAAATATCTTCATTTATGTCATCTAGTTTTATCATACATAAATATAGAAATTATATTATATAAGAGTTACTAGTAGCTACCTA
>Ga0208669_1000245_pt1 | contig 22425 bp, 51 predicted proteins | sample 21_taG_FD_184095 | JGI IMG/M metagenome (GOLD analysis project Ga0208669, IMG submission 184095) | Marine viral communities from the Subarctic Pacific Ocean - 21_ETSP_OMZ_AT15319 metaG (SPAdes) (version 2) | ecosystem: Environmental > Aquatic > Marine > Oceanic | place: Pacific Ocean | collected...
TACAGATGCAGAAGATACAAGTGGAGAATCAACTAGCTATCTTACTAGCTTTGATAGTGATGGTTTTACTGTTGCTGGTGGTTATAATAATACAAATAATTCTGGTAGCACCTATGTTGGTTGGGGTTGGAAAAAACAATCTGGAGTATTTGATATAGTTACCTACACAGGAAATGGTAGCAATAGAACTATTTCACATAACTTAAATTCTATACCAACTATGATGATTATAAAAAATTATGAAAGTGGTGGAACTAATTGGTTTGTGTATCATGTAGGAATAGGAGATGCCTCAAAATATGTTAAATTAAATCAAAGTAATACTGAATCCACAAAAGCCTCTTTATTTAACTCAACAGCACCAACATCAAGTGTTTTTAGTTTAGGAACTGATAATGATGGAAATGAAAATAACCAAGATTTTATTTGTTATTTATTTGGCAACAAGCAAGGTGTAAGCCATTGTGGAAGTTTTGTCGGCAACAACTCAAGTGACGGAACATTTGTGCCATTATCTTTTAAACCAAGATGGATTATGATTAAAGGTATAAATATTGCAAGAAACTGGGGTATCAACGACACAAAAAGAAGTCCAATAAATCAAACACAAGATAGTTTATATGCAAATGTTAGTGACGCTGAAACTGGATCAGGTAATTATATAGATTTTACAGCATCAGGTTTTAAATTAAGAGATTCAGCTTTAACAATGAATGGTGCATACAATTACATCTACATGGCTTTCGCTGAAAATCCATTCGTAACGTCAACTGGTGTACCAGCTTGTGCTAGATGATTATGTTCGTATTTACTCACATAACCATCAAGAATAAAACAAGGTTTTAAGCAAGGTAATTATGGCAAATTTATATAAAAACTCAATGTTTGATTTAACAACTACTAATAGTACAGTTGTTTATACCTGTCCTACAGACAGAACAGCTTTAATTAAAACTATACAAGTAACAAATATTCATAGTGGAGCTAATGAGATAGAAGCATTTACAACAGACGCATCAAATTCTGGTGCAGTACATGAAATATCTCATATATCTTTAGCATCAAAAACTACTGAAAATTTAGCTAAAGGTACTATAGTTTTAGAATCAGGAGATACTTTAAAATTAAAAGCACAAACTGCTGACGATATAGCAGGGATAGTATGTGTATTAGAAATATTTGACGAAAAGAGTGCGTAATAATATATTGTTATTAATCATTTTTTAATGTATTTATGGAATTAGTACAAATACCAATTAAAGAACTTGATAAAGTTTGGGGTATGGTAGAAAAAAATATCAAATCTGCTTTAGCTTATTCAGGTCAACTTACCGATTCAGATTTTGTTTACGACCTAGCTAAACAAGGTAAATTTCAAGTTTGGGTTATTTGGGATAAAAACCAAAAAAAAACAAATGATAAATATTTTGGTGTAGTCGTTACTGAAATAATAAAAAGAAAACATGGTAAAGTATGTCATGTCTATATTGTAACTGGAAGGCAAATGTCTAAGTGGCAACATCTCATAAGTAGAGTTGAAGAATTTGCTAAAGACGAAGGTTGCAAAATGATGGAACTAATTGCTAGACCAGGTTGGCAAAAAGTCTATAATAATCATGGTTACAAAAGAACCCATGTTGTTTTAGAAAAACAAATTAAACAAGAGGATAAAATATGAGTTTTGGCGGAGGATCATCAGGCGGTAATACAGCAACAACACAAGGGGTAACACCTTATGCAGCAGCAGAACCTGCTTTAGGACAAATACTTTCAGAAGCTACAAATTTATATGGTCAAGGTGTAGGTGCAACTGGATATGTTCCACCATCACAACAAACTTTAACAGGACTTGCAGGACAAGAAGCATTAGGTACAGCTGCACAACAACAAATGGCTGCAACACTTGGTGGACAATATTTAAATCCTTTCCTTTCACCCTTATTACAAAAAACTGCTGGAGATGTTTATACTAATGTAGCACAACAATTTAGTGGTGCAGGTAGAACACCAGGTTCTCCAATGATGCAAAATCAAGTAGTTTCTCAAGTAGCTCAAGCTGCACTACCTTTAGCATTTCAAGAATATGGTCAAGAAAGAGGTAGACAATTAGGTTTAGCTACTCAAGTACCTAGTTTAACTCAAACAGGATCTCAATTAGAAAACATTCAAAGACAACAACAACTAGCTCCACTACAAGCATTACAACAATATGCAAGTTTAGCTACTCCAATAGCAAGTGGATTTCCAGTAACAACTGCTCAATCTCAAACACAAGCTAATCCATTCTCAACTGCTATGGGTGGTGCTTTATTAGGTGGATCATTCGGTGGAGCTCCAGGTGCTATAGTTGGTGGTATAGGTGGATTATTAGGAGGACTATTATAATGGATAAAATAAATAAAATAATTTACGATTTAAAAACAGACATAGATAATAATACATCTAAGTATATTATTATACTTGGTGTACTATTTGTAATTTCAATAATTTTATAAGGAGAATTTATGGCTGGTGGTAGAGATGCTTCACAATCCGATTTCGGTGGTTCATCAAGTGGTGGTAATAATAATTCTGATGGTGGAGATGCTAGAGAACAATATGGTGCTGTAGGTCAATATTCATCTCCTAGTCCTAGTCCTACTTCAAGTGGTGATGGTGGTGACAGACCAACTATGGCAGATATAGCTGGAGCAATAACATCTACACCTGATATGTCACATTTTGGAGATACAGGAGATATAATACAAGCAGATTTTACACCTTACAATGTAAGACCAGATACCATTACAAGTTTTTTTGATAACTATGCAGCTAATGTTAAATCAAATCCATTAAATCTTGGAGTAATTGGTGGATTAAAAACATTATATCAAACTCAACAAGCTAAAGATTTGTTAGGTTTTGGATCATCTGGATTTCAAGGTGGTGATGGTGATGGTGGTGATGGTGGTGATGGAGAACAAGCATTTATAAATAATGCAATATCTCAATTACCTTATGCTATGACAGGAACAACACCTCAAGATTCTATGGTCAATCAATACTTTAGTAATCTTGGCACATCAGGTTCAGGGTTAAGTTCTGATTTGCAAACTAGCTATAATAATGCTAAAAATAACATCAGTAGTATATTGGGTACAAATCAGCAGTTTGGCTATTCTACAGCTCCCTATGGCTTATTAAGTAGCATAAATATGGCAGACAACCCTTTCAATATACCATACTTACAACAAAGAGGATTAATATAATGATAGATTTTTCAGAAAGATTAAAAAAATTACAAGGTTTATTAAATTCACCAATGAATCAATCTGGTGGACTTTTAGATAAAATACCTCAAGGTGCTTTATTGGGTTCTGCTATTTATGGTCAAGGTATTCAAGGCAAAGATCCTTTTGCATCATTACTTCCTGCTGCTTTACAAACAGCACAATTACAAAAATATATGACTCCTAAAGCTAGTACTACAAAAGCTGTTTATAATTCAAAAACAGGTAAAACTGAATTTGCTACTGAAAGAGAAATTGCAGCTAATCCTAATTTATCCCCAGCACCTACAGGAACAGTAACAAGATTCAATACTGAAACAGGTCAAGTTGAGATATTACCAGCAGGTATGGCAGGACAACAAATTAAAGATCAAACAACAGCAAGATCAATAGGAACTCAATATGGTATATTAGAAGATTTTATTGGAGATATGAAAAATAGACTACCTGAAACTAAAACAGGAGCTGTTGGTATAGGTTATTCTGTTGTAGAAAATCTAGCAGATCAAACCTCACAATTAGCAGAAAGTTTAGGTGTAAAAGATACTTTAAAAATTGAAAATACAGAAGCATTAGATAATTATTTAAAATCAAAAGGATTTACAAAAGCTGCACAAAATTATGCAACAATGAAAGGTTCAGTTACTAATGTAGGTTATGCTTTAGCAAAAATTGCAGAACCTGATAACCCAAGATTATCTGAAGGTGATATTATAAGACAATTAGATAGACTTAATTTTGGTGGTTCAAGAGAAGTATTTGCAGCATCTTTAGATCAAATTTTAAAAGAAGAAGGAATAAGAGCTAAAGCAGAAATGCAATCTTTAGGTGGTGATATGTCTATATTTGATCCACAAAAAAATAATAAAAAAAAAGAAAAAGAACAAGGCGATATACTTGATTTAGGATTTTAAATGCCAAAAAGTATTCAAGATATAAAAAAAGAATATCCTTACTACAAAAATGTGCCTGATTTAGAATTGGCAGATAGAATTTACGATAAATATTATAAAGAAAAAGAAGTTAGTAAGGAAGATTTTTATTTAAATGCTTTTCCAGATTTAGCAGATCAAATTGTAGAAAATCAAGATTTAATTTCTCCAGATGATGAAATGTTTTTACCTGAAGGTGGTAGAGAACTTTTAAATTTTAGACCTACAGTAGGAATGATTGCTGAAAGATCAGGAGTATCTATTGACGATCCTGCAACTGCATCTTCAAGAATGGGTGGATCATTTGGTATAAATCCAGAACAAAAAGCTATTGCAATTAAAAATTCTTTATCAAAATTATATGGTCAAGATATAGATGTTCGTATTGGTGCTAATACAGGTCAACTTGAATATTATAATCCAAAAAAAAAACAATATTCTTTAGTAGATAAACCAGGTGTTGATATAGGTGATTTTGGAGATATGGCTGGTGATGCTATGGTTATTATTCCTGATTTAGCTGTTACAGTTTTAACAGCTCCAGTTTTAGGTACAGGTGCTATTCCAGCAGGTGCTGTTGCAGCAGGTGTTGGAGAATATGCAAGATTAAAAATAGGTCAAGTAGCTTACGATATTAATAAAAAAAATCAAGATGGTTCTGAAATAACTGATGGTCAATTATTTAACGAAGCTGCAAAAACTGCTGGAGTGTCATTAGCTTTTGGATATGGTGGATTAGGTGCTGCAAAAATTATTAAAGGAGTAAATAATATTGTTAAAGGTAGAATACAAAGTGATGATTTTGTTGATTTAGTTAATAGTAAAACAGATGCTGAAGATATTTCAAAAGCAATTAATTCTAAATTAGAAGAAGCAAAATTAAATACAAAATTAAGGTTTAAAACATCTCAAGCATTAGATGATCCAGATTTAATGGCTGCACAAGAAGTCTTTGAAAAATCTAACAGACTAGGTTATGTGGGAGATTTTAAAAGAGCTAATACTGCTGAAATGAATGCACTTAATGATTATTTTACTTTATTAAGGTCAGAATTTGATCCTAAAGGATTATATAAAAATCAAAATCAATATGATTTAGGAAATTTAATAAAAGGAGTTATTACAAAAAGAAATGAACCTCAAATTAAATCATTAATTAAACAACAAGAAACAACAGAAAATTTATTAAATCAAACTATTAATGAATTACCTAATGGAACTAAGGTTGCTACAGGTGTAAATGTTAGAGATGCAATAACTAGCACTAGAGAAATATTTAAAAAACAATCAGATTTTGCTTTACAAAAATTAAATCAAGCATCTGGTGGAATACAAATAAAAACAGATATTATTAGTGGTGCTTTAAAAACTTTAGAAAAACAAGGAAAAGATAATATTTTTAATTCTGCTGAATCTAGTTTAGCAAAAAGTGTTAAAAATAAAAAAATATTAAAAGGGGAAGTAGATGTTCCAGTTACAACTTTAAGAAATGCTATGTCTTATTTAAATAGACAAATCAGAAAAGGTGAAAAAGGATTAACTACTGAAGATATAGATGTTGGTGCTTTAAAATTTATGGTTGGTGAAATTAATAAACAAGTTCGTAGAGATGCACCAGATTCATTTGTAAATGCTTTTGATATTTTTAATGATGTTTATGCTAAAGGTAAAGCAAAATTAGATAATACTATTATAGCTGATATTATGAAAATTAGAAATAAACAATTAGTTTATGGTGATGAAGCTATATTTAAAACTACTTTTAAAACAGGAAATAATAGCAAAAAAGTTGCAGATGATTTATATGATGTAATTAAAGATTATCCAGATGCTATGTTAGCTTATAAAAATTCTATAAATGATTTTTACAAACAAGAAGTAATTGATAATCTTGGTAAAGCTAATTTAATTAAACATAGAAATTTTTTAAAAAACTATGAAGATAAATTAAAAGTATTTTTTACACCTAAGGAATATAATAAAATTACTAAAATTGGAGGACTTCAAGAAACTGTAAATAACATAGAAAAAACAAGATCAGATTTAATAAAACAATTAAGTAAATCATTTGAAGGTAAACTAGAAAGTTCTACTCCAGGTGAGTTAGTTAATAAAATTTATAAACCAAATAATATTGGTGAAATTAGACAGTTAAAAAATATCTTATCTAAAGATCCTGATATATTTCAAGCATTTCAAACTAATGTAATGAAAGACTTAAATGAAAGAGTTACTGTAAAAAATGGTTCTTTGGGAATGGATATTATAAGTCCTGAAAGATTTAAACAATATGTTTATGGTTCAGGTGGTGAAAAAGGTTACCAATTTGCTATGAAAGAAATATTTGGTAAAGAATTTATGGGTAATATAAAAACTTTAAATGATGCTTTACAAATTACAGCAAGATCAGCTCCTGCTTCTTTACAAAGAGAAGGTGTTTATGGTAATTTCTTTACAGATATAATTAGAGCAAGAGTAGGACAATTTACTCCTACTGGTAGATTGTTAACAGCAGGTAAAAGAATATACACTAGATCATCCAATGCTATACTTAAGAATGCTATTTTAAATCCTGAATCTTTAAAAGATTTAGTAAAATTAAAAACCTTAAAGAAAAGTTCTGCCGAAGCTGCATATATTTTAGGCAAATTAAATGGAATGATTTTTATGGATTATACTCAAGGATAATATTATGCCAAGAAAATCTGCAACAGAAGTAAAGATAGATTTTTTAGTTAAAGAGGTGAAAGAACTCAAAGATGAAACTAAATCTTTAAGAGCAGACATTAACAAGGGAAAGGGTGCTATATGGATATTACTTGCCATATCAGCAGTTGTTACAAGCGGATATAATTACTTTATAAAATAATATCTTGCCATCAGATAAAAAAATAATCTCTGACAGACAAAAGAAAACATCAATTAAAGGTACTGTAGGCGAATATGAATCTATTGCTAATCTAACTAGGCAAGGTTATTTTGTAGCAAAAGCAGTAGATCCTGCTTGTCCATTTGACATTGTAATCGTAGATAGAAATGGTAAAATACAATTAATAGACATAAAAACAAATACCTTTAGAAAACATAAAAAAGGTAAAAGTCTTAAAAATAAACCTAAAGGTTCTTATAGAATATGCAGAAGTCCTACAAAAGAACAAAAAAAATTAGGTATAAAATTAATGATGGTAGATTATGAAAAATAAACCACTTAACATATCAGAATCGGCTGCTGTGCAAATGCCAATGAAAACAGTTGCTAGTTTAATTATTCTAGTAGCTATGGGTGTATTTGCATATACAGAACTAACTTCAAGGTTAGTATCGTTAGAAACTTCAAGAGAATTGTTTGAAAATGATTTGCTTAAAAAATCTGAACAAGTACCTGTAGATCAAGAGCAACATTTTTTATTAGAAGATTTATATAAATCTGTAGAAAAAATGGAAGAAACTCAAGAGATGAATATGACTAATAAAGTTAATATAGAATTTTTAAGAGATCAATTAGAAAAAGCATTAAGTGATATTGAAGATTTAAAAGATAAGGTTAGAGCAAATGGAAAGAGTTACTAGAAAAATAGTTGAGTACATTAGTGATATGGAAAAGAAAGCTAAACAAATGAACTTTATAAAAAATTTAAAAAAAGAAGTAGAAACTGGCAAACATGGTACACAAAAGTATGTCATTAAACAAGGACAAAACAAAGGTAAAGTATTATGATTGAAACAGTTGTGGCTTTACTAATGATAGTAAATAATGAAATTAAAGAACATAGAATACAAGTTTCTATGAGTGATTGTTTAAAAGGTAAAAGAGTAGCTTCAAGATCAATAGATAATAATGTTTCTTATCAATGTATTAAATCAAAAGCAGAATTAGAAGATAATATAGATGGTAGTAAATCAATTAAAAAATTAATATTAGAATAATGGATAAATATATATATAAAATTTTAGGTTTCTTTGATGAATGGTCAGAAAAATTAGATAAAGTATTTTTTCCACCAAAAAAGAAAAGAAAAAAAAAATGTAAAGATTGTCATTGCAACTGCCATTGTAAAGAAGAATTTCATACACATTGGTATGATAACGATTTATGCACTTGTGAAGGGTGTAAACATTAAGGATTTTATGAGGTATAGTTATGGAATATTTGTTAATAAAACTAGAATGTTTATGCAGAAAACTATATGGTCTTGTTTGGAGATGGAGAATAAGATTTACAACAAACCTGGAGAAAAAAAATGTACGAAGAATTAAAGGAAGAAATAAAACTTTGTGAGGGTTATGTTCCAAAGATTTATAAATGTTCAGAAGGATTTGATACTATCTTTTATGGACACAAGATAACACCTGATGATGATTACGAAAGTGATATAGAATATACTAAAGAAGAAGGTGAAAGAGTATTTGAACAAGACTTTAATAGAACACTACAAGCTGCTGAAAGATTAATAGGAGAAAGAAATATTAATTATATTGCTAAAGAAGTAATTGTTAATATGGTCTATCAGATAGGAGAAGGTGGTGTTTCTAAGTTTAAGAATATGTGGAAAGCTCTTGATAGTGAGGACTATGGTGAAGCATCATTCCAAATGCTAGACTCACTTTGGGCTAAACAAACACCAGCTAGAGCAGGTAAGTTGGCTGGAAAAATGAGGAGTGCAAAGTCATAATGTGGTTAAGTATAGCATCTAAATTAGTTCCAGGTATGATTAAAACTGGTATGTCTATTGCTTCCAATAGAAGAAAGACAAAAGAATTAGAATCAGTAGCTGAATTAAAATTGGCTGAACGCATGGCAAATGGTGAAGTAGAATTTAAAAAAGCTGTTATTGATTCACATAGAAATGATTGGAAAGACGAATTTTGTTTAGTGTTAATTTCAATTCCTCTGCTTTTATTAGCTTGGTCTGTGTTTAGTGATGATCCAGATATACAAGCAAAGATAGATATATTTTTTGATAAGTTTGCAAATCTTCCAATGTTTTATCAAGCTCTTGTAGTCGGTGCATTTTCTACAATTCTAGGTATTAAAGGTGTTTCTACTTTTAAAAAAAAATAATGTCTGATAGTATAGATTTAATAAATGAATATAAAGACCAAGTTCGTATTCTGAAACAAGAAGTTGCAGAATTACAGGATGCTGGTAAATCTAAAGATTCAGCAAACAAAAGATGTTTGCAAAAATTAGAACATTTAACCAAAGACCTTGAAGATGCTAACGATAAGATCAAAAAGTTGGAGGAGATAAAGGATGATAAATGAAAATAATGCTAACAATAGTGATGTGCAGTACCATAGCAAACACTTGCCTAGACCCTCATACTTTTCCTAAAGGTTACGATACTTATTATGATTGCCTGTTAGATGGCTACCAAAAATCTATAGAAAAGACCAAAGAGGTAGGTAGAGAAGAAACGAATCAATATCAAATATATTCTAAGTTTGGCTGCCAAGAAATAATAGTTCCTAAACCAAAACCTAAAACAAAAGCATGATTTATTGTGTAGTTTGGAAACAAGATGATAAATATAGAATGTTTACTAACACCATATTTGAAACCGAAAAGAAAGCCACAGAATTTAAAGATAAACAAAAGTCTATGCGTAAAAAACATGATTGCAGAGTTTTAGAATTTGACTATAAATACTTTAATGGAGTTGATAAAATAGATTAATATGGCAATAAACAAAGCAAAAATGAAATGTAATAGTCCTAAACGACAAGTTCAGGGTGGTAAAAAGTTTGTTGTTAAAGCTTGTAAAGGCGGTAGAGAAAAGATTATTAGATATGGTGATGCCAATATGACTATTAAAAAGTCTAACCCTGCTAGACGAAAGAGCTTTAGAGCTAGGCATAAATGTGCTACTGCTAAAGATGTATTTTCTGCAAGGTATTGGTCTTGTAAGAAATGGTAAGAAAGTTTTTAAAATTCATAGTGAAAGCTAGAATGCTGTATGCTGATATAAGAGGACATCATGGTAAAAGATGGAATTATGAACCTGGCGATTGGTATATGGGAAGAAATAAAAACAATAAAAATAGGAGATAACCATGTACATGAAGAAGAAAAAAGACAAGAAGAAAAAAAAGAAAAAAACTAAGAAAAAAAAATATTAGTTTATTAGGAGTAGCTACTTGTTAGCTGGGAATGTTGGAGGGTTAAATAAAATGAAAAAAACTATATTAAATGCTTTAGAAAAAAGATATGAAGCTATTATTGCTGAGTCAGATGCAACTTTAAATATATATCTAAATAATAGTGTGGGTATAGGAGAACATCCACAACATATTGACGAAGTGGATAAATTAATAGATAAAATAGCTAATGCAGAAGAAAAACTAAAAATATTAAAGGAGTTTGAATAATGGCAAAATTATGTGCAAAAGGTAAAGCAGCAGCTAGACGAAAGTTTAAAGTTTATCCTAGTGCTTATGCCAATATGTATGCTTCAGGTGTATGTTCAGGTAGAATAAAACCTAAGAAAAAGAAAAAAAAGAAAAGATGAGTTTAAGAAAATGGACATCAGAAAATTGGGTGGACATTGCTAACCCTAAAAAAGGTGGTGGCTTTCCTCCATGTGGAAGATCAAAGGGTGAGAAAAGAAAGAATTATCCTAAATGTGTAAAATCATCTAAAGCTAGATCCATGACAGCTAGTCAAAGGAGAGCAGCAGTTTCAAGAAAGAAAACAGCAGAGAGAAGGTCTAGGAAAGGCAAAAGACCTAACTATGCCAAAACCTAATAAAAAAACTTGGGTTAAACCTAAAGTAATTATAGTTGATATTGGTAAGTGTAAGTATTGTCATAAAGAGATGACGAATCAAGAAAGTTTTGTAGCTTTTTATCCTAAAGGTAAAGCTCATTATTTATGTATGAAGAAAGCAGACGAAGATAAGACTTTTGAAAATGAGTCTAAATTTGATTGGTAGTGAATAGAGTTAGTGTTCTTTAGTGTTTATTTAAGTATTTGACCTTTTTATTATATTTTCGTATAAAGGTATTGGCTAACTTTAATTTAGTTTGCCATTTACTTATTAGTTTTTGGTAGTGTTCTAATTTCTTTAGTCGTTTTTCATCTTTGGACAAGATAACGACTTTAGGCTTTAGGACACCATTTAACCAACCTTGATTGACAACATATTTTGCCATTTCAAGTTCTAGTTCAGCTTGTTGTATAGAATGTGGTTTAAAACCATTTTGATTGTTCCTTGCAAAACCATGTCTATATCTATAAACCTTATGAGATATTACATGAACAATATCTCTCCATCCTTTAATAGGACTTTTTGGATTACCAGATAAACAAACATAAGTTTTATACCAAACATTCTTAACTGATCTGTACCTTGTCATATTATATTTAATACTAGGAGGTGCAAATCTTGGCTTTCCAAATTTAACCATAAGTTTTTTGACAGCTTTTTCTGCTTCAACTTTGGTTACATAAGGAATGTTTTGTTTTTCCCAATACTCATTTACCTCATCATACTTAACACTCATTCTTAAGTTATAAGGTAAAATGTTTAGTGAGTCTTGTGGTGGTGTTATCATAAGACATAACTCCTTTTCCAAGAACTAACTTAACTCTATTCACAATGTTTAATAGCTAAGTGATTTTTTAATCACTAATAAAAATTTCTCATAAAAACTTTTATACAGACATTATATCATATTGAGTTTTACAAAATTTTTAGAAAAAAAACTTTTATTGAAGAATAGACGATTGGAGTTTTAGGGTAGTTTATTTTAGGTGCGACACTATTAATACTTTTTGGCTTTTTAGGTATTTTTTAATATCCCCAAAATTTCATAGCATCTGAAAGATAATTTTCTTCTAAATCATTCTTCCAAAAGTAATGGTCAAATTGTGGTTGAATATAATCTTTAACAACTTTTGTATCTGAACTTAGTTGCATTAGGTTTTGTCTTATTTTACATCTCTGTATTATTTTAGGTATTCTTTTTTCAATGTTCTCAGGTTTTAATTCATCACAATTATCAGCACTAAATACTTTGTAAGACTTTTCATTTATATAACAAAGATAAACTGGCACTTTAAATACTGACCAATAAAAATCTACTTGTAAAAGATTGTAAGGTTCAGGTCTATCTTCTGGTAGTTTACCAGGAAACCAAGACCTAGTTCCATCTTTCTTAACCATACCCCTTCTAGGAAATTTACATTTATCTTCAATAATAAGTTTATCTCCTTTTAAATCTATATAGCCATGAACAGGAATATTAATACCATCAAACCATCTAAATGCTTCTATCTCTGGCTTACAATCTTCATAACCTGGTATTGATTGATGAGCTGCATGACCATTGGCAATCATCTTTGGTAAGATTTGTTTATAATATTCAAATTCCTCATGTTGATCTAAGTTAGGAACTATCTTTTTTAACTTTTCATTTATTGGAACAAACATTATTTTCTTTCTTCCATCTTTTGTAATTGCATTTCAATAGCTTCATTAAACTCATTAGCTATTACATTGGGTTGTTGATATTCTTCTAAGAAATAACTTAATGGTTTCTTTAAAAATTTACTTATCTTAATTAGATTAATTATAGGTATTCGGTTCTCACCTTTTTCATACTTACCTATTTGTTGAAATGTTGATTTAAGAGCTTCTGCAACTCTACTTTGAGTTATAACAGTTTCTTTACCTGTAAACTCATTAACTTTACTTTTTCTAGCTGCTTTTATTTTTTTACCTAAATCAATATAAAATTGATTATCTTCCTCAAAGTTCTTTTTTGCTTTATTTGATAGTTTCATTGTGTTCCTTCCTTTAATTTAGAGTATAGAATCCCTTAAGTGCAAATGCAACTTTTTATATATACTTAATTAAGTATATAAAAATCTAGCATCTTTGTTCTCTGCTTCAACAATTCTTCGGAATAATTGATTGTATTCCTTGAATGCTTTCAGAGTATGTACACATTGCCTTCCCTTATCTTTAGCAGCATAAACTTTTTTATGTGCCTTATCTAGCTTATTGTACAATCTAACATTGCTATTTCTTAAGCTCATCATTCTCCTCACCAACCATTTTTACATTTGCCTTAATAAGTTTGTTGTTGGTGATATTTACTTTCGCAAACTCACTAGGCATTTTTTGATTATGTGCTTTTTGTGTAGCTTCTTCAATAGTTGCACCATCAAAAATTTCTTCAAAATCGGCTTCTAATTCTAAACTTGATGTCTTTAAAACTTTAACCATTTAAAACTATGTTTCTGCTATACCCAGAGTATTCTCTTTTAATTTCGTTTCTCTGTTCTAGCTTTTCAATTAGAACACTAACTGAATTTTTACTTTTATAACCCATCTCTTTAGCCATTTCTGAAAAAGTCGGACTATATTTGTATTTTTTAGTATAATTTTCAATAAATTGCAATAGCTTAAGCATTTTGGGTGTCATGGGTCTAAGACCTCTTTGTTTTGTTTTCATCTATGACTAACCTCCTTAATAATTCTGAGTAGCCAGAAATATCATCAAAGCTATCTTTTTTATAATTTTCTGATTGCATGACTCTCCAACATTTAAGAAAAATCATAAATAAACCAAAGAATTTAAGGGGTATTTTAACATCTTGGTTGTTATGAATTGATAAATATTTCTCCATAATTCCTACCATTACATAAGAGGTATGGTCAAAGTGTCCATAATCATTTTGTTTTTGTTTTAATAATCTCTCTATCTCACTTATAAATTTTACATTATCTGACATAATTTCCTTTGTTATCCTCACACCAATGAGCAAAAGCTACTTTGTTTTTGTAAATTGGATATGTTCTTATTCCTATTTCTTTAAATTTAATTACTGATTGATGTATCTCCTCACAAGTGAGAGTAGTTTCAAATTTAACTTTATGTAAAACATATCCCTCACTTGTAAGTAAAGCCAAAACTAAAAAAACAACTTTCAATGAACTAACTAAAAAGGAGCTTCTTGTTGTTTCTGTTTCTGGCTATCTTGTTTTGGTCTAGGTTCATTCTTATAACCAGAGAGTATAGTTCCCTGATCGTTTAACCAACCAATTAAACCTTTATGTCCACCAGCTTCTGAGTAATTCATTTCGCCAGTAAACTTGTCATCACCTTTAAATAAGACTCCGACTTGAGCATATACTTTGACAAACTTAGTGTTGCCATCTTTTGATTGACCTTTGACACCAAGTATTGTTCCTTTGTTGCCATTATCTAAATTTACATTTCCTGAGAAATCAATTCTGATGGCTTTTTCATTGTTGGCATCATAAGGAAATAGAACCCAATCCTTCTGCTTACCACTACCATTGTTTTGCATTTTGTCCTCCATTGGTTTTAATGCTTTCTTGTTGTTTATTAAATAATTCTTCTAATGAATCATTTTCTTTTTTCCAATTAGAATACAAAGCAGTTAGTTTTGTTTCTGTAGTCTGCTTTTTTATTTTATCCTTTATTGAAACTTGTTGAGTTGTGCCTTGATTATTCAAAGCATTAACTAATTCTTCTGCACTAGCATATTCTGAACCTGATAATCCAAATGCTGCAATACATCTTCCAAGAGCTGAACTAGAACAATTTTCCATAGCACTTGTTTTATTTATAAAGTTAGCATTTCTATGTTCTTCTGCATGACCAACAGCATAAATAGTATCAGAAATATATAGTTCGGTTTTAACAACAACTCTGTCATTATCATGGAATAATATTTCTTCATTAAATCTAGCTTCTGGAAAATATTGTAAAAGATGTCTATGTCTTTCATTAACAGTTGAATATTTCTTACCTTTAATATCAACTGTTGGAATTTTGTTTGCACTTGTTAAACATTCCCTTCTTCTTTCCTTAAATCCACCTTTACTTTTTTCTTCTGTCGTCTGTGTTTTTGTCGGCATTTTTTCCTTCCTTTATTTTTTGGTTTTGTTTTATTTGGTCAACATCTTTCTGTACTTTAGCTTCTAAATAACTTTTATTTTTGGCTATCATATTTTCTTTAAGTTCTAATAAATCTATCTTCTTTTTAAGTTCTGATATTTCATCATCTCTTAAATGTAATTGCTCTATATGTTTCTTTTCATTTTGTTCATAAGCTCTTATTTTGGATTGCATTTTTGCAAGTTCCATCATTACCTGGTCTGTCATTATTTTTTTCCTTTCATAACTTCTTCTAATGTTAAATTTTCAGTAATTATATCTTGCATTGCTTGACCAGCTAAACCACCAAAAATCATTTTCATATTAGGTTTTATATTTTTTCTTTGTGCTGCTGTTAATACGCAGTAATCATAAAACCATTGATCTATATTTTTATTTAATTGTGAAGGTGAAAGATGATCTGCTGTAAACATCCCTCCTTCTTCTTTCTTTAAAAACTCTTTTCCTATTGTTTTCATAGTTTGCTTTTATTAATTAATACAAAAATAGTCAATAAATTATACAAATTAAATTCAATTTGAGAGTTTATCATTATCAAATATTATTGTTGCATTAAAACTAAATGAGATTCTTTCCTTATCTTCATCATCAGTATTATAGGGATAAACAACATGAGAAAGAGAATTAGGAAATAATATCCAATCCCTAACCTCTGGCATAACTCTATAAGAATTATTATTAAACATATTTTCTGATCCTTCTATAAACTCAGTTTGACCTGAGAAATCGTTATGTTCTTTTGCGTTAGTTGTTGAAATCATTTTAGGTATTTGTAAATAACCAACGCAACTTAAATGATAATTACCATGCACATATTCAGTATGGGTATGGCAAGGGTTATAATCTCCAGGTTTTGATATTACATACCAAGCAGAATTAATTAAAATAGATTTAATTTTATGGTCTATATGATTTTTGACATAAGCATTAATAATTGGATCAAAAAACTTTTGTTTCCATTTAAGCATAATTTCTGGTGAGATTAGATACTCTGAATCTACATGACCAACTAACTTTTTAGACCAATCATGGTTCTTTTGTTTCTCTTTATCTTGTCTTATTTGTTTTAAATCATCTTGAAAATCTTTCATTAATCCTAATGGCATAACTGCTTTAGCAACTGTTGAACCAAAAGGTTTAAATAATTTAAAATTTATCTTGTCTGACATCTTCCTCCATAGGTTTAAGTTCTTTTAATTCTATTTTATATACTGGTGGTCTTTCAAAATGTCCTAAATGTGTAAGTTTTTCTGGTGGTAAATCATTATTATAAATAAATGAACCCATAATACTAAAATTAAAATCTTCGTTGTTGTCTTTAATAATTAAAATATATTTACCTTTCTTTTCTCCAGGTCTTATCAATAAAAAATTATATGATTTCTTTTCTTGAGTTCTTATTTCTATATTGTTTTGAAAGTCTGAGTCTGAATAGAATTGTTTATCATCACTATAAGAACCATTATAAAAGCTATTAGTAGCCTTTGCATAAGCCACTTCTCCTAAAGCTCCTAAAATCCCATCACTTATAGTTCTTTTAAAACCGCCTGAATGACCATAAGAAAAGGTTTTACCCATTCTAAGGTTGCCTATGTACCTTTTTGATGCAATATTTAAGGCAAGTTCAACTTCGTTGGCTTCTAGCTTAACTTTAATCATATTTATCCTTTGTTATAATAGTGTAAATTGTGTGTTAATATTATTATTTGTTTTGTAATTTTTATTAATTCCTTTTGGATAATTTGAAATAGGATATTTTAATTCTTTAAATAGTTTTTTTTTATTTTTTTTATTAGCAATAATATAAATATATCTATGCTTTCTTGGTCTATCTATTAAATAAAATTTATCAGGATTATTTTTTCTTTCTTCTAAAGTGTATTGTTCGCAAATTGTTTTACTATGTTTGTTGGTATTTTTCATTCTCCATTCAGTTCTTTTATCTGATAATCCAGTATATATAAAATTAGTTGCTTGATATATATAACCATGATGATTTTGACTTGTATCAGCATAAGAAACTAAAATTGTTGGTTTTGGTAATAATTTAAATGAATTACCAACTAAATAAGATGCTTCATTTTTTTTATTATATTTTAAAACCAATCTATTTAATTCTAAAATTATTTTTCTGTTATGAACTCCAGCTATTCCTTTGCATAATGATTGTGATGGTGGAGAACCATAACAAACTATTCCTACAAGTTCATTTTTATAAAATAAACCAAATGAATAACTAATACTTGGCATTCTTTTAGCATAATGAATATTTAATATAAAAGGTTTGGTATCTTCATAAGATATTTTATGAACAGAATAATCAATCATTCTTAGCTCCTTTTATTAGTTGTTTAATTATAGTTGTTGAGGGGTTAAAATCGTAATCACTAAAAGAGCAGCTTGATAGCAATATAAATATTATTAAGTATTTCATTTCTTTTTTATAAATCTTTCTTCTTCTTTTATCTGCTTATCCACTTCTTTAAAGCTCTTACCATTTACTTTTTTAAACCAGCAGTTGCAACAGTAATCTTTATTTGATTCTATTACATCCGCAGGATCTCCACATTTAACACAGATTTTATAATCCCCATATATGTTAGTTTTAACCAATATATCTAGCTCCTTTACTTAGGTTTTCATTTGCCCATAAAGGTTGTAAATTTTTATAATTACAACATTTATATTGGTCTTTAATATTTAATAAATTAAAATGTGCCATTGGTTTTATATGGTCAATGTGCCATTTACCAAAATTTTTCCAATTCATTCCTTGTTTAAATTGTTTTTCTAAATGGTTTTTTAAATATAACCAATCGCACCCTATTAATTTTGAGGTATTTACTTTTTTCTTTGCTAAACCTCTTTTAATATATTGGTAAAATCTTGTTCTTAATCTTGATTTTAAAATAAAAATAGGATCATTTTTTAATCTTTCTCTGATTAAATTTCTAGCTCTTTCTTTTATTTCAGGTCTTTGTGAGTATTCTTTAGATTGTTTTTTAATATGATCTTTATTTTTTAGTTTATATGCTTTCTTTTTAGCTTTTACATAATCTCTCTTACGCCATTCTTTTGACCATAATAATCTTCTTTGTTTATTTTCAGGTTTACTTTCATATATTTTTAAATATAACTTTCTTTTAATTTTATATGATTCTTTTGATTGAGCTTTTTTAGAATATAGCTTTATTTTATCTTTGTTTTTACTTAACCATGCTTTTCTTACATTATTGTAATGTTTTTTAAATTTAGGATTAGTATTTAATAAATGTTTCTTTCTTATTCTATCTCTTTTTAAAGCCATTTGATGAGAGCAAGATTTAGAACAATACAAATTTCTAATAATATTAGGTTTTTGAAATTGTTTATTACAAAATTTGCAATTCAATTTAACATTAAAAACTTTTAATGCAGCTCTTTCTCTTTTTCTTTTGTTTCTATAATCCCTTTGGCATCTATAAGAACAATGTTTTGGAATTGAAGTTATATTTTGAAAGGTAAATTTTTTATTACAACTTTTACAAACTAACTTTTTAATTGGTAGCATAATAAAAAATCCATAGAGCTATCTCTACTGCGATAATTGTTTCAAGCATTCTATTTGTTCCTTTCTTTTATGGTTTTTAATTTTATGATATGTCCAACCCTTAATAGCTATAGAACCATAAACACAATTAGAAAATGTCTTAATCTTTAATTGTTCCATTTGTTCTTTTGTTAAAGGTTTTTCTTTATCTTTCATTAAAATATAATTATTCCTACTGCTAGACCTATCAAAAACGATACAACAGACAAGACTATTTCTTTTCTATAGTATAAGCTCTTAATCTCCAGGTCTTGCTTCCATTTCTTATTATTAATTACAACCTTACCAAATAATATCATTATTTCCCCTTTTTATTTAATTTTAAAAAAGCATTAATATCGTTTTTCATTTGTACTAAGAGTCCACAAAATAAGTTTCCTTCTAACCCTTCAAATGCTTTTTCATTTTTTACTTGATCTTCAATATTAATCATAAATTTATTAAATTTATTTTCATATTTGTTTATTGCTTTCTGTACTTTATCTGTCATTTATCCTCCTTTTGTTAATTTAAATGAATTTTAGCATAAGGAATATCTTTTGTAGCAAAATTTAAATCCCCTATATTATGTTCATTAATAAACTTTTCTTTATAAGCTTTCTCTGGATTACTTGTATAAATAGAAATCATATCAACACCAGCTTTAGACCTATTACTTTTATCACTTTTATATCTCACAACATAATGACGATTTACAAGATAACCTTTTTTTTTCAATTTATCTTTTAAATCTTTAGCTAGTTGTAAAATGTCATCATTACTAAAAACAGAAATAACTTTTTTACAATTATTTAATTTTTTAGCATATTCAATACAATCTTTTTTAGATTTAAAAAAACCTCTAAAAGTTCCTTGATGATAAACTTTACCAAATAACCATCTTTTATCTTGTATCTTTTCTTTTAATTGGTAAACGCATTTAAAATATTTATCCTTCATTACTCCTCCTTTATTAGTTTAACTATATTATTAAAGTATTGTTTAGGTAAAGGAACTATATCTTCCTTTATTCTATATTTAACATCTTCCATGTCCATAAAGTCGTAAAACTTCTTACCTTTATTTTGCGATTCTAGGATATTGGTTATTGATTTGTAGTCTTTAGCTTTCATTTTTATCTTCTCTCCAATAATTCCAACCATCTCTATTTATTCTTATAGATTTTGGAGCAATCATTTTTATAAATGTTAATAAATGCCAAACTGCAAGATCATAAGGTTTTCTAGCAGTTTTACAAAAATTAAATTTTACATTGTCATCATTGTAAAAAGGTTCTCTAAAATTTTTAGTTAAAACAAAAGTTTCATGGTCAAGATTATTTTTAGATTTACCATTAAAAATAATTTCATCAGATTTTTCCGTTTGATCCTCTATTATACCCTCATCATCTGAAAAATTATCTTTAATATATTCATATTCTTTTTTAATAATATTCCATTCTTTATTATTAAAGGGTTTTAATTGATCCCAATAGTTAGTATATCCCATTTTATTTTCCTTTCTTTTAGTTTCTGACCTCATCAGTTAGGGATTAACCCTAAGACACCCCTTGTGAGGGTGTTTCGGTCTTTAAACTGCTAATATTTTGTATTTTTGTACTTTACCCTCCATAATATCCATTAAACCTTTTTGCCAATCATTTTTAAATTCATCTTTAATTTGTTTAATCCATTCATATGATCTTAATTCATTGTCAAACCACATCCACTTTTTCTCTGTTTTCCAAATATTCTCATCATAATATTTTAATATTTCACTTGCTCTACTATCATCAATAAATAAATATTTAGTCTGTGGAATATCATTTCTAACATTATCATTATTATAAATATCATTCATTCCATCAAAAGAACCATATTCAAATTGATAAGAATATTCTTTTAATTTATTAAAAGCATTGTCAGAACCTTTTAAAACATTAATTTTAACATGATCTCCCATACTATAATTTTTACTAGATCCAGTAACTGTAAGACCTAGTTCCTTTGCTTTCTTTTTTAATAATTTATTTACTTGAGCTGCTTCTGATAGTTTTCTCATGTTTCTTTCCTTTGTTGATTTGTTAAACATACTATTTTTATATAACATTTGTTCTATATTGCAAGTGTTAAAAGCTAGAAGGGAATAAAAATATATGTTCGCTAAATGTTCTTATTGATTACCCAAAATTTGACATATAAAGAGGTCTAGCAAGGAAGGAATAAAAGAAGATGGAAAAAGTTAAAAAAGGGTTCGCTATGATCCCAAATTCAATAATATATGATGATAAGATAGGGAATGAAGCTAAAGTCTTATTTTGCTATATAAAGTCATTATCTGCTAATTATAGGAATTTGAGAAACTCTAATTTATGCAAGAAACTTGGTGTTTCTGTAAATACCTTACAAAAAGCTAAAAAAGAGCTGGTTGATAATGGTTACTTAATTATTCACAGGTTATCAAGTGCCAATAGATATACCCTAAGACTACCCAAAATTAGGGTAGGCAGGGTGTCAAAATTTAAGCAATCAGACTACCCAAAAAATGGGTACCATTTAGAGAGTAATAACAATAGTAATAATAACAATAATAATAAGAAAAAGTTTAAAGGTTTTAAGAAATGAATGAGGAAGAATATCTTTATAATAATGAACCTTTACAAAAGAGTTATAATAACACTTACACCCCCCCTGAGAAGATTGAAATAGTTTATCAGTTAATGAGAGATTATGAGTCTGGAATGGTGTCAGATTCTCAAGTCCGTTGGATTGTAAACAATGCCAAGTTTGGCAGCTTCACTATTATGAAAATAATAGACAAATTATTATTTGAAAAGAAACTTAAATATAATCCAATAACCCTTGACAAGCGAACATTTTATAAGCCAAAAAGACCTTTTGATTTGTAATCTACTACATATTGTGTTAGTAAATTATTAGACTACTAGCTCCCTTGCGTTAGTCTAAAATAAGTTAATTAACTAGACCTGGTGAGTGCTTTTCTTTCCTTTCTTTCTTGCCTTGCCAGGTCGTTAAATAAATAAAATATTATGGCTGGACGACCTAAAAAATTAACACCTAAAAAAATAGATCAAATATTAGAAGCATTCAGTGATGGCTTAACTATTAGAGAAGTATTTAACAGAGAAGATATAGACTTTACTTGGTCTAGTTTTAGAAAGTATTTAATAACTGATAATGATTTAATGATGAGATACCAAAAATCAAAAGAATTAGCCATTGATCTTAAACTTAGCCAATTGGAAGATAAAAGAAAAGAATTAGAACTAAAGATTGAATCAGGTGATTTAGATCCTAAAGCTGCACAATCAATGGTGAACCTTTATAAAATTATTACAGCTCATAATCAATGGAGTGCCAGTAAAATTAGTTCAAAAGTTTATGGTAAAGCAGCTGAAACTTTATCAATAAAGGGTGATAACAACCAACCATTGTCAATTTCTTGGTCTAAACCTTAGATTTATTATGGATATTTCTTTTGCTAAACCTTACAGAAGTATTGATTTAATTGGTGTTGTGGTAAAAACAACACACATAAAAAGCAAATGTTATACATGAGTTGTTGCAAAATTATCACAGAATTGATGCAGTTTAGAATAATTATAAGTTGTTTGGCTAGTTTTCTGATAACGATTATTTATCGGTCATTTTATTAATGGTAATCATCAATTATCAATTGAAAAGCTGTGGTTGTAATAGCTCAG
>Ga0208669_1000247_pt1 | contig 22322 bp, 27 predicted proteins | sample 21_taG_FD_184095 | JGI IMG/M metagenome (GOLD analysis project Ga0208669, IMG submission 184095) | Marine viral communities from the Subarctic Pacific Ocean - 21_ETSP_OMZ_AT15319 metaG (SPAdes) (version 2) | ecosystem: Environmental > Aquatic > Marine > Oceanic | place: Pacific Ocean | collected...
ATTATCATCGTGAGTTATTAATATAGAATCGTATTGAGTGTAATCGTTTTTATCAGCCCATTGATTAAAACACTCCATGTCACCGACAGTATTTTCTTCTTCCGAGTAACCCCATCCAAGCTCTTCAATTTCTTTTTTTGTTATTGGTGTCTCGTACATCAATAAATCTAACTCTTCCCAAAAACTCTCTAAATTAGAGTGGTTTCTCACATTTTCCTTTTCAAGGATTGTATTTTCATCATCAGGTGAACGATGAGCTACAGAATGATAATCTACAGACCACCCATCTGGTACCTCTTGCTTAATCATTTGTTGATAAAAATGAGAACTATAATGCCAGCCCGTAGCTACAACTAAAACTTTCATTTATATAACTTTACCTTTTCTATTATTGTTTCAAAATCATTGAATGATAACTTTTCATTCATTGGTAATGAAACAACCTTATCATTTAAATATTCTGATTTAGGACAATCAAATCTCCAATTTTTTGCATATATGTCATTGAGATGTAGAGCTGGATAATGGATACCTACCATAACACCACTCTCTCTCATTTTTTCAACAAATTTTTTGTTATTTTTTGTTTCAATTATATAGAGATGGGTGCTTTTATTTTCATAACCAAATTCTTTATTATACCTATCACATAATTGTTTCAAAGCCCTTTGTTTTTTTTCAAAGTATTTAAAATTTCTTAATATGATATCAGCTTGAAATGAACTCATGTACATCTTGTAACCAGGAAAACTAATTTTTCTTTCCCAATTGTTATCTGAGTATGACATACCATTTAATACTGCCGACTTATAATATTCATACTTGTCTTTATCATTTGTAACTATCATACCGCCATCTAAGCCACTTAATGGTTTAGTCGGATAAAAACTGAATATCATTAGGTCTTCATCGTTACATTCTTTTTTAAATTGATTTTTTTCTAACTTTTGAGCTGAATCTATAACCTTATAATCTTTAAATTGATGAAGAACATAAGAGTCACCCATCCACTCAACATCATCTACAAAGTTTAATTTGTGAAAGAAACCACTCGTCAAGGCTGCGTTTGCAACTACAGGTGGTATCATACTTGGAATGTTAATTGTAACTGGCTCTCTAAGATAAGTTCTTTTCTCTTTCATAATCAAAAATATAGCACTTGTGGCGCTATTAACCGCACAAGCATATTTAGCACCAACGTAATTAGCTATACTTTTTTCTAATTCTTCAACACCCTTGTCATGTAGACTATGTGAATAATCAGATGTATCTATCTTATGATTTGGAATGTGAAATAGTTGAATCATTTAATAACCTTTTCATTTTGTCTGTGTTCATACTACTATTTGGATTTACCTCAACGTCAGATATATCTCTAACACTTATCTTACCTACCTCAGGTTCATATGGTTTTACAAAATCATAAACAGTTTGAGCCTCTCCACCAACATTTATTATACCAACCTCATCTAATAACTGTAGAGTAACCTTTGCTGCCTCATCGGCATACATATGAGAACTTATCACATCAATAAACGCTTTTTTATGAGGGAATGGTACTGCATTCATACAAGCTCTTAAAATTAAAAATTTATCGATATAATGGTGAACCGCACACTCACCACCCAGCTTTGACCAACCATAGTTATTGAAAGGTCTTAATCCGTGTTCCTCATCTTGATTTCCGTGTAAGCCAGGATAAACATAGTTCGTTGATATATAAATCATCTTCTTATCAAATCTCTCACACATCATGGCTATGTTACAAGTGCCAACTATATTTGTGTTTATGCTTTTTGTGGGATTTTCTTTGTGTCTTCTCATCGGAGATGATAGACCACCTGAATGTATTACGTAATCAAAATCTTTTTGATTTGCATAGAAATACTTTTCACAATCCCAAAATTTCTCAAAGTTCATTTCTTTTCTTGTTGGTAATAAAACCTGATAATTATCATCATCTTTTATAATATTATTTATGTGCTGAGCAAATCTACCAGCACCACCTGTAACCATTATTTTTTTCATTTAAATAACTCCATTTGATTATAAAATTTAGCTTTAACCATTGGTACATCATCGTTATCTGATGTTCTCCAATACACTACACCCAATACTTTTCTATCTAAACCCTTAGTTATTTCGGGTAATCCATGCCAAGAGTTTGCTGAACATCTAAAAACATTTAGAGTATTAAATTCATACTTTAATTTAGCACCAGAGTATTGTCCATCAAAGAGACGTAAATCAAACGACTCGTCATAGTCTTCAGAAATGCAAAGTATGGCGCTATAACATCTGACCCAATTTTTATTTATTCCATGATGACTCGCATCTACGTGCATACCTAAGTATCCACCCTCATCATTACGATTTGGTGTATTCATCATACCACCACCATAAAATTCATGGTCTGGAAAACATTTTAGTTGTTCCACAAAATAATCATTTGGGTTAAAGTTTTCACATATGTAATCTAAGACAGCCAATGCTGCTGGTGGGTAATTTTTTCTACCCAACTCTGAACAATATTGTACTTGTCCATCATTTTCTCCATCACCATATTCAACCCAACTATCTAATTGTTCAAAACTTTCTGCAGCCGCTCTAACTAATGTTTCGTTTTTAACAAAGTTTGGTATTGAAATATGCGGAAATGGTATCTCTTCCATCAATCACTCCCTTTTAGTTTTAAGAATTCTTCATAGTCTTCTATGTAATCATCTTTATTATAATTAGTGTTAGCTATCACCAATAACACACTATTTTTTTCAACGTAGATTTGTTCATCCCAAATCATCTCTGGTATATAAATCGCATCGTTTGGTTCACATAATACGTATCTCTCACGATTCTCAGCATCATCACAAATTACATCTACACGACCTGATAGACAAATCAACACTTGTTTTGTTTTGTGGTGAGCGTGTTTCCCTCTATCATTTTGGTCTTTGACCCCATACACATAAAATATTCTTTTTGATTTAAATGGTATATCTGTTCCAAATTCTATTGGGGTTAAACAACCATCTGGCTCATCAAAAGTTCGTAGGGTAAACTTTTTTACATCAGTTAAATTAGTCAATTATCCTAACCTCCGGCACGTGAGTTATAAACTTACCACCATTTTTTAGAAAATCCTTTTCGTTTTCTCTAATTAAATCAACGAAGTTCCAAGCACCCAAGAAAGCATAATCATAATCTGATAGATTTATCTTTTCTCTGTCCACGACTTTTATATGCATGCCAGGTGAATACAGACCTTGTTTAGCGGGTGTTGTATCTGATATAAAATCTATCATTGATGAATCAATACCACAATAATTAAAAACCGTCGTTGATTTTGATGTTGCACCTAAACTTATGACATGAAAACCATCGCTACTTAAATCACATAATATATTTCTTAATTCGTCCTTTGACCTTTGAACCTTATCAGCAAACACTTCATATGTTTCAAATTTATCCACACCAAATATTTTTTCGTTTTCAATTATCTTAACGACATTCTCTTCAAAATCAATCATATCTGAGTTTATGTTTAGTTTTCTAGCGTATATCCTATTTGAACCACCATGAACATTATCTAGCTGGTCTACTTTAAAAATAGTAAGTCCGTTTCTCTGTAGTACGTTCTGTAATGCAGTCACAGAGAATACATGAGCGTGTTCATCATAAATTTGGTCGTAAGAACCTCTTTTCAACATTTCAAGTAACGATGGGTCTTCAAATACAAACATACCCTTATCATCTAGTAAATTATAGACCGCTGTAAAACAATCGTCTAAATCTTGAACATGACATATGCAATTTGCAGAGTAAATTAAATCCATCTTACCATGCCAATTTAATATTTTTTCAGCTAACTTTGTATCCCAAAAATCCGTATAGGTGTTATATCCCATGTGGGCAGTTTTTAAAGCAAAGTTATCACAAGGTTCAACACAATATGCTGTATTTTTATCAAAGTTTGTTATAAAAGGGCCATCATTAGAACCTATCTCTAATACCTTTTCGGTTTCATATCTAAGTTTTTTTCTGTAATCAACTAATTGTGTTGCAGTTCTCTTAAAGTGTTCAACCATTGGTGTTGATAAAGAAGTATGATATGTATAATCATCATTAAACATTAATTCTGGTTTAACAAAATCTTTTAATGATACCAAATTAGTTTCTTCATCAAATACAACTTTTAAATCAAAAAAGAACTCATCTTTGAATTCCTCTTTTTTTAGAAATTTATTAGCTATTGGTTGTCTACCCAAATCTAAAAATTCTTTTTTCATTTTATTTCTCTCCATCCTGTTCCTCTCCTATTTTCATATTCTTTATCTTCTTTTCTTTTTTTGTCCCAACCTATGTACTTTGTGCTAGGTTCATTTTTTGTGTGTGGGCCAGCACTATCTGAATAATAATAACAAGTTACCACAATTCTTGACTCATTTTCTGGACATTTAACTAAATCAAATCCATGAAAAGATATGTCAGAGGTTTCAAATAAGACAACCTTATTAAAGTCTGGACGATAGTTTACATCTTTAACAAAAACTCCATCCTCTAAATGACCTAATTCGCCATAACCACCCCAATCCTCAATCCAATTTTTTGACAAAAATAATAGACAATTAATTCTTCTCCAACCATTTTCCGAATGATTAAAATCAGTATGTGGTTCCAAATGTGCTCCTCTTGGCTCATAATTAATTCCAGCACCTATCCACTTTTTGTCTGCACGTAAATCTTTTATATCAGTCAATTCTTTCAAGAAATTTACCCATTTATCTGAAATTAAATAATTTGTTAGTTTAACGGCTTCTTCACCAAACGGAGAAAAATCAGATGTGTTTGTACATAATTTATTCCAATCGTATGTATCTTTCAATTTTAAAACATTTTCAAGAGTTCCATCTAAAACCTCATTTGGAAACCAATCCTCCAATATTATATGAGGAAAAGGTTGATTTAATTTGAAAGTGCTTTTTAATTCTGCTAATTCTTTGTCATTCGTAATACTTCTTCTAAGTATTTCTTTCATATAATTCATGATTATACCCCTTGTATAAAGTAAGCTGAAAAATTATTTCCCATTCTCTAGTTCTTCCAACACTACTTTGCGTTATATGGTCTGACTCATTTATTGAATAAGTATAATTATTTAGGATGGATTGATATTCTTTTGTTTTGGTCAATTCACTACCATGCAAGGGTTTTCTATTATTAGAATAAATTTTGTCTTTTGTAACTCTATCGAAATGGCCAAGATAACTTTGTGAAATTCCAAATGGCATCTCAAATAGTGAATCAACATTTATACATAAGTCTATACTATTATCTGAAATTTTATTAATCTCTTGAGGGTGTAAAAAAAGACAATCTTTATCAGATAACAAAAAATCATCCACAGAAGTAATTTCATTACCGAATGTTACCTTTTTTCCCATTTCATGTAAAAATGTAGCTGATACAGATAGAATCGGCTGGACATCAATTATAATGTATTTTGTATTTGTAAATTTATTCATCATTAAATTAGCTAACCCACCATAACCGGCTCCTATTTCAAGTATGCTATTTGGATTGTTAGTAGAATCATATAAGTTAATAAAGTAGTTCAAAATTAACCCAAACTTATAGAATATCGGTGGTATTATCTTTTTACCATATGATTTACCATATAAACCAAAAACTTTTTCAATCTGTAAATCCTCAAGATTTACATTTTTTGACTCAGTTATCAGATTTTCGGCCTTTTCAATAATTGTTTTATATTCATTCCATTCCGAATACTTATGAAAATGTTCACAATTAATACCCGATGATAAAGAACGACCATTAGAGCCGAATGATTCAAATAAATTTTCATATTCCTCTCTCTTGAGCATCTGGCTATCATTAATTTGTTTCATTACATTTTCTCTTGGAACCCACACAGCTAAATCATCGAACCAATATTTGTAAAGAACAAAATTATCATATATTCTATCGTAAATATTTTTTTCCATTATTTATCTCCAATTCTTAAAAATAATAAATCTTTCTGCACTACTTTTTCTCCATTATAATGTTCACCGATACTCATTTTTTGTGTAAACCCGATTTCTTTCATATAATCAAGTGTTTCTTGTTGACTGGGGGCCCCTTCATTATATTCTATGTAGGATACTTCTAATATTATCGCTGATGCTCTATTGACCAAATTTTCACCACCTTTTAAAATATCTAACTCTGAACCTTGTGTGTCCACCTTGATTAAGTCAAATACAGCATCATCCTCAAATAAATCATCAAGTTTTTTTAAAGTTATTTTATTTTCTAAAACTAATTGAGGTATATCCCAAAAATTATGTTCTTTATAATATGAGTTACCCTCTGTCCACGGTTTATCTTTTCTAGTGTAAAATGTAACATCTCTTACCGAATCACCCAAAGCTGTTATTAGATAATTATCTTGATTGTTTTGTGTTAATGATTTTAATTTTTCACCATGTAAGTGATTTGCTTCAATCATAAAAATGGGAACGTTCGGCCAAGTTTTTTTTGCCCACCCATAAAATTGACCGTTATGTGCACCAATGTCTAATATCGTTTTCGGCTGAACGTATTTATTTACCTCGTCCAATCTCATTGTTTCATTTGATTTATAAGCCATTTAATCTCTCTAATTCAATAACCCCAGGACAAACTTTTTTAATCTGTTCATAATACGTTCCATGTCCCTTACTTTTCATCTGTCCCCATGGTTTATGTAATCCAAATGGAGCTTTATTATTCAACGGATACATATACCCATTATCTATCGAAAAGGATAAAACTTGTTCATACGTTGGTCTGTCAGTAGCCATTTCAGACACAAAGTAATCCTCACACGAATTGCCTCCATTATTAAGGTAAGTTTCAAGTTTATTATTAATTATATCTAACATAAAACTTTTTTTTCTAATCGATAATCCCCCATTCATAACTCGGTCATATTTATTCTGTAAAGCACCTAAAGTATTTCCCCAATAACCACCAATATAATTAAAATGTTCAAAATCTTCTATTCTATTTTCTGAATTTAAACATAACATTGTGTCACACTCAAAATATAAAACTGTTTCAGCTACAACTTGCATCCAAAAATCATTAGTTAACATTATCTTCAAACTTGAGTCTTCCGCACTGATATTATCTATTTGTAATTTATTGAAGTATACCTGTCTATTTAATCCCTCTGTACATTTAATTACATAATCACGATTTGATAATCCGTGAAATATTTGTAATCCCCAATCCTCAGGTAAAACAGTCGTTACATTTTTTAAAACAAATGGTAATGCTTTATGTTTTCTTGTTTCTACTATAACAGCTACTTTATTCATTAAAAATCCAAAAAAGATAGTGTCGTTGGCCAGACATAATTTTGATAACTGTTTAAACCTGTCTCGATTTTACATTGAACTATTTTATCTCTAAGGTCAGACATCTCTTGAACTGATATATGTTTAGTTGAATCTATAGTGTTTTCACTATTTTGAAAATCTTCCATTAAAGACATTGATAGCGTATCTCCATCTTCAACAATGATGTACCCATATAGCTCGTTCCATTGATTACTTGAGGTATGTAAATCTTCTATTACATAAATACCATTATTTTTTAAATGTTTATAAAGCACTTTTAATGATACTTGTTGTTGCCTCATCGAGTGACCACCATCATCTATGATTATATCAAAATCCACTCCACACTCAGCGACAAATTTATTTAAATCCACTACATCAGATTGGTCACCTTTAAAAACAAATGACCTATCTTTGTCTCTCTCATCCCAACCATTTACCATTACCATATTTGTGCCTGTTCTTTTGTCGTGTACTTTATCCTCATATACTATTCTATTATCTATAGCATAAACATTTGCGTTTGGGAAATAATCCAACCACATTAAATGAGAACCACCTGTATTCAATCCAATCTCTAATATTTTAGTAACATCATTTCTGATACTCTCAAACTTTTTTTCATAATGTTTAGTGTAACCTAAATCAAGTTTATCACAATTATATTTTTTAGCTATTTCGTGTAAATCTAACATAGCACATCCTTTAAGATTGATTTATTTATAAATATATTGGCCTCATGTATCTTATCATATTTTAGCGCCTCATCAATTACAAAGTCAATATCAACATCTAATTTAATCTCGTAATCCTTAATTAAATCATCAACGTCAAATCCCATGAATTTAGAAACTTTAGGTAAAAAGAATCCAAGAGCTTCTCCATGTGCTATCCCATAATGACCAGTTAGTGGATATGATAAAGAATGTAATAAATTTGTGCCCGTGATTTCTATGGCTTTACCACCGAGTCTACCTGCCTGTAAAAGATTAAGAATATTATTGTTTTCTCTTAATAATTCTAATCCATCGATACAATAACCCTCACTTTTTTTTGTTTTTTTCTTCGAGGTTAGACTATCTAAAAAATGACTAATAACATCAAAGGTTGTATCCCTTTTAACCCTCTCTGGTAAATCAGCGTAGTCAGAATTTATTTCAACCTTTTTCGGTTTGAATCTTTTTAGACTTATTTTATTACTTCCATCCCAATATACAGACCAAGATGTTTCTGATGCACCCGATGCAGTAGTGGGGTAACAAATTATAGAATTCTTACAGATTATCTTTGCAGTATCAATTACAGCTCCACCACCGATAGCAACCACAGATTCCTCTGAACCCACTTCATCTAAGATTGATTTGTCAGGTGCTGAACTAATAATTTTCTTCTTATCAAACCCTTGTAAAAAATCTTTAGTGGAATTTGAACAAACCAATAAACTCATAATAATTCTTTTATCTGTTTTGTGTTTTCCATACAATCTAAATTGACTCTACCTTTTTTACCATCATTACTAATTTTATAAATCTTATTAATACCATTATATTCTTCTTGTAATTTAGCACTATGAAATTCACCAACTGATTCATGACAGCTATTATCCAAGACATAAACAAAAAGGTTTTTTAAATCTTGTTCTTCTATCGTGTGAGTGATTCCTAAATGCATTAATAATGATGCGTCCCCACTAATCACTACCACATCTTTTTCAGAATTAGCAGCTATACCTAAACCAATACATGGTGATAACCCCATACTCCCTTGCATATAAAAAATATTTTTATTCTTAGGAAATAAATTGTAAACATCTCTTGATATAAAACCAGTATTAGTTATGTAGATGGAATCTTGACCATGCCAATTAAATATATCATTGATAGCATCTTGTCTAGTCAACATTGTTATCACCTCTAACAATTAAATAATTTTCATATCCTATCAACTTTAATATATCCTCATCAACTTCACCCATCACTTTGTGTTGAGGTAGCGTATGTCTGTGACCAATAACTAAAAATGGATAAATACCATGAGGTATACAAAGACTTGTCAACGGATTTATTATGTTACCTAAACCTGAATTTTGTAGGTACACACAACTCTTTTTTCCAGCTAACTCAGCACCAACCGCTATACCAATTGCTTGTCCCTCATTCGTGGCAGGTATATGTTTTTTTTCATCTATATTAGAGATAAATTCTTTTAGTCCACTATCAGGCACGCCTGTAAAAAAGTCATAATCACTTAGTATGTTATTTAGTTCAATCATTTGGTATTAATTCTAAAACCTTTTTTATTGGTAAACAATCTTTACTAGCTTCGTAACATCTTTTATTTTTAAGTATTGATTGTGCCGTATTAACCATGGCTGGATAAGAACTTCTTAATAGGTGATTGGCATAAATTACTATGTCTACGCCTGCTTCTATTAATTCTTCTTCTCTTACTTTATTATAAGTAGATGGTACGACTACCAAAGGAACTTTTTTCTTAACACTTTTAAATTTATCACAGAAACTTAATATTTGATTAAAGTCTTTATCTTTACTGTGAATCATAATACCATCAGCGCCACCAAGAATATAAGTCTTTGCTCTACTAATAGCATCGTCAACATCTTTCCCTAAAATAAAACTTTCTATTCTGGCGATAATCATAAAATCTTTTGTGACTAATGATTTTTTCCCCTCTGATATTTTAATGGAAAATTCAAGTGAACTATCTTGTCTTTGATTAGATGTGTCATGAAAAAGTGAATTTCTTTTAGAACCGATTTTATCTTCTATGATTACAGCAGATACACCCATTCTTTCTAATGTTCTAACTGTATGCTTAAAATGTTCAATAATTCCACCATTATCCAAATCAACAATCATTGGCTTTGTAGTTACATCAAATATTTCACTCAAGGTTTGACTAACCGTGGTTATGTCCACGTATTGATTGTCTGGTTTACCCTTTGAAGCAGAATGCGTAAGACTACTTAACCACATAGCGTCAAACTCATCATTTTTAACTTTTGTTTTTTCTACTATTAAACCACTTAAACCATTGTGTGCTTCTAATACCCTAACTATTGGTTTTGATTCAATTAACCTCGTAAGCATCTTTCTTCTTACATCAGGAGTTGTTCCTATTTCTTTTAGATGGTCATGTAATTTTGTTGAAGAGACACCTTTAGTATAGGGGACATCAATAACTTGACCTCCCCATTCTTTTAATTTATTGATAACCTGTAGTCTTATTTGTTTTTGCACACCCTCCTTCCAATCATCTCCGTGAACAACATAATCTGGTTTTATCTTTTCTAAATTTGGAATATAATCAAGTGTGTCTTGTGGAATCACCTCATTAACACCCACTATATTTTCTATAACTATTTTTCTTTCTTCATAACTTAGGGCTGGTAGTCTCTTGTAACTGGCGATAGCTGAATCGGTCAATAATCCTATGACAACCTTTCCATACTTACTAGCCTCTTTTATAATATTTAAATGACCATGATGAATCAAATCAGCGCACATGCCAACATAAACTTTATTTCTCATTACTAAAATACCATCGCCATATACCATTTTTTAAATGACTCTTTAAGTCTTCATGAGTATTTACTTTTTCAGATTCTCTATTCGTGACACCCATATAACCTGATGTCCCATATTTACTCCCATCATAAATTCTTGATATTTCCTGTACATTATCATAATTTTGATAAGGAGCTCCTGCATTGTGTACAGTATATTGCTTATATTTATTGTCATCTAAACATTTTATAGCAGAAGCAGTTGTACAATGATATTCATTAATCCTACCCCTACTATCCTCTGTTACATAAATTCTTTCCATGTCTAAATCTGATAAAACATCATTTGGTAAATTTTCATTATAAATTCTATTTAAAATTGTATTTTTGAAATCTATTGATGCTATCTTATTCTTTGTGACTTTTTTATTCGTAATGTTATCGGTTACACTCACCCAACTTAACCACGAATCAGGTGGTGAATGAAATTCATCTACACCCTCAGGTTCACCGTGGTCTGCGAACAGCCAGAACAATGAATTTTCCTCCTCAAAATCAATTTGATTAATAATATCTTTAAACAGAGAAAAAACATCATCATGTTTACCCCTTTCCATATCATGATAATGATTATATTTTAAAACTATAAAGTGGTTTTCATTTGATGGTAAATCTTGCATTTTTTTTACAAAGTTTTTTTCATCATCTCCCTCTTGATAATCATAAAATATGAAATCTCTATCTCTAGCGCAAATATCATCAGGTAACAGCTTACAATCTCTTAGACCTGGCGTTGTATTAGGATTTGTGTACATTGGCCAGCAAGTAGGAATTGAATTATCATCCCCTCTTGTTCTTGGCATAGCGTGAAGATGAATTTTCCAATCATCCGGTAACATATTAAATATAATTTCTTTATTCCATTCTTCCTGTTCATCTTTGGATAATAATGCATAGGTGTGTGAGTGTCCAATACCTGTAGAACGCATTTCGGATGGAGCCTTACCAGCAAACATAGAAACGAGAGTCGTGACCGTACAAGTCTGACAAAGATAATCACCATAATGTAAATTCTTAGATTTAAATAATTTTTCCATTTCAGGATGTCTCGGAAACGTATCAAATAACAAGCAATAAATTTTCATTTTTTTTCCTATTAAATTCTTTTTTCTAAATAATAATCTTGAATACCAGTATGCCCAACGTGTAAAATAATTTCATTACCACATCCCTCATGTCCACTACCAACTCCAAATTGCACTGGCATCGAATATGGATAAATACCCGTGTTCCAAGCCGCTCTACTCATTTGTAATGGAGCTCTCTTTGGATTTGTCTCCATTAATCTACAGAATTCCTCTAAGTATTTTCTAGCTCTATTATCTTTCGTATTAAATCCGGCCCACCATAAATCATATGTCAAAAGATTTCCTCTTGTTTCGTCTTCATCTAAATGGTAATCGCCATCATTACCTCTAGTATGGATTCCGTCAACTTTAACTAATTGACGAACATTAGCCGGAACACATATACCAAATTTTTTTATAATCGGTACTACAGTATGAACATCCTCGGACACAAACATTAAATCTGAATCGACCGATATAGCTATATCAGCTTCTGACTCTAACAATCCTTTTGCTTCATAATAATCACAACAATGCCACCCCCATCTTTGATTAGTGCGTGTAAAAGGACTATCTTTATCAACATCGATAACTTTTACTCCGACATCTTTATAATTACTCACAAACTCAGGTGTATCTGTGTACAAGGTTATTTTTGCGCTAGGAAAAAACCTTTTGACCGAAGAATACGTTGGGTCTAATCTATGTTCGTCCGTAAAGCTGGTGGGTTGATTCGCAGTAGACCTCTTTCCAAACTCAGCAAATATAAATTCTAAATTCATTTTAACTCCTTAGTTTTATTGGTTGATAAGATGTGCTTAACGGATTGAAACCACATTTTGCATTTTCGTCAAACGGAAAGTTTTTAAATGATAAATATTCTTTTAAACATGATTTATAACTTTTATTTTTTAAGTCTGCTGTTAACCATAGAAATTCTTGAACTAATTCTACATCTAAAAATGGATAACGAGTTTCCATACCATAACAACCAGCTACGCACTCTTCTTTGTTTATATAATCAGTTTGAGTTCCATTGTAAAAACTTTTCCAAGGAAATAATTCTTTTAAATTATTTGGAAATAACCCACCAAATTGGCTATGTGGATAAATTTTTGAACCACCCCAACCATAATCACTTATTATCTCGTCCGCACCTTGACCTGAAAAATATATTTTATAATTTTCTTTTTGAGCTAATGATGAAATATATCCAAGACCTTGACAAGCTTTATCATCCAAAACTCGATAATTATTATGATTATAATCCTCACAATATTTACTCAGAAAACTTTTAGTTTCATGATATTGTTTGTCATCGAGTCTAATTATCTCTGTGTCTTTTAATAAACTACATCTGTTTTTAATAATATTCTCATTTTCTTTTCCAATAATACTAAAAGCCTTGAATGTTACATTTTGTATACTTAATTCTCTCGCTATAGCTCCGCTATCATATCCACTACTCAAACCTATATAAATTTTCTCTTTTGTATTTTTAGTTCTTTTTTGTATTGATTTTTCGAAAGCTAAAATCCAATCTTGATAAGATTGTTTATGTTGATTTAAATCAAATTTTTTAATATTAAACTTATTAATTAGATTAAAATTATTAAAAGAATAAACCTCTGTCGTATTTGCTTCAATTTTTTTTATCTGGCTAAAATCTAATCTATTTAAAGCACTATGATATGAGGAAACACCAAATGTGTTATTCATAAAACTAACCCACATTGGTTTGGTTGCAAAAACATCTGTGCTCAATAGTAATTTACTTTTTTTATAATCAAATAATACTATAGCAAATTCACCATCCAACTTTGTTGTAAATGAATCACCAAACTCCAAGTATAAATCTATCAGACACTCGCCATCGGTTTTATAATCTCCAAAATCTAAATGATTATATATTTCACCATTAAACATACAAACAACATTATCCTTTGAAAAGGGTTGATTAGTTCTGTCACCTGTTATACTAAGTAGATTGTGAACAAAAGTAAAACCATTTTCTGTGTCTTCAACTATATTAGTATTATCTGGCCCTCTAAATTTTTGATAAAAATTAGCATGTCCGACATCCGTAACTTTTTTGTTTGTAAATAAAAAACTACACATTAATTTAGATAACCTTTTTTATTAATGTATTCGTGCCAACCCTTGTCTATAACTTTATTTTGATAAGCTTCATCTATGTTATTTGAAAAAACATTTACGCCAGCACCCTTAAAATGAATTATCCTACTTATATCTGGCAGTATCTCAGGAGCGTCATAAACAGATACTATATCTTCAGCAACGTCTCCTATGTTTAAATTAATGTTTTTCTCTTTACAAATCTCTACAGTTTTACATAAGCAAGGGGTTTCTTTGGCTTGTATTAAGTTTCCATTAATTTCAACAGTTTTTTCGTTTTCAATCATGTCTATCCACATATCTAAAAATTCTAAAGATTTTTTACTATTCACGGAAACATAAGAAGCTAAATAATCCATCGAGTGAGGTCTTTCTCTTCTTGAATGATTTCTAAAACATATTTGTATATCATAACTCACATCAATTAAAGAGCTGAAATCTTTTAAAAATAACAAATCTGCATCTAACATTACTATCGGTAAATCACGTGTGCGAATTAATTTGCGAAATATTTTAGTTTTTTGTGATACGCTATTATGCCATTTACCGTCCCACATTTTGAACTCGGAATTTTTATCCGAAATATTAGTTTCTAAAATTTCAACTTTATCAAATTTTCTCAAATATTCTTTATCATTATTATTAAGACCTGTATCACCGATGTAAATTGTTTTTATATTGTTTACATCTATTTTATCATGAAAAGAATTTATCCAAATCTTTCCAAATTTCATATAAGCTGAATTTAAAACTGTAAAAACACTATACTTCACTTTTTACCTCTTTTTTCCAGTATTTGTTTTATAGTATTTGTTGTGCTATAATCATGATTTCTACTATTGAAAATAATATCTATTTCTAATTCATCACCGGTAAAGGGATGGTGTTTATGGTCTTCTCCTAAAATCCTAACATCTAATCTATCTTTGTTTTTATCTAAATAATTATATAACTCTTTTTCCCCATCATATAAAAAAGCTTCATCAACATATCTATTAGATTCAACCATTAATAATCTTTCTTGTGGCGTCCAAATTGGTTGGTTTTTTTTTCTACCATCTGGTTGAGTTATTTTTGTTTTATATTCATTTACAGCTACTATTAGATAATCACAATATCTTTTGCACTCCTTTAACATTAAAACGTGACCAGGATGCATTATGTCGAAATATCCACTTGTAAATCCTATTATTTTATTCACCCCACAACTCCTCATAAATTCTTTTCATCCAATAGCTTCTATCCCTATTCAAGGGATTTTGTGATATTGCGTTGAACTGATAAATGTAACCTGTGTTGTATAGATTATCTAATTTATCTTCCCACCAACATCTTGTATCATTATAGAATAAATTTTTCCGACCTATGTCTACAGTAGAATATTTATTTGGTAAAAAGTTTACATCCACACCAAATTTAGTTGATAATAAATTAATTAACGGCTGGTCACTACCTGTTCTTATTACATCATATGACTCTATGATTTCTGCTTGATTCTTCCAATAAAAATCTATTACATAATTTAAGAACTCCTCGTGGTCTTTATTTAATATGACAAAGCCTGTTTGAAAGAAATCTGATGCCATCATTAGATAATCTGTATCAAAAAACTTTTGTGAGTATCCTTTTATACTTCTATTTATCCATTCAAAATCACCATTACAGAAAGATGTTGAAAACTTTCCATCTGTCAATTCAAAGAAGTTTGGACAATCAGGATGAATAATACAATCAGCATCAACTAATAAAACTTGGTCATAATCTATCTCATTGTTTTTAAGTATCTCTAAAACATACCACCTTTGCCATGTTATAACCATCTCTGTTTCAGGCATGAGTAAAGTATCCATCAAAAAGAATTCTACATTATTTTTATCACACCACTTTTTCCAAGAATCCATACCATATTGATATCCACGTGTTCTAGTAGACTCACCTATACCACTCGTTCCGATTGATTGTTCACGTTCAATCCAAGGCATCAATACTACGTTCTTTTTCATTTGTTCCTTACCTTATCATTTGAGCTTAAAACACCCTCTAATAAATCTGATTGTACACCAAAGTCTTTGGCCATACTAACTAAAGCGCTTGTATCTTTAGGTAGACACTTTCCACCAAACCCTCTATTATCTTTAAACACAGCGGTATGCATTGGATTAATTCTTGGGTCTGATAACCATAGCTCTCTAGCTTGATTCCAATCTATGTCAGCTGACTCACAGATATCATATAACTCATTACAAAATGCTACCTTAGTTGCGTAGAATGCATTCTCCATATATTTAGCCATCTCAGCTGTTTTAGCATCACTTATATTATATTTTTTACAAGGGCCAACAACAGGTAAAATTAGGTCAATCGCATCACTACATACCTTCTCATCACCACCAAAAGTAAAAAACGGAGTCTCTTTCATATCAGTATGGAAAAGATAGGGACTCCAATATGTTGATTCTCCAGCGTACTCAGGTGAAAATACTATTCTCTTATTGTATTTTTTCACTAATCTATCTGTCGTACCAACTGAAATGGTGGATTTTATCACTATGAAATCTGTTTCAATCCAACTAACAACTTCCTCAACGAGAGAGGTATCACAACTTCCATCCTCACTCCTTGGAGTTGGTACACAAACAAAAGCTGCCTCACAATCATTTACATCTTCTTTACTAACATCATAACCTGCTGGTGGGTCATATATCTCTAATTCATAATGAGCCTCAAAAAATTTACTCATCGCCTTACCTACATAACCATGACCTATAATAGCTATTTTTTTCATTATTTTTTACCCTTGTGTGGTTTAGTGTCTCTAATAAAATAATCATTGTTTCTTGAATCACCATCCATGTAATTAAACTTAAGATTGTTTTTCCAAGCCACATAATTAAAACTTAGTTGGTCTCTCTTACTTCCGTATTTAATTTCTGTCCACCAATCCTCCATTGCCTTTATACAATCTGACTCGTTGTGTCTTCTTAATATAACCATGCCTGTTATTAAACCATTATTAGGTGGAAAACCCTCATCCACGTACCTATCGATTTGTTTTTTTATAATTTTTGGGTTATCCTTATAATTTAACATTCCTCTTTCTGGTGTTGCTTTCATATTTCTTTCACCCAAAGAAAATATTGTTTTAGCCTCTTCATATGCACAATTACGAGCATCTAACGAGTTATTGTTATGACTATAAAAAGCAACGTTAGCATCACTCAGATATTTATCAATCAGTTCGTCAATATTTCCAACCACTTTCATATTACCATCAATAAAAATACTATACTCATAATCCACACCAAAACATCTATGAGGTAAAACTTTGAACTTTTTTGCATTTCTATTATTATCAGAATAAAACTTTACACTATTAGTCTCATCAAAACATTTCCATTCCCATCCTTCTGGTAACTGCTGTTCTTGTTTATCATCATAATCACCGAAAATTGAAGTATAGACTACACGACCTGACATATAATGCCCTCTCTATCTTTTAATACTTTATTTTGTGTTGTTGGATAATATGTTCCTTTATAGTGTCCAACTTTTTCAATAATTTTCAATTTACTATCATCAATATATTCATCAACTACTTTTTTTATTTCTGGAAATAAACCATAGTCATCAAAGATTAAATAACCGCCTGACTTTAGTAATGATAAAGAGTTATTAATATCACTTTTCACATGATTATAATCGTGAACGCAATCAATAAAGACAGCGTCTATTTCTTCAAAGTTCCATCTATCTTCATAAACATCCATCACAACATAATCTATATTATCCTTATCACCATTTATCTTTTGTGATTCTAAATGTCTAAATTCTAAATTATCAACAGCTATAACTTTTTTAAAAAGATGACTTAATAATTTAGTGGAGTGTCCAAGTGAAGAACCAATCTCTAATACTTTTAAGTCCTCACTTTTTCCCTTAAAGTAATCATAGAAGTCTGCTTTAAATTTTAAACTTGTTGTTGTTTTTGATTCAGTTTTATCAGGTAGACCTTTTAATAATAATCTCTTCTCTTCATTAGTAATTAAATTTTCGTTATCTACAAAGTTATGAGCTATTGGAAATTGTCTTTGTATAGTGTGTGTAGGATTATATCTGGCACATAATTGTGAGGTTCCAACCTGATTACCAACGTTATATTTAGCCTGTGATTTTATATAAAGTTGTATTCTAATTGGGACGTGTCTTAAATCCATCGCTTTGTAAACATCGTGAAATGATGTTTGTTCAATCGGTCTTTCCGTCCAATAGAAATGAGGTATACCCTCTTCTATAACTTGTCTCATCTCTTTGTCCATTGTGTAATCGTATCTATCTGATATTAATAAACAAGCAAACTCTAAATTAGCTGTATACTGAGCTATCACTTCCTCACCTAAAGCTTTTTCTTCCTCTGAAAAATATAACTCTGGCATACAATCTTTCATTTCACTTTCCTCAAACTGCCAGAACTTTAACATCTGTTTTACCATTGATATATTTGGTTCATCTAAATTGTATACTCTGTAGTGGTCGTGGTATATATCACCCTCAAAACTATCAATAAAACCATCAACATAGGGATTATTAGAAAAAATAGTTTCAACATGAGCATAAGGATTTGACCAACTATCCCAATCATCGGTAGCCCCAAATAAATTTTCGAGTAACTTTGGTGATGGTACATAGACCTTACAATCTTCATACTTTTCTTTTAATAATCTTGGCATTGCGGATATAACACCCCAATCTCCAAGACCATGACAACTACGCATGACTATAAAATTTCTACCCTCTAAATACTCATCTGGTACTCTAACTCCATCTTGTTCATTGAAGCCAAGTTTTGTTACTTCTTCTACAGGATAAACATCATTATCTAATATTCTCCAAAAAATCATATTATTGACTCATATAGTGCATTTTGTTTTTCTTGTTTATCTATTGTCTTAGGATGATATAGACTTAGTGTTTCATTTGGTGGCAAATGTGAATAGGTGTTAGCACCTGAAATAATTTCATGAACTGGTTTAATCCATTTTATATCTTTATCTCTTTTAAATATTCTTGCTTGATAATCAGGATAATTTACCCAACCTGCTTCTGATACTCTCCATCCCCATTTTTGTATGTGACTCTCAGTTAATCCATCAACCGTGTTTATTCTTGGAACCCAAATCAAATCTATATCGTTTGCTTCTAAGATAGGTTTCATATGTAGTAACAAAGCATCACTTGGATACTCGTCGGCATCAATATGAAATATATAATCACCTGTAGATTTTTCTATAACTGAATTTTTATGAGCTGCAAAATCACCGTCAAGTTTTCTTTTATAAACTATAGCTTCATTTTCAGATAAGTATTCACCTAAGACAGCCTCTACTTTTTCATCATCACCATCAATACAAATGACTATCTCATCTTCTTCATCTATTTTTTCTGTTAAAATATATAATAACCTTTTTAACTCTTCAGCCTCATTGTGGGCTGTTATACCGTAACTAATCTTCACTTAATTCCTCACCTGATATTATCGTTTCTATAACATTTTTTGGTAATTCAATTGGTTCAAGGAACACTTGTGATTTTTTAGCTTTCATGTAATCGTATGTTCGATATACGCTATTTGTTTTTAAAAATCTTTCTATTTTAGTATATACGTCTTTTCTAACACCGAGTCGTTGAGTATTTGGTATGTCTAACCTAAAAATATCATCATTACCCTCTACTAATTTTATTTCACCAATTGTTTCTAATATTGTTACTAGCATAGGTTGACTTCGTATTGTCCTAATAGTTCCTTTTTCTTCTAATTTCAATCCAACCAAATGAAATGATTTAGTGCCGTCTTTCTTTCTGAAAGGTAATTGAATATTTAAAACTAAAAGAGTATTTAGGTTTTGGTTATACCTAAAAGATATGATATCACCAGCTTTTACTTTTCCCCAAGCGTATACTTGTTTAGGCATTAGTTAAATACTCTTTTGGTCATACCCAATTCATCACAAGCAGCTAAGAAATCAAACTTATGAAATGATTTAGCATTTTCTACATCTAATCTCTGAACGTGACCATCGTAGTTTTTTCTTTCTTCCTCAGGTATGGTAACAACCTTCGCATACTTCCACTCATATATTTCAGCTGAACCCTCAGGATAAATCATACCCATCTGTCCCATGTTTATCACAGATAATAGCCAAACTATATTTCTCTCTTTATCTTCGTATACCGTATCTTGAACTAACTTTGGTGATTTTTTAATGTTATCTAAAACACTTAGACTACCAATTTCATATCTTGAGTCACTCATGTAACCACATTTAAAACAAAGATAAGAACTATATTCCTCTTGTTTTTCTTCAAAACATTTTTTTGTGCTATAACAAATTGGGCAATTTATTTTTATTTCCATTATACTCTCTTTAGTTTTGGTAATTCTATTTTTGGTTTAACTTTCTGTCCTACTTTTTTTAACTTTGGTAGCTTTAATTCAACCTCTTTTGGAAAATCAGGAACATAATTATCTAATATTTTACCAAGTTCTTTTGTCATCTTTTTTAAAGAAAACAATGATTCATTTACTTTACCTAACTTCATGGAATTAGATGTATATTTTTTGTAATTTTTATATACGTCTTTCATATAAGATGATGCTTCTTGATAATCAGCAGTAAACCACTGCGTTCCATCAACATGCATCTTTTCTGGAAGAGCTGATTTTGGTACGTCGGTCATCCTACCTGAAACTAATGCGCTTGAATTTGAATTCAAGAAGTCTAATTGTCCACTCCACGATGAAGCTATGATTGGTTTACCTGATATTGAAGCTTCTAACAATGGTCTACCAAACCCTTCACCATGTGTTAAGTTAACGTGTGCTTTTACTTTTGGATGATTATACAATTCATTTATTTCTTCGTCTTGTAAGTCTCCATGTAATAAATATACGTTAGGTAAATCTCCACTAATAGAATTTCTAATATCTCTAATTTTTTTGAGAATTTCCTCTCTATCTAAAACAGAGAATCCAGCACCACTTGTCTTTAGTATTAAGCCAGGTTTAACTTTTTGGTTCTTAAAAGTCTCTAAGAAAACTTTTACTAACATACCTGTATCTTTTCTATCTTCACCCAATCCACCCTGTAACCAATGTCCTACATAGAGAAAGTTAAATGATTCATTTATAGATTTCATTTCATCAACAAGCTCTTTACTAAACTCTTTAGTCCTTTTGTAAACTTTATTATCCACACCCTCAAACAAAACTTCCATGGGTTTATCTAATTTTAATACACCTTTTAGCTCTTGTGTTTTTTCATCTTTTATATCAAAACTTATGTCTTTTAAGGTATTAGAAACAAACGTTGACGGAACAATATTCATATCCATCTTATTTAATCCCTGCACCCATTCAGGTGGTACAACCGTACATTCTAAACCTGCTGTGATACCTATGTTATATTTAGCTATTGGGCTGAATTCATTTGGGACTACGATATGAATATGTATATCAGGCTGATTGGGTAGTTGTGGAGTCTGTAACAATCTATCTATTATGACCTTATCACGTGGTTCTAAATCATTTAGCGCGTTCATAGGTGTAGTACCCCAACGTACGTTCCAAACCTTAACATCATATTTATCTAACTCAATTAAGGAACGAACTATATCTCTCGCGTGTGCTCCATAACCACTTCTTGTTGCTACAGGCGCTGTTACTAATAATACTGGCTTACTCATTATAACCTCTATGCTTTAAAAATGGTAAATCTTTTTCTTGGCTTCCACTCAGAAAAAACTTTATCCATTTGTTCTATAAAATTGTCAGACATCATTTTGGAAGTCATCATAACATCTTCACTTTTTACGTAATCATGTCCTTTCATTCCACACTCTCTTCTTTTTTCTTCATCCATCATATACCATTCGTATATGTTATCACCAACATCATCCCATCTGCATCTATCGTCAAAAATATATGGTGTGGGAGGTGAACCTTGCAAACATCTATTTGATGGCCAAACAGGTTTGACCCAATCACCCCAAGTTAACTCTTCATTGTGAGCCCATTTTCTATCATCATGTAATGACTTTATTTCATTATAATCATCAGCTGTAATATGTTTACCATTAAGTTTAAAACCACATTGG
>Ga0208669_1000249_pt1 | contig 22265 bp, 6 predicted proteins | sample 21_taG_FD_184095 | JGI IMG/M metagenome (GOLD analysis project Ga0208669, IMG submission 184095) | Marine viral communities from the Subarctic Pacific Ocean - 21_ETSP_OMZ_AT15319 metaG (SPAdes) (version 2) | ecosystem: Environmental > Aquatic > Marine > Oceanic | place: Pacific Ocean | collected...
TATTGGCAATAGCCAACAAAGAACAAAGAGGTTATATAACACCTCAAGAATTCAATTTATTTGCAGATCAAGCACAGAAAGAGATATTTGAACAGTATTTCTACGATATAAATCAGTTTAACCGAGCCTCTGGTAATCAAACTGAGTTTTCAGATCAATTATACATGTTAGAAGAAAAGATAGCTCCGTTTAGAGTTAATGGTGTTTCTATGCTTTCAACTACTGAACTACTTACTAGACCTACTTTTGAAGATGGAGTTATCACTGGTTGGACTGATAGTACTGGTAATAATTCAGCAGCTACAGTCGTTACTGAAGCTAACAATAACTACGTATCTAGTTTAAAGTTAATTAATAATGGTAGTGATGATGATCCCGGTGTGTATCAAGATTTAACTTTATCCACATCTAAAACGTACAGATTTAAAGTTAAAATATCTTACGCTAATGATCCTAATGGAGCCGGAGACATTGTTGGTTTAAAACTTTTGGCATTTGCTATTGCTGGTACTGATGATGGTTACTATATTCTACAAACTAAAGCAGTTACTAATGGTGAGTATTTTTTAGATTTTGAACCATTAGATTACGCAGGTGGTGGAGGAGCAGATGAATTATACAGATTATATATTCAACTTGAAGAAAACACTTTAGATAGTACTGAAATACATCTTTCTGAAATAAGTGTTAAAGAGTTAGATAATAAGACTTTAGCCGATGATGTTTATAGGTTAGGTGAGGTATTATATACGCACTCAGGATCGATTTATCCAACCACGGTGCAAGAAGTTAATACAAATGAATTAACTACTTATAACTTATCTCCATTAGCTAAACCAACAAGTAGTAATCCTATCTATGTTAGAAGTGCTAAGACTAGTATAAATATTTATCCTAACACATTAAGTGGTGATGTAAAATACAATTATATAAAACTACCTAGTACTCCTAAGTGGGCATATAATGTTGTTTTAGGTAAAGCTGTGTATAATGGATCTGCTTCTGACGCTTCTGATTTTGAAGTTCATAGCTCAGAGGAAAACAACTTAGTATATAAAATACTACAACTAGCTGGTATATCAATGAGAGATGCAGATATTGCTCAAGCTGGTTCAAATAAAGAAATGCAAGAAGTACAACAACAAAAATCTTAATAGATGGGATTATTAAATGAAACTGGCTCAGCTTACTATAATGGTAGTAATATAGGTGGTTATCAATTCACTTCGCTACAGAATATTATAGATCAATTCATGTTAGCTTATGTCGGGGAGGATAAGTTGATCAGTAAAATAAAAAGACCTGACGTAGTTTTCCATGCTCAAAGAGCTTTACAGGAATTTAGTTTTGATACTTTTAAATCAACTAAAGGTTATGAAATAGTTGTTCCAGCTACTTTAGCTATGCCTTTACCTCAAGATTACGTTAATTATGTTAAAGTATCGTGGGTTGATAATTCAGGTGTTAAACATAGAATATATCCAACATCTGATACTAGTAATCCGTCAAATATTGCTCAAACTGGAACGCCAGGAGCAGCACCATATTATACTTTTAATTCTAACGAAATTGATTTAACTGTAGACTCAGACACTTTAACAAACTTTAAAGGTAGTACACCCGCGGAAAGTAAAGTGAACGATTTCAATTACGATGACGAGCTTTATGACCCTAATATAGGTCAACGCTTTGGTTTAGACCCTCAAAGAGCTCAAATAAACGGTAGTTTTTATATAGATGAAGTAAAAGGTTTTATAAGATTTAGTTCTAATATATCTGGTAAAACTATAATATTAGATTATATTAGTGATAGTTTAGGTACGGACGCTGAAATGCAGGTACATAAGTTTGCTGAAGAGGCTATGTACAAACAAATAGCTTATGCGGTGCTTTCAACTAGATCTAACACGCCTGAGTATGTGGTTAATAGATTCAGAAAAGAAGCTTTTGCAACTAAGCGTAAAGCTAAACTTAGATTATCAAATATTAAACTAGCAGAGATTACTCAAATTTTAAGAGGTAAATCTAAACACATCAAACATTAAGATATGCCAGAGTTAAGCAATAACTTCATGAAAGGTCGAATGAATAAAGACCTTGATGATAGACTTGTACCAGAAGGTGAGTATAGAGATGCTTTAAACATAGAAGTATCAACTTCTGAGTCTTCAGATGTTGGAACAGTACAAAACATAAAGGGTAATAAAAATATATCTGAACACTCATTTAATCAAGAATCTTTGTTTAACACAAATAGTGTTCAAATAAGATACTTAGAGTCGACTGTTGTACCTATCTTTAATGAAGGAAATACATGGATAACTGAACCTCATGACAACATGAATGTTTCACTACTATCTAATAACTCTTTTGAAATAAATTCAAATGCAACTACTAGTAGCGGTGGTGTGTTAATAAAAAATGAAATTCTAGAAGTAGGTAAGCAATACACTGTTTCTTACGACTTTACTGTAGACCCGTCAGGTTACCTACCTGGAACCTACACATACTATACCGCTATTAGACAAGGTTCTTCAAGTTTAAAATACGCTGAGTTTACTGTTGACGATCGTGGTGTTGTAACATCTATAAACTCCAATAATTCTAATAACGATGCAATGTCTGGGACTGTAAGTTTAAGTTTTCATTGTGATAATGAAAGTTTAGAGATATATGCTTCAACCTCGTTCGTAGGAACTATATCTAATATAAGAGTTATAGATGGTTCTTTGTTAAATAGTGATACTAACAACGCTATTACTGTTGGATCAAAAATTGATACAGCAACTGATACTATATATAATTTTGTTCACAAGGCTTCTGATTTTAAACTAAATAATTATACTACACCTTCTGGTGAAATTAAATCTGCACTTGTTGGTATAAAAAGCGATTGTATAATTCAACATAAGCCAAATAATTTCGAAGAAAGTTCAGTAAATAGAGTCGTTTTAACAGATGTTTATAAGGTTAGATTAATACCTAAAGTTTCTAATGGTAAACTACCTATGTATGATATTAACGAGAATCCTACTAATAGCGAAATAACTGGAATACCTTACACATACAACTCTGATGGAGATGTAATTATTCAAGGTGTTAGAATTGGTATGAAAGTATCTTTAATAGACCCTAATAACAATGATGTTTGGAAAGGTAAAGGTATTGTAGTAAAGAGCGTTAGTTATGATACAGATAGTAAGTCTGGTAAAATAACAATATCACCAGTGCCTAATAGTCTTTTAATAAATAATTATACTATAGATAATGGTTTTATTTTGGAGTTTAACTCCAACAAAGTTTTAAACTTTTCCTCAGGCACAATTGAGCAAGAATTAAACACTGATAATGGTACTTCAGAAACATTATTAAACTCTTCTATAAACTCTATAAACATTATTGATGGTTTCTTGTATTATACTGATAACAAAACAGAGCCTAAAAAAATAAATATCAATAGAGGTATAGAGTCTACTGTAGATATATTTAACCATACAGAGTATGAAGAAATAAACTCTTTAAACCCAGTAAAGTATTATTTAGAAGAAAAATATATATCTGTTATAAAAGCAAAACCTACACATGCTCCTAAGTTAACGTTAACTAATTCTAATAGAAAAGGTGGTGGTAGAATAATGCTTGATTTGAAGTCTACTCAACTCACTGGTTTTACATCTCCAGTGGCTAGTAAACCGCACTATTATGTAGATTCTACGTCTTCTATAATTAGTGAGTACGCTAACGGTGAATCACAACAATTTAGTTTTGAAGACGAATTAGCTATTATACGCCTGGATGCACCAGCTGCGATGGATAAGATAGGTTCTACATATAGTATAATCTCTAGTGTAGATAGAATTAACTGGAGAGTAGGAGATACTTTGACATTAACAGGTGTAAATTCTAAAAAATCTGTAGAAGTTAGAATAACTTCAGCAATGGTTGGAGAAGATGAAAGTTATAATTTGTTTGATATTATTTTAATTAACATTTCAGACCCTTATGCGGCTCAAGAAAATCCACCTATAGAATCATTTATAGCTGATTTGAATTCTAGTAATACTTTGTATGAAGATAGCTTTGTTTCTTTTGCTTTAAGGTATAAATATAATGATAATGAACACTCTGCAATTGGTCCTTACTCAGAACCAGCATTTCTACCTGGTAGATATTTATATAAAGCTTCTATTGGTTTTAACGAGTCAATGATTAATACTTTATCTTCATTAGATATTTATGATTTTATAAAACCTGGTATTAGTAAAGATGTAAAATCAATAGATATAATACTTAAAGATCATTTTTCAACCAATGCTTACTTAGTTAAAAGTATAGGTAAGAATTCTGAAGAATGGGATTTCAATAATTTTGAAATTATTTCCGAAATAAGAGGTACTACGATTCCTAGTCTTCAGCTCTCAAGAGTTTACGATGCAGTGCCAATAAAAGCAAAAGCTCAAGAGTTTACTGCTTCAAGATTAATGTATGGGAATTACACTGAAGGATACAATATGTTAGACGACAGTATGTCTGATATTACTTTTTCTTGTGAAACAAATTTTGAAAATATATCTACTAACTTAAGCGATCACGTAACAGCTTCTGTGAATTCTGGTGCTGATAATGATTTGATAGCTAGAAACATACCATTTTTTAATCCAGAAGATACAACTAATACTAAATTTATACATAATTATTACAAAAGTAGTCAAGATACTTTTTTTAACGAAGATGGTTTTCCTGGTTACGGTGAAGAAGATGGTAACACTCTATATTGTCCAAAAGATATAGATCAAATACACAGATTTGATGAAGTTCCAGGTACGGGACCTAGGTATAATAGTTTCTTAATACCTATATTTCCAGCTAATGAGCATATTAATGGAAATACAGACACCACATTAACTATGCCTACCATACTTGATCCAACAGGGCAGAGTTACGATGTTGGGGCAACTGGTAATTATCAAGTTTATTCTACATCTCACTCAGATCATTACAATAGTAGCGATCATGACGATTACAAATCGAGAGACTTACCAAGTCAAGTAAGACCTTTAATATATAAAGCTCCAGTAGATGGCACATACAACATCAAAGCATCCACGGAAGCTTTAGTTAGATATTATTATGGCACCTTTCAGATACCTGGTATGAATGCGCAACAATCATATAAAAAGTTTTACAAAAGATTACCATTTAGAATAGAGATTCACAAAGTTGATATAAACGGTGTGTCTCAAGGTATTATAGATGATTCAGTAGATTTAATTGGTAGTAGCGATGGTTTAGCGGTTTCTCAACACAATATGCAATCTCAAACCAACTGGTATGGTAGTAGCTTTGGTGAAGACACTTTGCAAGAGACTAGATCAGGTAATATACCTATAAATAACGGGCAAACACAACCAGCTCCAGTCACGAAAGAAGTGGAGTTACATAGAGAAGTTTCTCTAACTGCTGGTGAATATATAGCTATATTTTTTAGTTATCAAAAAAGTTATGATAACAACACTAATATTGGAACTACTACCGTGACTTATACTAGTAATAGTGGAAACACTTATGATATTGCTGTTGATGATGACAGCTCTTCTATTAGATTCTTGTTAGATGCTTATAAGACTGAATTAGAGATTAGTGCTCCACAAGTTATTAGTGATATACAAGTTGAATCACCATCAAAATCTGTTAGAAGTAATAGGTTTTACGAGACTGGTGTAGTTTATAGTGACGCTTATGGTAGGGATACTACTGTTATGACAAGTAGAAGTTCTAGAGTGGAAATACCTATAAGTTATAGTGATAAGAAAAATGCTTTAACTTGCTCCATAAAATCTAAAGCACCATATTGGGCTACACACTATAAATACTACGTAAAAGAGTCTTCAAACAAGTACTTTAACATGGTATTAGATGCTGCTTATAGTAACGATGGTACTGATGCACTTGAATCTAATTACTATTGGCTTAGTTTTAACAGTTCAGATATTAGCAAAGTTAATATTGATGACAATTTAATACTTAAAAAGCAGCATGGTAATAACAACGCTGCTAATGATAAGGTGTATAAGGTAAAGGTTTTAGATATTTCAGAAGATCAACCTTCAAGTATATCTACAGATTCAACACCACAAGGTAAATTTTTTGTTAAAGTTAAAACTTCAGCAATACGTAATATAAGTAGCGCTGCTGACGATGCCTTTGCTGAATCACTATATGATACCGATGGAAGCATTCACTCTGATAATGGAGCAATATTTGAAGTTGAGCCAAAAGGAACAGTTAGACAAGGTTTTTATTGGGAGACTTCAAAAGCATATCCAATAACTCTCAACGAAGTGAACGCAGAAGATTACATAGAAGTGGGGGATTATGTGCAAATGTTGTATGTTTACGACTCTGAAGCAGATAAATTTGTTATAACTGAATTAGTAAATTCTTGGAATGTGAATAATACTGTTAGAGTGACGTCATTAGTTGGAGCTAAAAGTTTTCCTAATAGTACTGATTTTGTAAATCCAGATACTACTTGTAACGTTAATCTTAATGCTAATATAACTTTTCTTGCACCTGGACAACATGCTGTTTTTAAATTTATAAAAAAAGATGGGTCATATGTTACGGCTAAAGCTATTGAAATGTTTGGAAGTTCTTTAAGATTAGTACCTTACACCCACCCAAATGGTAAAATTAACACAAAAGTAATCAACGAAGTATCATTACCTTGGTTTAACTGTTATCAATGGTACAATGGCGTTGAGACAGATATAGTAAGAGATGATTTTTCTGGGTCCACTATATATGCCTATACTCCAGATACTGGAAAACAAAGTGGTTTTAACGCAAGTGATTACTATCCTGATTACAAACAAGTTACTAACAAGTCTGGTATTATATACTCTCAAATATATAATGCTTCGTCAAATATTGATGCTAGTAATCAGTTTATATTAGCGGATAAAATAGTTAAAAAACTTAACAGATCTCATGGTCAAATAAACTCTCTTATAGCTAGAAACAACGACGTAATAGCTTTATGTGAAGATAAAATTTTAAAAATATTAAGTTCTGGTAAAGATGCTTTATTCAACGCAGATGGAAATATTCAGTTAACATCGTCAACAAATGTCTTAGGCCAGTCAATTCCTTTTGTAGGTGACTTTGGATGTCAACACCCAGAATCTATAGCTTTAGATGAATATAGGATATATTTTGTCGATAAAGCAAGAGGTGCGGTTTTAAGACTATCTAGAGATGGTATGACTGAAATATCTAGCAATGGTATGGATAACTGGTTTGATGAGCAGTTAGAGAGAACTAAACATATAGTGGGTAGTTTTGATGATAGTAAATCTGAGTACAATATAACCTTACACGAGATAATATCAACAAGAGTAAGTAAAAATGTTTATACATTAAGCTTTGATGAATCAACTAATGGTTGGGTTAGTTTTAAATCTTTTATTAAAGAAAATGGTTTAAGCTTGAATAATAAGTATTATACATTTAAGAGAGGTAGATTATATAGACACCACAGCGATGATGCAAGTAGAAATAATTTTTACGACATTCAATATGACTCAAGTGTAACTACTTTAATCAACATGCAACCTAGTATAGTGAAGTCTTTCTCTAGAGTTAGTTATGAGGGTTCTCAAGCAGAAATTTTAAAAGATTTAACAGATGAAAAATATACTAATATAAAGTCTATCAGTGGTTGGTCTATTGATAGCATAAAAACAGATCAGCAGGAAGGTGAGGTTGATGAGTTTGTAGAGAAAGAAGGTAAGTGGTTTAATAATATTAAAGGTAAATAGTAGCAATGGGTTTAGACGCTTCAAAATTAAATTTACAAGGTGTTGGTACTTTGAAGAGTAATGCTGTAATGGTTAGTGGTACTAATCCTAGTAGTGTTTTTAATTTTAGTATCTCAGTTGATAGTAGAAATAAAAATTGGTCTTCACCAGGTATTACACTTACAGATATTTCATCTATTCCAATTGGTACTGGTTTGGTAATAGTACCAAACCCTGGGTATCATATTAATAGTTCCATGTTCTTATGGGAAGATAATGACTCTCCATACATTGATAGTATTACATTTGCTGATACAGTAGGTGCTAATCAACCAGCTAATAATGTTGGTGTGTTTATTACTTTTAAACCACAAGATATAACAAGTGATGTTAATGTCACACTACACAACATTGATACAGAAGAAGTTTATGAGGGTAATTTACACCACTCTATCAATATAAATTTAACTTCGTTTTCAGAAAATATTGACGTTATTATAACACCTGAACAAGGGTTAACCGCTAATGGTAATAGTGTTGGCGGTAATATTTTACCAGGTGAAGGATTTAAAACATTTTGTGATGTAACCCTTCTTATTAATGATACTGATACATACGGTTTTTCATGGATACCTGAAATACAAATTCACATAAATAGTGACTCTCTACAACAAGATTATTATATAAAACATATAAGTTATTCGGATTCAAAAATAGAGTTTAGAATTGATTATGCTCCTTCTGAAAATTATTATAACATACAAAACGTACCAGATAATATTAATATAGATCCTTATGTAGTTATAGCCTCTATAACACCTACTGATAATAATATTATAATACCATCTGAAGGTGCTACTGGTAACGTAAGATATGAAACTATTCACACATATTTGGAAGATATTCGTGCAATAGAGACTTCTAGCGGAAATGAAGCTAATTGGATAGATTTTAGTCATAATTATGATTCTATAAATTATACCGTAGAAGAAAATCCTTACGTATCAGATCGAAGTGCAACTGTATTTCTTTACAACCAAACGTATCAAGCATCAGTGCAACCTCTTGGTAGTTTTTCTATTGTTCAGACTGATAGTGCAGCTTTAATCTTATCAGGACCATTGCAAACTGCTGGTTCACAGAGCTGGCCAGCGCCGGTTGAGGTTTATGATGGACAAGCTGATGGTTTTAGTATAAATAATCTAAAAAGAAGTAGCTCTACCATAAAATATACTGCAATAATAAATGATGATTTAATTTGGCCAACTGAAGTTGCTGGAATAGAAGAAAATTTTGTAATTTTTACAGATCATTCTCCAGCAGGTAGTTTGGCACTTAACCCAACATCTAATAACTGGTTAACTGATAATGTTACTTATAGTGGTTTAGGTACAAATGAATTAACTATAATATTTAATATACCAGAAAATGTAGAATCTTCACCAGAAAGATCAGTTGATATTACTATATTTCACCCTCAAGATTCTTCACTATCTAAAAATTTCTATATACATCAAGAAAGAGGTTTTAGTTTAGACTTAGATAATATAACTTTGTACTTAGGTGATGAAAGTAATTTAACAACAAATTCGAGTGGAGATTATTACAACCTTCCTTTGTATGGAGAGAATACAATGTATGATATTCAGAATACAAGCAAGACTTTTTTTGCAGGTATTAAGTTAAGCCAAGACAATATTGATCAAGGAATACAAGTTAGTGATTTTATTATTGAAATAACCGGAAGGACTTATAATGATGATACTATTACTGAAGTTGTTAATCCTGACTGGTGTTCACTTTCTTATTCAAGTAATAATTACAATGAAAACGAATCTAATTACGATAATCCAAGATTAAGTTTTCATGTGCAAGAGAATCTTGGTGACACTAGATATTTAGATATTAATATATATCATCCAAATTACAGTCAAGGAGTTCCTTTAAAAACTATTCATGTTGAGCAGCAACAAGATGTTGAAGCTTACTTTATAAATAATTCTGTAGAAATTATACAATCTGGCTCTGTATCAGTTAATTTTTATTGTACTACTATTCTTGGTAGTGGCACCCCAGCCTTCACACCTGTAATAGCTTTAGCTGGTGTAAAACAATTTAGTTATCCTGAAAATAACACAGAACCTATTTACAACAACATCAATGTAAATGATAATCCACAAGGTAATAATATTCCAGTTGGTGTTGGTGAAACTATAAATGGTTTTAGTACCTTTGGTATAACTTCAGTCCCTACTATAGTAGCAGGACCTGGTGGTAGTACATCAACTGGTAATGGTTCTATTACTTTTAATTTTGAACCTACGGATCAAGCGCATGTCTTTGATTACAATTCTTATAGAACTTGGGTATATTATATTTATCCTCCAAACACTGTTTTATCTGGCCCATCTGTTATTACCACTAATTCAAATGGATTAAATAGTTTCTCAGATCAATCATCACCACAACCTAACGCAATACTTAAAATCCACCAAATACCTGGTATTCAACAAGACCTAATAGGTCTTAATGGAGTGTTAATGACTAAAACTCCTTTTGATATTGATAGAGCTCGAACCCTTGAGGACGGAACGCTTAATCCGTTTTATCTTTACTTTAATATGAATTTTGGTAATTTTGTACTTAATGCTAATAGATTACAAGCAGATGGAATTAACAATTTTCACTTATTAGACTTTCCTTTTGGTATAGAATCCTCAAGCGACTTATTACCAATAAATATTGATAACACTGGGTATAACACCAGTTTTAGAGTTGACTTGTCAGACTTTGGTAATAATTACCAATCTTACCAGAATGGATATGATTCTAAATACAGTTTTGATTTAGCATCAGCTAGTGAAGTTAGTTATAACAACGTAACATCTATTATTGGTATAAACAACCCTGATAACCTTCCAGTAACTATAACAACAGGATCTATTGGGCAAGTTTCTGGACTAGATCCTGATGATGGATATATTTACAAATTAAAATTTAATCTCAATCATTCTGGTGCGTATTACCCTTTTGTAGAAGATGTTAGTCAATCTCAACATAATGACTCTTATTCTAATGATATACCCACACCTACAGTTGATTATTACACGGACGGTGGGGAAAGTGAAAACAGGTATACCGAACCTTTCTTTAAGTACATTAAAATAGTGAGTCCACCACTCCCATCACAGATAGGAATACACACACCAACTCTTGGAGGTTTTCATGGAGCACCGCAAGACATGCTAGATGTTGAATATTTTTATAAAATTCAAGTAGGTGAAACCGTGTATCCGTTTTCTTTCAAACGTTCATACTACGATCATTTTGTGAGCTCTGAAGATTATGCAGTATTCTTATTAGCTGGTGAAAATAATATGGTTGGGATGGCACCGGATGACAGTGTGGCTTGGCCAAGTGATGTGTATCAATACAAGTATAGTACATATAATAGTAACCCTGCTTCACCAACAGTGGATACTGCTACATCTCCTTTAGATCATTGGAATGAGTCGGCTGGTACTATGGGATTAGCGAAAAAATTTGCTATTGAGCTTAGAAATAATAATATGTTTCCTAATAGAAAAATATTATTTATACCAGCTGCTGCAACATCAACAGGTTTTGTTAATAATAAGTGGAATAAGGGAAATAGTCATTATAATCATGCTGTAAGTGTTACAAACCATATAATGGCTTATTATCCAGATGCTACATTTGAAGGTGTGTTATGGGCTCAAGGTGAAACTGATTACCAAGCAAATGATTATGCTGAGAAAATGTTTAAAACAATTCAAAATCTTCGTGACGATATAACTGTAGCATCTCAAGAAACTCCTTTTGTTTATTGTGACTTAGCTAGTGCTTTAGGAAATACTTATACAGACGTTATATATAACATGTTAGGCAACTTGTTTAGTAAAGTTGGTGAAGCAGATAACAGTGGGTTAGGCGTTGTTTCAGCTGGTAACTATAACGCATCTGCTTTAAATACTTTGGGTACACAATTCTATAGTAAGTGGTATGATTTACAGCAAAATTCTACGGATTCATATCCTGAAATTTCTGCATGGTCTCAAGCTAATGTTCAGTATGTTTTTGGTCTTGATAATCAAATGCTTTTAAACACAAATCACGGTGGTGCAATGACTGTTTCTGGTGGTAATGCTACTTACAATAACTTTGGAGCTTACAGCTCTGGTAGTACTGCAGAAGCTTATAGACGAGGCTTTTCTTATGTCATGCCAAGTGGAACCTCCGTTGGTAACTCTATAAACACTCAAATTAGTGGCACAACAAACTTAACAATAGGTATAGCTTTTATTTGGGGAACTAATACTACCTACATATCTACACTTTATAATTTAGATGGCTCAAGTAGTAGTCCAGTTAGGAGTTCAGGTGATCCAAAAACTGGTTGGTGTATAAAAACAAATTCTTCTGGAGATTTACAATATTCAAGATACAACACTGATCATGAATTAATAACAACTACTATAATTTCGTCATCTCTTGGAAATCACGTTAAGTTTGGCTTACCTATATTTTTAATAGCTGAAATAAAAGAGAGCGGTACAAGCAAGTTTTACACAAAGTTTAATGATGAAGTGTCTGTAGATAGTGATAATATTTTCAATAGTTATAAAATAACTTTAGGTAATGGTCGTGCAGCAGATCCAATATCAGCAACCACTAATAAGCCAAAAATAGCATACATGTCTCATTCAGCGTCTGTTAATGATTTACCTAATGCATCGAAAGAAAAATGGCACGATGATGTAAAGAATGATATTTTAGATTCTAGGTATTTTATACTTTAAATTAATTAAAATTAACAATACATGAACATAACTAAGTTAATACTAGACGATACTGCAAATTTAAATATCAGTAATAGTGATATTATATATTATTGCAAACTTGAGTCAGTTGGAGGATTTGATACTCAATTAGACGAGTCTAAAATAAAAAAGTTAGGTAAAGTGTTAGAATCACATGGTAACGTTTTGATTGTAGAGTTAACCGAGAATAATCCTATACCTTCAAAGGATGATTTTATATTTTGTGTAAAAGACGATGAAGTTAACGTTAGCTCGTTATTAGGTTATTTTGCTGAAATAAAAATGAAGAACACTTCTACTGAAAAAGCAGAACTATTTAGATTATCTTTAGGCTATGCTAACAGTAGTCGATAAACTGTAATTATAAAAATACTAAAATAAATAAAATGGCATACGGTAAAAAAGCTTCACCACTAAAACTATTTGGTAGTAGAAGAAGAAAAAGAGAACAAAGACAAGCCAATGCAGCTTTTGATCAGCAAATGCAACAGTATAAAGATTTTGATGTAAGTCAAAATATATATGCTGATTTCCAAAACCCATACGCTGATGCTAAAAACGTATACGAAGGTATGGAGAATAAGTTTGAAGATCTACGTATAGATACTACCGCAGCAGAGTTAGCCGGTTCTCAATTTGCTCAATCACAAGCAGATCAGTTAGCCGCTTTAGGCGCTAGCACTGGTGGTTCTGGTTTTGGTGCTTTAACCACTTCGCTTAGCAGACAAGCTGCTCAACAATCCGCTGCAAATACTGCTGATGTAAGGCAACAAGGTATAGAAAATCAAAAATTAGAAGCTAGCGAGGCTTCTAGACTACAAACTCAAGAAAGAGCTGGTGCATCAGAGCAACAACAGTTAATAATGGGTGGTGAACAATTCGCGCAACAAATGATATTTCAAGGTGAAAGTGATGCACTCACAAGACAACTCTCAAAAGAACAAGAAATATTAGGTTTTGCTGCTGGTAGAAAAACAGCGGCTGATCAAGCAAGACAAGCAAATACTCAAATGTGGATGAATTTAGCTGGTAGTGTTGTTGAAGCTGCAGGTAGCGTTGCTGGTGGTGTTTTAGGTGGTGGTGGTTCTGTGTTAGGAATGAGTGCATAGTAACAACATAATTAAAAAAAATAATGAATGCAAATTTAGTAAAAGCAGTAACAGCTGCATATCAATCTCAAGCTGCGCAAGTAGACTTCGCTACTCCTATTAGTAAAGTTTTAGGTGTTGTACAGAAGACGTTTGAAAAAAGAGCTCAAGAGTCGTTAGCTAAAAACAGAGCTAATCAAGCTAAGATTACTGGCTTTAACCAAAAAGAAGTAGATCAGTTAACTGTTTTTAAAGAAGAGTATGATGATGTTGCTAGAAAGTTAGCTAATCCATTGTTAGGTAGAAAAAAGAAACAAGAACTAAACGCTCAGTTGAACGCTGTTAATGAAAAGACTTCTAACTTTATTACTGGTGTAAACAAGAATATAGCTTTACAAAGCAATGCTATTGATGTAGCAGACTCAAGAAGTGGTCAATATAATATGCAGCAAAAAATGTTTATTGACAGAGCTCAAGTTGGTGACTACAGAAATGAATGGACTGTAGATGAAGCTGGTAATGTTATGGTTCAAGATCCTATGGGTGATGGAGGATTTAAAAATGTTCTTGACTTTGAGCCAATAAAAAGTGTTAACATCGACTGGTTAAATAGTAATACAAATCTAATAAATACAACTACAGACTTAGCTAATGATTTAAGTAGATCAAAAAGTCAAGTTGAAGGTCAAGTTAAAAACTTAGTATCTAATAACTACATGTCTGATCCAACGGCTATATTTGATACCGAAGCTGTGGCTAGCGGTGATTTTGCAAACTACTTAGCTGATAACGAAAAGTTTCAAGCTATAGTAGATACACTGCCTGAAAATGATGACTTCGATAGAATGCTTGCTGCAGGTGATTCAAATGAAGACTTTCACAGTTTAATATATGAGATAGCTAAAAGTAAAGTTGATGTAAAAGAATTTTGGATAGACTTTAGTACACAAAAACAAATGGCTGAGTTTGATAATACTAGAGCTAGAAAGATTAATTCACTTGAAACCAAAGGTGATGATAAGAAAGGTAATAACGATAAAGTATATAATTACAACAGTGGTCAATATACATTTAGACCTTCTGAGATAACATCGGAGTATAAATCTTTATCTAACATGAAAGAAGGTGATACTAGAGCTTGGCCTTTTGGAGATCCAGGTACTACAGTTTCTGTAAAGCCTACAGTGAGAGGTGGTAATGTTTATATATTGGAAAAAAGAATTTATCCTAAAGGTGGAGATGATCCTAAACAACAAGGTACTACAGTGAAAGAGTACAGTAGTCTAGATGAGCTGTGGATGGCTAACTTAGGTGTGGCTGCTCCAGAGCAGTATATGACTGAGAAAAGCAAACTCCCTTAGTACGTGTAATACTATAATCACAACTTAAATAAATAAGCATGCCAGAGTACAAATTTGGAAACGATGTCTTTGCTGAAGAAGAAGTAAAGCAAAGAGCACAACAACTGGGTATAACAATAGATCAATACCTACAATTAAATCCAGAAGTTCAAGCAGTTGATGCGGGAAAGACAAACGGCGATGTAACGGGTGCAAATGCAACGTCGAAAAACGGAGCATCGAATACGGGATCAGGATCGGGACAATCTTTATCGGCTTCACAGTCGGTTAAAAAGAAGTCACCAAGAACTGGTGTTAGAAAAAATCCAGACGGTTCACACTCAACTCATTTAATGAGAAGAGAGAAGGTGGACGGTAAGTGGGTTGTATTCCCTAGTTTATTTCAAGAAGAAGATGACTCTTGGAAGGATATGTCCAAGGAAGATGGGTGGTATAATATACATCAAGAAGCTAAAAAACGTGGAGAGGTTTATGAGTTTGATAGTGAAGAAGAAGCTATAAACTTTGCCGATAAAGGTTCTTGGAAAGAAGGTTTCTTTAAGGAAGATGGTTCTTCGGAGCCACCAAAGATTCATAGTTGGTTAGATGATGAGTTCGCTGTTAAATCGTTTTTTAATCAAGAAGACGAAAGAGCAGTTGAAGAATTAAATGTTAGATACCCAGGTTTTGAGTTCTCAGAAGTAACCTTCATGGCTACGGATAGAGGTGGATCTTTCGCTGGAGTTAAAGTAACTTCCCCAGACGGTGAGGATTCTATAGAGTTAGAACTAAACCTAGATGGTATGGCTTCACTTAAAGGTGAGGTTCCTTATGATAGCGAAACGGTTAAACTTAAATCATTTATTGATAAATATCGTAATGAAGAGTTTGATAAGAAATATGAAACTAAAAAACAACAAATATCTGACTTTACTAGTAGATTAAATAAAGCTGTTAGTTTAAACACTGAAGAGAAAGAAGAAGTTAATAGTAAATTCCCATCTACAGATATATTTGACCCAATAACTCCTGATAGAACAGAAGGTAAATATAAACATTACGGTAGCCCTGAACCTATATATCCTCACAGAGAACTTCTTGATAATATTTATAAAGAGTTATTAAAAAGCAATGATAAAGATATTGCTGATTTAATGAAGGATCCAACTCGTAGAACACAAGCTCGAGAACATGTTGAAGACGTAGCTCTTATTAGATTAAAATCTGAAGAAGAGCTAAAAATAAAGAAGAATAAAGTTAAAGGCTTGTACATTGAAGCGAAAGATGATGCCGGTCGAAAAGAATCATCTAAATTTGGCGATGTAGATTTTCCAATGTCTGAATTACTTGAAAGTATTTGGGACCCAAAAGTTGATCCTAAAGAATTAGAAGGATTTTTAACTGTTGGTAGTCAAAACTTTTTAAGTGATTACGCTGAAAAAATAACTTTATCAACAGTACAACATAATGATGTTTTAAACGTAAAAAGCAAACTAGATGCTTTTACAAAAAAACTAGAAGATCCAAAACATAAGTTTGAGTTAACTGAAGATGATGTTCAATTACAATTGAATAATGGTAATATAATATCGGAGAGAGAGTTTAATCAGTACAATAATAATGTAAAAACATTTAATCAAGAACTATCTAACTTTAAGCAAACATTAGTAGAGTTAGGTGAAGAAGGATCTAATGTAAAAGATGTAAATCAAAGATTAGCTCTTGCTAGAAAGAATTACAGTGTTTTAGACAAAATGGCTGTAAAAACTGGTGCTGCTTTTATAGACTTTTATGCTAATATGTCTATGGGAGTTTCTGAAAATCCTGAACAGCAAAAAGCATTAACTGAGATTAAAGCCATGACTACCGGCTTAAGAGCTAACTATAGAGATGCTGTAGAATTTGATGATGCGTTTAGTAGTGTGAGTAATTTCTTTGAATGGACTATAACGGATATGCTTACAGAGCAAGCTCCAATACTAGCAGCTTTAGCTTCAGGACCTGTTGGTTATGTTAGTTTAGGTGGTAGTGTATTTGGGGATAAGTACTCTAGAATGACTATAGAGGATATTGAAGCTGCAGTAGCTGCTGAAGCATTTGGTATTGAATCTAAAAAACGATCTATATTAGAAAAAACTGTCGTTGCCGGAGCTTATACAGCCCCTGAACTAATACTAGACTACTTGTTTACAGGTGCTAGAATTAGAGGTATACAATCTATGTCTAAGGTTAAAGGTGCACCTAGAGTAATTGAAAATATAAGAGATCCTAAGCATCTAAAAAGAATAGTAGGCGCTATAGGTTATAATACTGTATCTGATGCAACTGGTGGTGGTATGTCTGAAGGTGTTACTCAAATAATACAAAACGCTATTGATGGTATACCTTTAAGTACACATTTAGCAGAAGCTTTTATTAGTGGTGTTTTATTAGATGCTGGATTAGGTAGTATACCTTCTATGAAAGGAGTTTACTTAGCCACAATGTCTGATAATGTTACATATGAATTTATTAACGAGCAGCAAGCTATTATAGATAAGTATTATGATTACACTAAAAGTATAAGCCCTGCTTTGCGTGAAATTGCTATTCCAAAAGTAAAAGAGGCTGTTAAGAAGAGAAATGAAGCCATTGAAGAGTTAGAATCACAAATACTTGGTACTGGTAAGCATAGAGGTTTGAGTAAAGAAGGTGCAAGGAGGTTTTATAATTTGAGAGGCGCAATGCAAACTTTACGTGAGAAGTATGATAAATTGTTGAAAGAAAATGTTTTGGGACTGTCTGAAGATGCAAAGACAAAAGAACTTGATGATTTAAAGGCGCGATTTGAAGTAGCTCAATCTATTGAACAAGATGTTTTAAAAAATAATTTTTCCCATAAAGCTCAATGGGAAATTTTCTTACATGAAGATCCTAAAAAAGCTCAAAAATATATAGATGCAGCAGCTAAAAAGTTGAAACTTAAAAAAGTTGTAGTAACAGATGAGGAAATAAAAGAAGAGGCTAGGGTAATCTATAATCTAGAGCAAATAGAAAAAGATATTAAAGTTGCTGATGAAGCAGGTTTACTTGGTGATTTTGTAGTTATAAGAACAGAACAAGATTTTAATGATTGGTATCATAACGAAGTACAACCTAAAGTTCAAGAAATTATAACTAAAGAAGGAGAATTAACAGAAAAAGATAAAGCCAAATTAAAAGATTATCGTGAATTATTTAACGCTTATAAAGAAGGACATAATGGTTTTAATTGGGAAGGTAAAAGTATAAATCTCATTGAAAAAATGGCCGCTAATGATCAGCTTGAAGTTAGAACTCACGAATTAGGGCACGAATTTGTTGCCAGAGCTTTTGGTAATAATCCAGAATTATTTAGTGGTATGGCTCAAGCTATATTAGAGTGGGCAGAAGTAAATGACCAAGCATTGTATAATAGATTAACTACTCAAGTTAATGGTATTGCTGTTGAAAGAGATGCGAAAGGTAGATTGCTAGCTGAAGAAGTCTTTACAAACTTTTTAGAAGAAGTTGCAGGTAATAGAATAGACTTTAGTAAAGCAAATAATAGAGGTTTACGTTCTATATTTGGATTTGGTGTTAGTCAAACAATGCAAGATAAATATAATATTGATATTAATTTAGGTGGCGTTAATGACGTAGTGGGTATGGCTGTCGCTATAGCAAAGAAGATTAAGCAAGGTAAAATAACTCAAGCCGATATTGATAAAGCTAGTGAGTCAGAAGCTGTTAAGTTAGCTGAGAAAAGAGGTGAACAATTAATTAGAGATGGTGTATTTGCTATTAGTGAGAGTTTAAAAAAATCTAAACAGACACAGAAAAAGATTGACGACCTTGGTAACAAATACACACGTGAAGAGTGGACTAAGTTTGGTGCAGATGCAACTTTAGCGGATATATACGAAGACTTAGAATCTTTAATACGTAGTAAGATTTTTATGTTTAAAAACTTACCTAACTTTTCTCCAGAGGATTTTGTTACTGGTGTATTAGCGGAGCTTATACCTCATATACGAAACTTTAACATAGACAAGAAGATAGACAAGGGAGATAAGTTTGGTTTATCTGGTTGGATAAACTCGCAGCTGGCTAACAAAATGGGTAATGTTTTAAAAGCTAAGACTGCTACTACTGAAACATACAGTGTGGATGAAGATGCTGAAGGATTTAAAGAGCGTGTTGAAACAGAGGATGCACTTGAAACTTTTGAAGAAGAAGATTTATCTATACAAGCTCAACTACGTGAAAGAAACTTATCGCAAAGAGAAGGTGGGGATTATGAATACTCTAAGTTTAGAAGAGAGTTAGAGTTTAATGGTGAGAAAGGTATTAGTGATAAAATGAAACAGGCTATTGAGGCTAAGACATTTGAAATACTATCATCTTCTAAATACATAGACTTACCGTTTGATATTATATCTAAAAGCTTACAAAAAGACTTTGAGGTTGGTTTAAAAAATATTGTTCAAGAACAAATGGGTGCTGAGAGTGATTACTCTAACTTCCTAATGAAGAACATGAACACTATACTTAAAAACTTAGATATTAAATCTCTTACATCTATGGAGCGAGAGACGCCATCTAAGGACAGAATAATGACTGAATTCGTTAGACGTCTAACTACCAAAAAAGATGTACAGGACGCTATCGATAATGGCTGGTTGGCGCATGTAGACAACCCTGCTCAAGGTCCTAATTTATATAAGGTACTAAAACCTAATGTTTCCGACTACTTAAAGTTCTACAATCCACCTTCAGTAATTGAAAGTCCTAGAAAAGTTAAACAATGGGACGCTATGCCTGATGCTGCTAAACAACAGTTAGCAGAAGGTACTGGTAAAACTTTAGAGCAAGCTAGAAGACAGTTTGTTGAAACTAGAAGTGTTAAGAAAGGAGAGCGTAAGAAAGTTCTAGCAGAACGTATTGTTGGTCAATTAGCTTTTGATGCCACTATGCAGACTGTGCAGGGTGAGGCTTTTGCAGCAATGAGAGCAAAATCTGGTAAACCAGTGTTGGCTAAAGCTAAAATAGCAGAGCTTGCAAGACGTATAGATAGAGGTATTGAGGTTAAGTTTTCTAAAAAACCTATATCACAGGGTGTTGCAGCTATAGCTTCTGATCTTATTAATAACGCTGTCAAGCAAGACTCTGTAATATCTGACATTGAAATTACAAGAAAACCTATATATAAACTATATAGTGAAGAAGATAAACAACTTGCCGTAGATTTAGCTGATCTTTTACTTAAAAATGCTAGACTTGAATCTGAGTTAGTAAGACTTAAGAAACTTGAAGATAAACCTAATATAAAGAGATTACTAGAGCTTCACAATATGAACATTGACGAAGCTATTGATAGTCCAAATAAAGAAGCTTATCTGTCTATAAAGTACTCTAAGAAAAATAGAGACCAATATATTGCTAGACTTAAAAAAAGAAGACTTGATATACAGGATAGGGCGGAAGAACAAGTTGATGCTATTTTTGACTTTTTAGATATGGGTGTTGAAACTGGTCAAATACCAGAGAAAAAGAAAAGCAAGTTTGAAAAATTAACCTTCCATTATCTAACAAATAGTAATATTATACTTCCTGAAGATGGTTATAAAATTATAAGAGCAGAGGAAATAACTACTGCAAAAAAAGAAGATCCTTTTTCTTATAGAAATCCTAATATACTAATAGAGAGGTACGCTGAAGAGGTTAAGGAAAAGGTTCAAAGAACTAATCCTGATGAAGTAAAAGAATTATCTAATAAGCAAGTTGTAAAAGGTAAAGTTAAAGGTGTTACTGTTTATGACATAGAGCATACTAAGGCAGGGCAAAGAGCTCTTAGAAAAATAGTAGATACTCATTGGGGTGAAAAATCAGATCCTTGGTGTTGTATTGCTAGAGCTGTACCTCAATCTATAGCTCAAGAAATGGCTGAAGAGTTTGGTGACATTGTGGAGCAGCCAGGACAACAGTTTGATGATTTAGAACAATCATTTAGTCACTGGAGGTCTTACAACTACGCTGGGTTTGGTTTTAAAGTGTCTTTTGTGGATGGTAAGCTAAATAGCCTTAGAGACGGGAATAACAAAGAGTGGTGGAGTAGAATGGATATGGCTAGCAATGATTTAGTTGCTACCACAATGAAAAGAGTCGGTGAATCTTTACATGTGTATGATACAAATGTTAAGACTGGTGATAAATTATTAATTCAAGAACAACTCGGAGTTAGTGGTAAAAACGGACCTATTATAAATTACACTTACTTTGGAGATCAAGTTAATAAAGAGTATATGACTATGAAAAATGGTCAAATTGACTCTGGAGTTACTTTAGAGATGATAAATCAAGATCCATCAACCGAAGCGCGTATAGAGCATAAATATGAACTATCTATTGGCAAAGCTAGTGGTGTGGTTCGAGGAAGTGTAATTTTAGACAATATAAAATCACAGAAAATATCTTCTATGGAAGGTATTACGAGTCAACAAATGGAGACACTAACAGAAGGTCAATCACGTAGACTTAGTGAAAAAGACGCAGGTATATTTTCTGAGCATGAAGTCACTGGTACTGTAGTTCGTACAAAAATGGCTATGGCTCTCGAGTCTTATGTGGGTAAAGAAGTTACAGTAAAAAAGACTGTTTTTAGAGACATGATGTTTTCAGAAAAAGTAACTGTAGACGGTGTAGAAATTAAGTTCTCTAAAAAAGCATCTGCTTTAAGTTCAGGTATAAACGATATGATCGAAAGATCAAGAGGTATACCTATGAGTGAAATAGTCTCTGGTGCCGCGGCAAAGATACGAGGTAAAGAAAAAGATAGCAGTATTGGTAATAGACTTAACATGTTTGTCCCACCATCGGCAGATGACTTTGTTGGACTTACGTACTACATGTTAGGTAAAGGTAAGCAGGGTGATGCTGACATGAAATTCTTCAAAGATAATTTAGTTGATCCTTTCTCTAAAGCTTACACAGAGCTTGATGAAATGAGGATGGCAGTATTAAATGATACTGAAAGAATGAATTTCAAAGATGAAATTACATCACCAGTATTTAAAAAGTTAAAGCAAAAAATGCCTAACAGTGTTTATACTTACGAGCAAGCTATTAGAGTTTATTTGTGGGATAAACATAACTACAGCGTACCTGGTTTGTCAAACGAAGAGGTAGCCAATCTAGTAG
>Ga0208669_1000254_pt1 | contig 21760 bp, 11 predicted proteins | sample 21_taG_FD_184095 | JGI IMG/M metagenome (GOLD analysis project Ga0208669, IMG submission 184095) | Marine viral communities from the Subarctic Pacific Ocean - 21_ETSP_OMZ_AT15319 metaG (SPAdes) (version 2) | ecosystem: Environmental > Aquatic > Marine > Oceanic | place: Pacific Ocean | collected...
ATACACATCACTAAGATCCTTAGGTACGTTAGACATACCTTCTTTAAATGCCGCGCTTACTAATGTTGTATCTGCTGTTCCGTATAATTTTGCCATAATTTATTTATTTATTATCTAGTAGGATCATTAAAATAATCATATCCAGCTTGAGTAGTCGCCCCACCATGTCCCAACGGAAGCCCACCTGTATTTATACTCCCACCAAGATTACCCCAATCTACACTACTTAAACTACTTAAACTGTCTGTGAACATTTGATTTGCCGAAGCGCCTGCTTGTTGTTGATTTAATAAAGCCTGTTGGTAACTAGCGTTAGAACCAGCTGATTGTCCATATTGCATACCTAATAATGTAGCTTGTCTACTCATTTCAGCTTCTTGTAACATTGCGTCTCCTTGTCTTTGGGCCATATCCGCTTTCCAAGCGCCTTCTGCTATTAAGTTTTCTCTAGCAACACCTAGTCCTCTTGCTTGTTGCGCTCCAGCTAATTGTAATCGTTGTTGTTCAGAAGCGCCAGCCATCTGCATTTGTTGTGTTTGCATAGCTCCTTGAGCTTGTAATTGTTGCAATTGCATACCAGCACCTCTTTGCATTTGATCTATTCTAGAACCTTCTTGAGCTGCTAACATTTGATTTTGTCTTTCTTGTTGACTAATACCAGCTGAAATTTGCTGAGCTTGTAATTGACCTTGATTTGCCATCGCTTGAGCTAAGCCAGCAACACCGCTAGTTCCAGCAGCGCCTCTTAAACCTTGTAGTATATTGGCTCTTTGCTGTTGCCCTTGTTGAGCTTGAAAATCCGCGGCTTGCATGTCAACTGTCATATCTTCAAAACGATTTTCCATACCTTCATATTGATTCTCTAGACCAGCGTACATATTTTGTGCTCCAGCGTATACATTTTTAGTGCCAGCGGCTAAATTACTAAAATCAGTTTGTAACCCACCAAAAGCATTTTGAGTGTCAGCATAAGGATTTGTGAATGTAATATCTCTATACGCTTGTTTTTGTTCTTCCAAAAGAGCAGCTTGCTCTTGTTGAAACGCTAATTGTTGGTCGGCTTGAGATTTAGCTTGCTTTCTTTGTTTTGAAGCACTTCTAGCTCCCATTAAAGCTGAACCAGCCATAACCATTGTTGAAACTGCTGCCATATTATAAAGTTTTAATTATTTCGTAAGATGGTTTTTTATCTACAGTCCATCCTAATTTTTCATGTGTTTTTATTAAGTGTTCGTTTCTACCTATACTAAATATATATTTTAATCCCATATCTTTACAAACTTGTTCGATGTTATTTATCAATAATTCTATAGCTTGCTTTCTATCTTTTTCCTTATATTTTGGATTTGATATTACCCATTCTAATTTAGCTCCTTTAGAATTTGTTATAAATAAAAACGCAGAAACTATTGGTGTATTATTTTTTTCTACCATAAAACCACTCTTACCATTATCTGGTAACATGTTTTTTGGTAAGACTGGCCATCTCCACCACTTCCACCACCCGCAAATAGTTTTATAGTCCTCTTCTTTGAGAGATCTAAAGTTTAACTTATCTTTCATAATTTAATTTAATTTAAGTGTACTTATATAGTCACACTTTTTGCCTTTTATTTACTACTAAGAGCTATTTCAGAACTAATAGCAAATAATTCAGCATATTTTTTAGATGCGTTTTCAAATGTTACATCTGCGTAATATCCTTTTATGCTTGATTCGTTAACCTCTATAGGCTTTGAAAACATTAAAAACATATCAGGATTTACAACAACATTACTACCACTGTCAACTTCAACCTCTATATAGCTAGAAAATATAGAGTCTACAACACCTACCCTCTCTGGACTATCAGTCGCGTTGGTTAGCGGGTCCACATTTGAAACCCAAACTGCATCACCTATCTGTAAAGTTGAGTTTATCGGTTGGTTAAAACTTATTCTTTTCCGTGCCATATATTATTTTTTATGAGTCAGTTCCTATTGTTATTATCCTAGGTATATCTAAATACACCGTTTTACTCGCGGTTGTAAATGAATTTATTATTATATCACCTTTAAAGTTTATAACATGATGACTACCCGCAAACGTCAACACGGTGCCTTGTGGTATATTGCTTTGCGACAACTGAACAACTATACTACCGTCACCATCTCCCCCACTAGGGTCAGGTACTACTTCTGTAATGACGTTACTACTAGAATTATTTACTCCAAAACCAGTGTAGGTAACGTGATTTCCACCGGAAATTCCTAGCGTGTTGTTCAGTGTTATAGTCGTGGCACCATCGGTGTCAGTTCTGACGGTCTTAGTCAAAACCGTTGGGGTTACAACTGGAAAAAGTACGAATGTTAAATCTAACCCAGTAGCCTCTTTTATATTAGACGCTCCTTTTGCTAAAAAAGTTAATGTAACACCATCTGAAAGTGACTGCGGTGTGCTAAGAGTTAATGTTTTTGTCGATGTATTGATAGCTGTAATTATTGGGGTACCGCTTAGCCCAGAACCACTTGATATCGTTGTACCAACACCAATATCAGTAAGACTGTCGATAGTTAAATATCTACTAGAACTAATCGCGCCATCAACATCTGTTGTTACCTTTGTGTACCAATATCCATCATCAATAGCTTCAAAATCACCAGTTAGTCTAAATCCAAATCCATACGCGTCGCTAGAAGCACCTGTTATATCCCAGTCAAAATGAACGTTCGCAGCGGCACCAGCAACACCAGTAGAAGTCGTTGTGGGCACGGTTGCATATCCATTTGTTGGTTGATCCACCTTAAATGTTATGGTAGCGTTAGATCCTTGTTTTGTTATAGTTCGCGACATTGTACCACCATCAACGCCCTGTATACTAGTTCCCTTACTAGCTATAATCTTTATTACATAATCACCTGCTGTTGATGGGAATATTATACTGTCGTGATATCTTCTAGATTTAAGTTTTACTTTTAAATTATTATTTATACTACTATGCCCCAACGCGAATGCTTTAGTTTTGAAATTATAAAACTTTAAAGTATCTGCTTGTAGAGCTATTATTTCAAACTCGTCACCTATATCACCATAAACATCAAACGCTCTAGTAATAATCCCAGTTGGCATATCGTTAACGTTTATTTTAAACTTATTTATACTCATAATTTATATTTATTAAAGATCATTAACACCCGTAATTATTCCAACACCTTGAACGCTAAGTAAACTAGTATCTATAGTGTTATTATCAGTATTTTTACCTTTTATATAGTTAAACCATTTCCCTTCTTTTTTAATAAACTCAATTACACTACCACTATCTAAATCAGTTTTTATAACACTAGCATTCCAACCTTTAATATCATCTCCATTTTGCCAAGCATCAATATTATGAAGAGTTATAGCTTTGTCCCCATTTGGTAGTATAGCGTTAGTTGGTTTGATTACATAAGCTTGACTGCCTTCGTAATTTAAAGTGTTAAATGTTTTTACTAAACTAGGTTCTTGATTTAAAATAGCTTGTATAGATGACTTGTAGTCTGTTACACCATAAAATCTATTGTAGTTTTCAGCTTCTTGAGCGGTGTATTCTACAAAGTTCCCAGTAATATCATCTAATTTACCCGTAATCCAATCACCAGAGGTTGGAGACGACGAATCTGTATCAATCTTTAGCGGGACGTAATGTTGGTACAAGCAACCTTGATCAAAAGTAAAGTATTTTTTAGAAACACTTAAACCGTTTTCAGGGATAAAATCTTTAAAACTAACCCATCCTTTAGCAGCTTCGTTAAACGTTATTGTTTTATTATCTACATCACCAATATCTAATAACACCCTAGTCATACTTATATTATCTATACTACCCGTTATTAATTCACCAGCTCCTCCCTGCACTTCAATTACAAAAGAGTTTCTTAAGTTGGAATCAAATGTATTAGGAATGTTTATAGGATCCCAAACGCTATCTCCAATTCTTACGTTTTGTGAAACTCTATAAGCACCAGCGTTAGGACCACTTGTGATTAACTCTGCGTTTTCAGTGGTACCATTATAATTATAAGTCGTTGGACCTATATTTGATATTTTAAAACCGTAACCATTGTGGTTGTAGTAGTAAATAGATAGCGTTGCTAAACTACCCGGGTTAATAGTATGTTGAAAACTTATATTATATTGCTCGTGTTGGTTTATAGTGTTTACAATATATTGATTTATATTTATAAATCTAGATAGACCAGCTTCAAATGCTGGGCATCCAAGAAATTTCAAATTTTCAGTTGTAACATCCCAATATATATAATCATTTATAGATGTATTAAAACCATCAAAGTTCCACGATCCTGCAGATCCACCAGTAAACACCGACGTGCTATTTGTAAGTTTTATATTTTTTATTGCCCACCTAGAAGGAACTGTACCATCCGCAGTGGTGAACCATACAGCGTTAATCATAGCGTTAAGTGGTGAACCAGGGTGCCAAGCGTAAACTACAGGTGAAATAAGAGCATAATTATCTAATCCAAGATCAGCTCTTTCTGCTTTCCACACGTCTACTAACTGGCCGTTTTCAGTCATTTGTGTATTTGTGTCATCGTTGAAAGTAAACCTAAGTTTATAGCGACCTACTTGAGTTATATTGTTGAACCTAAGGCCCTGCGGTATATTTGTGTTAGTACTATCGTTAATAGATACGTAACCCTGTAACTTTCCTGAAAATGGTATTGGATTGTTTTGCAGATCTTTTGCTTCTTCAACTACAAAACTTAATTCCCAAGGGGCATCATCTATTACGGGTGGATTTGCTAAGATTTGGTACCAACGATCTTTATATATATGAGGCGTGGTATCAGTAGGTGTATTCCAATTTAAAGCACTGTTTTTATAATAAAGAGTTTTAGCGTCAAAAGCGTGTTTCACCTCATCTGGACTGTTGTTAGATGAATTTGGAATACCTTGACTATAAACCCAGTTATCAGCCTTACTATTTGTATTTACCCAATCGGTCCATTTCCCACCAGTATCATTTGATAACTTCTTAGTAATTATTTTTTTAACTTTAACCCCATCTGATATACCATAAAATCTTAGTATAAATTCGTTTTGAGGTGAAGAACTATATATTGGGCTGGCTATTTCACTTGTTGAATCCACTTGGAATATAGCTCTTAACACTATTTCACCGTCACCAGTGCCATCTGGGTTACCATATTCAGTTCTAGTTCTCTGTAGTAAACGAACACTCGGTATACTACCCCCAGCATATGTACCAACTCCGTTTGGATCGATAACGTCACCTTGAACCGCTCCGCTAGAAGCATAAGAAGGAGCAGCGCCAACAATGTTAATAATACCACCGCCAGGGGTAACACCAAAACCAGCAGTGTTTAAATTGTTAGCATCTACATTTGCTCCAGCACCGTAACTATCGTCAAACTCGATATCAACTAAATACCAAGTACTTGCGATCTGCCAAGGATTGTTTAATATATTAAACCTTACGTCTACACTACTGCCACTTCCTGCTGATTGTATATGAATATAGTCATTGTCATATTCTTCATTGACTACGTGAGAAGAGTAACCACCAGTGTAATTTGTATTGTCTGCGTCCCATTGCTGCTTTCTACTAAAGTTTGCCGCGGTAATTGCCGGTAGATTACTACCTGGAGTTGGTGGACTTGCCGGGCTTGTTAATCCAGCCCAATCTTGTGGTACAACGTAGCTTATTTGTTGTGTTGGTTGTAGAGTTATATCATTGTTTTGAAGCAATCCAACTTGCCCTACAGCCACGTGCTCTTCACCGTACTTGTCTTGTCCTTCTGTGTAGAAATTCCAAGGGGCTACACCATTTTCATTAAGCTTCCAACTATTACTTCCAAACCCGTAATTTGCTGGGTATATTATCTCATCCCAAGATGGAACCCTTACAGGTGGAACCGGGGCTACAGCGTGTTGCGTTGTTACAAAAGGATCTGCGGCTTGAGGTTGAAGGTGAGGCGCGGTAACTCCAAATCCTTTCTTTACTTTTAAACTTTTGATTTCCCAGAATTGAGCCCTCATAGGATAGTCCCCAAGGCTATTGTCATCATCAGTGCCACTCCCCCAGTCAGATGAGGTAGACGGTTCTAGAGAGTTGTACACCCTTATTCTTAAATCGTCAACAACCTTAGCATCTACAATATCAACTCCACCAGCACCAGTTGCTGTGGTTGCATAGTTACCCGTAAGACCACTATAAGTACCAAGTTTGTCTTGAAATTTAAAACTAGTAAATAAAACTACATCAACGGAGTCCTCTTGGTTTGCAGCAGCTGCATCATGACTGAGCGGTTGGATGAGGTGTGTACTCGTGAATGTTTTTTTGGAGGTATAGTGAAACCGACTAGTTGAATCTTTGTGGTTGTGCCACACGCCCGGACTTAGCTCCTCGTATCGAGTGCCCCAACCCGCGGTTGCGTTATTACCATAAGCAGTTTTTGTTGATGTGGTAAAGCCCGTTGAGCCGTAATGAGTTTGGTAGTATAAATAAGGGTCGTAGATGCTATTATTAGCTTGTGCGTGAGCTGACCATCTTACACTCGCTATATTATCGCTATCGACTTCATTTGTTCCATCCATGAGTTGAATAGTTGGTTTGATATAATTATAACCATAAAGAGGGTTTGGATTTGGGTTTCCACCGGCGTTTATTATCTCGGTATCAGTTTGTGGTAGCTTTGTTAAATAACACCGTAGCGTCAATTGAACGTGTATTTCATCACCATTGTAAAATGCTCTATGTCTTTCGGCAGACGGAGTGGTTGAATGTGTTGAATATTCATCCATTAAGTGACCATCTAAACCGTAACCTTTTCTACCGATATCTCTAAATTCAACCCAAGTATCTTCATTAAATATTGGTCTATCAAAAGTAATTGCACCCGCGGTAGTACCGAAACCCGTACCATCGTTTTCAGCTACTTGGCGTGTTACAACGTCTAAATGCGATGCGCTATCATCTGGGATTGGAAAATCAAACCCCCTGGAACCGAGTCTCGCGGCTAAAAAATGGTTATTATTCGTGTTGACCACGTTATCAAGCGGATTGTTTTCAGGTACATCCACAAATGGAGGAGCTGATAGGTTTCCTGCAGGTGGTACTAGTATATACCCCCAGCCTTGAGCACAGTGCCTAGTAATATAACTATATATGTCTACATCATAATTATTAGCACTAGTCTCTAGATTGTTATACGCAGTAGTACCAAAAATTGCCGGGCCACTTCCGTCAAAAGTAGCGTCGTAAAACCAACCAGAATCAGGTGCGGTTGCGACACTAGATGTGTATTGATTTCGGGGTGAGGAAGTAGGAGGAGGAAAAAACTCAGCAAATGTAAACAGGTTACCGAGGCTTCCAGTACCTGTTTGCTGTAATCCAACAAGAGGTTGTAAAGCACCAGCAAGAATTTCAGCGTGGTGTACTATGTTTACACTAGCACTTAGATCGTAATCATCTTCAGTAAAAGCATCCCAATCAAAAGGGTTGTTTGGGTTCCCATATTGATCCACGATGTTGTCCATGTGTAACGGACGATAAGGAACGCCTTTGAAAACTCCAGGATTAGATATTCTACTTTCAGCGCCAAGAGATAATGTTCCTAAGGTGTCACCTGTTTCTAAATAAGTGTCAAAGATTAAATTTTCAAAGAATGAAGAGTTGTTGCTTAAAGTTAAATTATAATCTTCTTTATAACTATCGTAAGTACCTATTAGCGCGTTGTAGTCTTGTAGATTATCTCTAAACCAATCTGTCATTCCAATGTTAGATATAGGTGTTAAACCATCTTTAGATAATCTTAACACGGCTCCTCTTTGTCTATCTGTAAAATATGCTCTATATGATTGCGATGCAAATGACTCTGGGTTTTTAGATATACCATAATCACCAACAAATGGATTAGCATCACCTAATACATTGCTACTAGATATCAACTGTGGGTTTCCGTCAGCATTATATATAGCGTCTTTATTAGACGTGATTTGGATAACTCTATCTTCACAAAAGGCAATCAAACTGATTCTTCTTTGGAATAACTTTTGTATACTACCGTAAGTTGGGTTTAAATCTTTAGTGATCTTCTCAGCCATTATAAACTGATTCAGATCGTTCACCCCAGAGTTTGAGTTGTATATACCGGAGTATATCAACCCGCTTTTTCTTCTTTCTTCTTTGTATGTCTCTTGAGTCGTTGTAGATGCTTTTACACCATTGGTGATAAATACTTCGTTAAAATCATCTTTAATTCTATTAGACTCAACTCCATTTCCAAAAGAAAAGCAATTATACCAGTCTAAACCAGCAGTTATAGTTTCTCCAATATCTTCTCTAAATGGAAACTGAACTTTATACCCGGAGCTACCACCGTCTAAATCTTGTTCCCCAGCTTCTGCAATAGTGTAACTACCATCTTCTCTAATAAACTTAAATGACATCCCAGTATAGTTTATTTCATTACCACCAGCATCTCCTTTTGGAAAACCTGGATAAAACGTGGCTATATCATTATCCCATGATTCTAATATAGAGGATCCAGTAATACTAGAATTTAAAACCTCTACTTTGCACCCAAGAGGAGCGAACAACTCACTAGTTCTTTCATTTAATCTAACGGGTATGTTATCACTAGCCTCGTAATATATATCTAAATCAACATCTTTCTTTTTAGGATCAACCTCCCATATAGCTGGGAACTTACTTAAATCAGATAGTAAAGGTGAGACAACTGGATCTAAAAATTCTATATTACAAAAATCTTTATTTCCATAATCAGCAGTCATTACACCAGCTACGTTTAGTGGGTTAAAATCGCTAAACTCTGGGTTTTGGTCAAGCTCTATTATATAACAAAGCCTTCTATTGTGAGAAGCTCCAAACTGAACAATCTTATTTTTTAAATTGTTTACCTCCCCATTAGCATTAGCACCTCCATGACCAGCGTCAGGTAGTTGATCTAACCAAGCCAAGGCGGTTTCCTCAACGCTTTGGTATTCAAAATTATTTGGGGTATATGCTGTTACACCGTCTTCTTGAAGGTTGTTCATACCGTATCCCTCTCCTGACTTAAATCTATTGTGAGTTTTTCTCCAAGACGTGTGGTTATATAGTTTTTTAATTTTTACGCTTTTAATAGTGTAAACGGTGTCGTCTATTACAGGCGTTACACTCGCTGAAGGATTATCCAATCTATTAAATCTAAACTTCGCTCCAGCATGTAGATTTCTTATGAAGTCACGTATTCTATTATTAGGATCGCCATCTTTATTAAAAGTAGGATCCCATTGTCTCTCGTGTAGTTCTCTGTAATCTGTATCGTAACCAAAACCAACGCCTGGTGCCGCTGGTTCTTCTAAAGGATCATCATTAACATCATAATTACCTTCCATTGCTAAGTGTAAGTGGCCATCACCTCCACTACCTGCTTCACTACCAAATCTTTGGTCAGGATCCCAACCGGTAAATACACCACCTCCCCATATACCTTGTAAATTAGCTGCCCACGACCCATCGCCATACAAACTTTGTTGCCCAACGGTAAAGTCAAAATCATTAGGCCCACTGTGTAAGTCTTTTCCTGGTGCAAAAAACGATAAGTGCATGAAATGCCTATCGGTCTCTTCATTTGTAGAGTATGTCTTGGTATCAACACCAACACCGTGTTCCGTTGGATTACCAGTTATACCACTAAACCATCTCCTTGGTCCCACTGAATGATTTTCAGTTGTTGTAACTAATCCCTCCAAGCCATTTATATGGTTGTCACCATTTAAACCAGATCCAGATGCTGGTTGGTGTCTATCAACTCTTTGTAGAGGTCCAACCCATCCATCTACCTTAAAATCATTCCAATTTGGATTTAAAGCCATTATTGGCGAAGTAGATATTAAATTGTTGTTATACCAAACGCTATCATCTTTTAAGGTTTCCATCACGTTAGAAGTGTCGTTAAACTCACCTAACCAAGTTTTTAAAGGTGGATAACTCCAAGCAGAATCCTCTAAAGTACCATCTTCACCTTTAGTACAACCAGACCAAGTCACACAACAATACTTAGCAAAATCACTAGCCTCACTTTGGCCAGCAGCCATGTGCATAGAATCTATAAAGAAAGTTGGTCCAAAAGTTTCTTCTCTTATATTTGCCCAAGGCGTGTGGTAATCTGTGATTTCTAAGCCACCACCAACAGTTGCGCCATTCCACTTATTGTCAACTATAGCTGATCCATCAGAATTGTTATCTTCGTGGTGAATGCTATCAGTTGTAGTATGTGTCGCTTGAAAACCCTCATAATTAGTCAATCCGTGAGAACCGCTATTATAAGCTATATCATTACTTATATCGTCTTGCCAATACCAACTAGAACTTTTTGCTTTTACTTGGTACTGATCTAATATATTAACTGGATTTCCATCTGTTACCAAATCAACAACTTGGTTTTTGGATATTTTAACAAAGAACTTACCTGAAAAATCCTCTGAATCTTTCAGTTCTTTTTTCTCTATCTTTACGGTTAAGTCAGCGTGTAACTGGGTGGTTGGTGTTCTTGACGTGCCATTTTCATCGTTACCAGCCGCTGATTGCTGTGTTGAGTCTCCATAGGCATGTGCTACATCAGCATCTTCTCTTGTTATTGGTGTGGACAAGTTGAGTATATAATGTGTACTTGTAACTTGACCACCTATAATTTTATATTTTTTAGAACTAGTTATTTCCCCTGAAGTAGGATTTCTAAACCAAGATATATATAAATCTTTACTACCTAACACGTCGTTACTACCAACATCACCAGCTGAGGCATCATTCTCTAAAGGTATATTTAACCCTTCTTCGTCCCAGTGAGAAATATTTATTTTTAAAGTTTGTGTACCCTTTCCAGTAGTTGCGTTATAATGGTCAGGCCAGTATTCACCCGCATTGGCATCAAAAAGCGCGGCTATAGTAGCGTCTATAGTGAGTGAATCACTAGCGCCGTTTACTATAGTACCATATCTAACTAACTCGTATTTAATTGCGTCAGGTGCTTCGTTCTTTATATCAATAACTTTAAATTTATTTTCAAAAGAAACTTGATCTTCACCTGTGCCAATTTTTTTCTTTAATATTATATAGTCTTCTTCAGATAGTTTATTTCTATCAGAAGACGGGAATGAAAGCCAAATATGACCCTCTGAGTTATCTAGATCGTAAGTACTTTGTGTCACCCACGCTCTTTCCATAGCTAGATTGTAATATTCACTAGAGTTTTCCTTTACAAAAAACTTTAATGAATCAACCCACTCAGGGAAGTTGTTAACTATTTTTGCGCTTAATTGATTGTTTTTGCTAGCATTTTTGTTACCACTAGAATCTTGCCACGGTAAGTACACGGCACCATCATTAGACGTGAGTACAGGTGTTTCTCTACCATATTTATCACAATAAACAACACCTAACTGATAATTTCTTTGTGACTTTACAGAAGCTAAACCATGGGTAGTGAAGTTATTAATATTATTTTTCCTATCATTATAGCTAACAAATATTTTAGTACTGTTTATTAAGTCATAATTTTGAACGTAATTACCATATACGATTCTATTTCCAGTAACCTCTTGGGCTAAAGCTTTTTTAGGTACATTATCCCATGGTCTAAGTAGCTGATTCGCTGGCAACGCTGCATATATATTTTCTGTTGTTACTAAATACTTTCCTTTTGTGGTACTACCCTCCGCTTTATAAGCGCCTGATAACATCTGAACCGCGGTTTCTTTTCCAATACCTAAATCCAACCCTAAGCCCTCGTGGTTACTAGCGGCATGCCATTCTTTATCTACGTGCTTAATAGTTTTAATAGAATATATAACGCTTGACTCTTCTTGTTTGTATAATATATCTATCTCAACAACATCCTCAGGAGTGTCAGTTGTGATAAAATCTGATAACTCCACGGAATGTATAGAGTTAATCATAGCTTTATTATAAGGTTCTTTTATATCATAAGCATTGTCTTTGTTGTAAAAAACACTTGTGTCAAAGGAAACGCTAGGATCTTTTGGGTATTTAGGATTAAATACAGGTGCTGTAAAAGGAGCAAAAGCGGAGTATTCTCCATCTCTGTACTTGTATCTATAAGAAAATCGTGGGAATTTTGTTTCGAATAAATTAGGAATGTTACTCACACTATTATCACTATCAAAGTGATTGATTTTTACTGACAAAGTATTTGTTGGGTTTGGTTTTATAACAGTAATATGGCGTTCTTCAATATCCATTTTAATATCATTACCAAATATAACGTCTCCAATGTGCCATTGATTTTCACTTTCATCACTGTCTCCTGTAGAGAGTGCGTTATAGTAGGGATTTGGAATTATAGCATTACCATTCTCGTCCCATTTATTTATTAACATTCTACACAGTGCGTGGCTACCTACAGCCACACGTTTTACACCTAAAAACTTACCATCTCTATAATGTCTTATGTTGTGAAAAGTTGCACTATAGTCATTTGTATTTACATCGTAATTAGCGTAATCCTGTCCAAGCAAAGTTCTCATTTGACTCGCTTCAAACCACACGTTTCTTCCAACTTTGAATCTACCAGGTTCAAAATGAGGAGTATGAGATATATTTGCACCGCTCCACGGGGTAACAAGTCCTATAGTGATACCATTAAAACTACCATTGTCAAAAAGTAGTTGAGTATGAGTTAAATTTTCTAAAGCGTTTACTGGAGTACCGATTTTGCAATCAGTAATATTTATTTTTTTAGGTTCGCTATTATTATCTGTCCAAAATAATAGATCATCTATTATATTTATACCAGTTATTATACTACCAGAGAATTTTAAAACCGCCTTGTAGTTACCAGCATTTGTATCTACTAAAACAGGTACCGCAACGTCATTATCTATATCGTACTCTATAATAGCATCTACTTGATTATTTTCTGAAGCGCTAGAAACAAACCAATATATTCTATTTGTTTTTTCATCTCCAATACTACCAACGCAAGTAAAAAGACTTGAATCTACAACATCTTCAACCCTATAATTACCTAACACGTTTTTAACTACACCTACATTTGAATCTTCTGAAGTAGACACTTCTACGTTTAACGCATCTCTATACTGTCCGTTAGGTAATAATCTCTCGTCAAGGTCCTTGTTCATTTTACCTTGAAGAAAATTGCTTTTAATCTCCGGCATATACTAGTGTTTTATTTGTTTTGATTTACCTCTTAAAATTTGAGTGAGTTCTTCTATTTTTATGTTTGATAACCTTAATTTTGCCTTTCTTATTGCTGCGAATTTTTCTTTAGTTAATCTAGGTACTAAAGGTTGACCATATGAAGATGTTGATAATACAGCATGGGCAATCCATCTGTACATAGCTTCTTCAGCGAATTTGTGAACTTGCATTTCAGCATCAGTTCCTAGACTATCACTTATGTAATCTAAGATCACAGTTTTTCCTGAAATATTAGAACTAAAGTGTATATTTCCCAATATATTATCTATATAAAAAGAACCATTGATTTGAGCGTGCGAAGGCTCTAAACCAAATCTTGATCCCTCAGCTGGCCAATAAGTATCGTCATCATAATCGTCATTATTGTTTTCAGAGGGTGTTATAGATTTATAATTATTCCAAGTAGATGAATTTTCTTCATTACCAGCTTTTGTCTGAAGAAAATTACTCGCGCGGTCATTTGTTATAGATAAATTATCTAAAGAATTTATATTTGCAGTGGTTATAGCGGCTCCATCATTAACAACACTTGTTCCAGGTGACCAAACTGAAGTTGGAAGTAATGCAAATCCATTTTGTAATATAGCTGTAAGCTCAGGAAAAGAAAGCGCCACAGCATAAACAGTGTCAATATTTCTTACGTCTATGTTTTCTAGTGTTTTGGTACTATCTTCTGTTCCCGACCACTCTAAATAACTAGCTGATCCATCTGTAGTTAAAACATCAAATATACTAGTAGATCCCAAAACGCCGCTTACCGCACTATAATCAGAGTCATCTGGTATGGTTGATGATATTCCAAATCTAACCGTAGCTGTAGCGGTTCCATTGCTCATAGCGCCCTGTGTATATGTTATTGGACGAACCACCCCATCAGCGGATATTTCTAAGTAGTTTATGTTACTAACATCTACAGCTTGATAAGCCATACTAACATGGCCACCAGTACTTGTGGTAGTAGTAGTATATCCAAACGATAGTTTATTACTTATTATACCTATTGAGTCACCGTAATTAGCGCCAAAAGTTTGTCTTTCGGCAGAGAAAGTCCAACCATCAGCAGAAGATGCATCAGCTGAAACTCCAAAATCATTGTTAACTAACATCTCATCACGAGTTGGAAAGTCATAATTACCATTATCCACTTGGCGGATGTGAAAAGGATTAGACGTGGAGTTTGTTTTATACAAAGGATGTTTTATACCAGAAGAATCAGTCCAAGAAATTTTAGTGTAATTAACATAGTCATGAGGAAGTATCATTTTTAACGTCGGTGGAAGATCTATTTGTTGTGACTTTATAGACTTAAATGTATCGAAAGATAGTTCCTGTAGTGCTCTCTGCGCGTGGAAAGCAATATCTGCTCTGTTTATTTTAGGTATTATCTTGTTCTCCCCTACATAAGCAATTTCAAATTGAGTTATAACATCTTCTAGTGAAGTAAATTGATAATTACCTTTGTCATTTCCCGTGTAATAAGCCTTGTGTGTGCCCTTGAATAATCCCATTTATTTATTGTTTTTGTTGTTGTGATACGCTAGCTTCTTCTTGCCCGGCTATTTGAGCTAAATTAAAATCTTTTATAGAGACCCCAGCTAATTGGAGTATTTTAATAACTAAGTTGTTTTCTTCTGAAGCGTGTAATTCAAAATCTTTAAAATCATTATTATTTGGTTGAAATAAAGCGCTCTTACTGCCAGAACCAGCTAGCACGTAGGTCCAATTTGGTTTTTCAACATTACCACTAGGATTAAATCCAGGTTTTCTTATGTAACTAACCTGTACATTACATAGCGCTCCAGGATTTGGGTGTATTTGTATTACAACTGGCTCGCTCGCAGTAGAGTATTTTGTATATACATAGCTTTTCAACTTTGAACCAAAAAGCGCTAAAGGTGATAGGTTGTATTTTTCAAAATCTTTAATTTGCATTTGCTCTACGGGATAATAATTAGACAATGCGTTTCCTGAGGAATCTAAATGTTGTATTTTAACAGTTCCCAATCTATATAAATTCTTAACATTATAACTGAGCTCTATTGTTCCCTCATCGACATCTGCAAAAGAAACGCCTTGATTTGCAACCTCAAACATACTTATTTTAGCCTCTATATTATTAGCTATATCGGCATAATCAAACTCACTACCAGTACCTCTGTACCTTTGTTCTAAATCATAAAAGTACTGCTCAAAAATATCCATTTGAGCGTGGTCGGCGAATAAGTTAAACTCTAAGGGCGTTATATAACCTCTTTGTTCCTTATTAGCTAATGCTAAAACTTTTTGATACACTCTATCTATCATGTATGATACCGCCATAATTTCTTTTTAATTTGTATTTGCAATCGCCCCGTAGAGCGACTGCATCTACAAGTGATTATTATTTTAATCTTTTTTCAATATTGGAGTAAATCTCCATTCCTTCGTCAGTTTTAAACCAAGCGGCTAAAGCTGAGTAAGGGTGTTCATCAAATGGAACATTCATTAGTTTTCTATCATTAGAACCCCATGAAAAAGTTCTTTGATCTTGAGATAATTTTAATATCCCCATTTCGGTTGCTTTAATACCAAAGTTTCTAAGAACTACATTTTCATCGTTTACTAACTCTAAGAATAATACTGGATTATTTTTAGCGTATAATAGTAAATCTCTTTTAAGCTCCTTAGAGCTCATCTTAGATACTTTAGAACCAATCTCTACACGCATAACCGCTTCAGCCATATCAATATCTAGATTTTGTGCCGCGTTTAACGCTTCAATTTCTATTTCTATATTTTCAACCTCACTAGCAGCTTCTCGCTCTGGTAAACGCTCTGCAAATAATGAACCATTATGTGGGTGATATAATGATAAAAGTTTTTGTAAAACTGTTTTATTTTTAGGTACAAATAACGCTCCATTCTCAAACACTATATGCTCTAATCGTTGGTCACCTTGCATTTCATCTACAAAAGGTGTTCTTTGATTAGACGTATATTTTAACTCTCTTTCATACCCTAGTTCTTCATCGAAATAATAAATATTTGACGATCTTATAGTATAGGTTAAAGGAGACATATTGTTTTTTAAATAATACATTCTATCTTTAATTTCCCAACTAGGTTTTTTTGGTTCAACTTTTTTAGGTTTTGGTGTTTCAACAACTGGTTTTTCAATAACAGGTGTTTCAACAACAGGTACCTCTACCTTTTCTATTTTTTGTTTTTTTGCCATAATATAATATATAATAAAATTAATAAAAATAAAGGGACTGGGGCGAACCCCAGTCTCTTTAAAATAATTGTGCTTACTTTAATAACATAAAGTTATTAGCACCTTGTACAACTAAACATCTTTCTGATAAATAGTGCATTTCCATCGCATCTAAATCAGATGTAGTAGCTCCAACAGAACCAGTAACCCAAGTCTTCATTTTTCTAGACTCAGTTTGAGAAGCTCTATAACGAACATGTAAGAAAGGACGTTTCATATTCTTACCTAAAACCTCATCATAAACTGAAGATACACCAGCAGGAACAACAACACCTCTAATTGCATTAACAGTGTCATTTAAACCACCTCTAGTACCTTTGTCGTTTAGATATTTCCAATCAGTTTTATAGAAGTCATAAGAACCTCTTCTCATTCCAGAAAAGCCTAAATTTAATGCCATGTCTTCAGAGTTGTTAAATACTCCATAAGAAGTACCACCAGCTCCGTAAGAATTCATAGAAGCTAACATATCATCAATTGCTAAAGCAGTTGCTCTATCTACAAATAACATGTTTTCTTCAATTGCACCATTAGCATCAAACTTAGCTAACATAGCGTCAAATTCTGCTAAATCAGTAGCAGCGTTAACACCAGTAACACCAGTAGCAACGTGACCTCTAGATGTAATAGCTGAAAATAAACCTTCAGTACCAGGACCAGCATCACCAGAACCATCACCAAGACCACCAGTAGCATCGTCAATAGTAGATCCAGTTAACGCTCTTTCAGCTTCAACCATAGACATTTCTAAGTAATCAGAAAAACGAGTTCTAGTTTCAGCTTCAGCTTTCATATACCAGTAGTAACCATTTTGTCCTTCTTCACCACTTACTTCAACCCAACCAATTTGAGCAGCATCAGATCCTGATACTTCATACATATCTTTTAAGATAATTGGTTTGTTTGAGTGTGATTTGAAAGATGGTTTGTTAGCAGTAGCTCTACCATTAGTACCTTTCGCACGTTCAGAACCATAAACCATAATTCTAAATGCTTCGGCAGTAGCATCATCAGTTAAACCAGCAGCGTCACAATCAGCAGCGCCATAAGGTAAAACAGTGATACTGTTAGTAGTAGTACTAACAACACTAACGTAACCTTTTATAGTGGCATTAGCCTGTGTGATAACAACTGTATCACCTAATCGAACACCATGATTTCCAGCAGCTGGTGCGTTTCCATCCATGTCTTTGATGATAGTAAAAAGGTTGTCAGATGTATCACCTTCACCACCACCTACCGTGTTTTCACACGAAAGAGTGTACGTAAGATGTAATCTTCCTTGTTCAGACCATACTACTCTATCAGCAGACATAGCCTCTTCCGCGCTAACTTGAGCTAAAAAACCAGAGATACTTCTATTTCCATAGATCTCTGCTTCTTTTTCCATCAAGTCAGGCAGGTATTGCTGTCTCCAATCATTTGTGGAGCCAGTAAAATCAATATAGTTGGATACAAGAGCTGCTCTAACCGGAGAGGCTGCAGCGCCTGAAGTTCCACTTGAAATTGCCATAATTTTTAAATTTTAAATTGTTATTTATTTTTATTTTTAATTCGTAACTTGAAATCATTAGCATCATCACCTAACACTTTGAACTTTAAACCACCTGCTTCAATTTTTCCATGACTTTGTCTTGGATCCATATTAACATTTTTGGCTTTAGCAACGCTATCTTTCATAGCATCAGCTTTTCCTTGTTCATAAAAGTGTTTTGCAACAGCGTCTGCATTCATTGCCGTATATAGAGATTTATGATAACCCTTAGCGTCTGTTAAAGCAGAATTCTTATCCAAAAACTTTTTGGTGAAATTGCTTATATCGCTCTGAGTATTCTTAACCTCTTCAGCATTGTTTACATTAAACCTGTATTTTTTATCACCGACGTTATATTCAAAACCTTTGAACTTGTCGTTAAAAACATTGTTTGTTTTTTGTGTAAAAATGTCAGAGTTTGTTTTAACTGTTTTTTGAGTTGCTTCTGACTCCTTGTTATATCTATTAAAGAAATCAATTGCTTTCTGTTGTTCACCCGTAAGTTTCGAACCAGCTTTGATTTCGTTATAGTATTTGGACTTTTGCCCGTCCAGGTGGCTTTTAGCGTTGGCAACTTGCTCTTTTAACGCTAATTTTTTTCTTCGTATATCTCTTTCTTCGTCAACTTCTTCGTCGTAAGAGAATTGATCTTCCATAAGGAAGTTAATTTCTTCATTATTTAAATGAGGTTTTGTTTGCTTGTAATATTCATATAATAAACTTTGATCGTCTAGTTTTGAATAATCTTGGTTAAGCTTAACATAATCACTTAAATCACCTCCAGTTTCTTCCATAAAGTCCATTAACTTTTGGATATTTTCTGGTAATGGCTTACCGGTTTCTAGATTTTCTTTAACAGCTTCCGCCACTGTTTCTGCGGTTGCTTCTATAGTAACCTCTTCTTCTTCACCTTCTTCAGTAATTTCTTCTAATACTGGAGTTTCTTGTGTTTCAGCTTCCGGTTGTACTTCTTCTTGTTCTTGTGTGGGCTCGGCATCTTTAGACTCTGCAACCACTCCGCTGTCGTCAGCGTTATCTTCTTTAGTTTCATTTTCTTCTGGTGTTATTGGTTTACTTAAATCTACTTTAATAACGCTATCGTCACCTGCAGATTCAAATTTACTTTCATCAACTTTCACCACGTTCTCATCACCTGGATCTTGTTGGCTATTTGTAGTAGTCTCTTCGACTACTTGTTCATCTTTTTCTTCCATAATATAATATAATAATAATTAATAATTCTAACTAGGATCAAACGCGCCTAAATCAAATCCCCCACCTAATGTATCATTACCTGCGGATTCAAAGTTTTTAGGTGGTTTCCCACTATTTCTTTGGTCAATCATTTCTGATTGTTGTGTAGCTTGTATTTTCGTTCTTTCGTCTTTACGATCTTCTTTTTGTTTTTCTCTATCTTTCATTCCATCAACCTCAACTCCTTTAAGCTGCATGTTGTATTGGAACTCTAAAGCCATTAATTGCTTTTTCATCTCTACTTCTTGCTGCATTTTTTGAGCTTCCATTTGAGCCTCCATTTGCATTAACTCAGCTTTACCAGCATTCAACGCTTGATTCTTCTGTACTTCAGCTTGTGCAGCTGCTTGGGCCGCTTGAGCGTTAGACTGTGTTTGCGCTTGGATATTTTCTAATTGCAATTGCCTATCTTTCTCTTCCTTCTTTTTTCTACGTATCTTAAGTAATTGATTTGCTAACTTAACGTTACGTGTGTCTCTAAGATCGATGGCATCTTCTAATTCTATACTTTGCTGCTGTAAAGCCATTTGAATATTATTTTCAAGTATAGCTTTCTCCTCTTCGTCTGGTTGTAATTCTATAAATATCCCGAAATCATAAAGATGTAATTCTTTCATCTCATCTAATGTAGCCACGTTATGAGCACCTATAGCTTGAATAAAAGCATCGGCAGTAGGAGAGTATTCTAATACGTCAGATATTCTTAAAGCCAAACATTCAGCAGTTTCAGCCGTAAGATATAACCCAGCTTGTAATATATGTCTTGTCGCGGTATTACTATTAGCTGCTGCTAGTTTCTGAACACCAACTAGAGCGTTTTTATCCGGCATACTACCATCTCTTGCTTCATTTAATCCAGTCACATCTCTTATCATTTGTAGATAGTAATTATAGTTACCAATAAGAGCTTGCATTTTATTACCACCAGATCCCGATGTAATTTCTTGAATAGGTACTTTACCTGGATTCATATCGCCTTCACTTGTAAATGATCTACCAATTACGGACCCAGTTTGGAAGAACATGTTTAGCGCCTCTTGTGGATTGTAATTTGTTCCATTACCTAAATCAACTTCTGCTAAACCATCAGCATCTAAATAAACACCATCAGGAACCATTCGCGACAATACTTGTTGTAACTTCAAATGAGTTAATTGAATCATATCGGCAAAACCAGTTATACGTTTTACTAACGAGTCAATTTTACCATCATACATTCTTGGTGCCACAATGGCGTAATTCATTTTCACCTTAGTATAATCACTCTTAGGACGCATCATGTTTTTAGCCATCTCCCATTTAAGTAATTTATCCGTACCAAGAATCATTGCGCCTTCGTATAAACACTCTACAGATCTTAATAACTTAGAGTATCCACCTTCTTTACCTTTAGGTGGATTAAACTTATCATCTTTAGGTATGATTTTATCAGCACCAGTTCCAGTTTCTTTTACTTTGTAAACCTCGTTCATATAAGTTTTATAATTAAAATATAAAACTTGAACAGTGTTGTTATCTTCTTTATCAATAGAAAATCTAGTACTATTATTATTTCTATTAAAAGATTTATTCTTCATTATATCCTCAAGATCACTTTCCGTTAAATGAGGAAATTGTTTTGCCAATTCATTAACTGGTATAGATTTCACCTCTCCAACATAATATACATCATCAAAATAAGGTGAATCAGTATAAGAATATACTAAATTAGCTGGATCAACATAATCAATAACTACACCTTCAGAAGTATTAAATGCTGTTTTAACAGCTCCAATACCTAAAACGGTTAAATCGTAATAAAATCTTTTTTTAATTAACTCGTAATTATTACCTTCAAACAACATGTTTAACGCTTGCTCTTCTGCTAGCTCAACAGCCTGTTTGTAAGTCAACTGCATGTGGAGTTGTAACTCTTCTGGCGTATCTGGTAATTCTTTTTCCTCGCTCTCTCTAGTGTTAACACCGAAGTTTTCAGCAGCGAAGTTATCGAACTCTTTATATTGCATATCATTAAGTATAGATTCCATATACTTAGTTCTTTTCTCAACTCCATTTGGAGATTGTGAAAATGCTTTTATATCATAAGTTCTTTCAGCGATTCCATTCACAACTATATCTACAAATTTAGAAATAATTGGAACTGGTTTCCAATCTAAATTAAGATAGGACAAATCACCGTTTATAGATAACTCATCCTTATATTTTTGTATCGATTGCTCGCCTCTAGCGTACAATCTTAAATTGTGAAAATTGTTTTGATTTGATCTATACTTATTAAGACTTCTATCATTATTGAACCATTCTGTTTCAATCGCCTTACCTACTTTTAAACCATATTCGTAACTCAACTTCTCAGCATCGCTTACAGTTTGACTCGGGAAATAACTTTTAATGCCAGACTCTGCCATATTTATTATTTGATTATTTGTGAATTACTTCCAGTATTACTATACTTGGAAATGTTTAT
>Ga0208669_1000255_pt1 | contig 21738 bp, 24 predicted proteins | sample 21_taG_FD_184095 | JGI IMG/M metagenome (GOLD analysis project Ga0208669, IMG submission 184095) | Marine viral communities from the Subarctic Pacific Ocean - 21_ETSP_OMZ_AT15319 metaG (SPAdes) (version 2) | ecosystem: Environmental > Aquatic > Marine > Oceanic | place: Pacific Ocean | collected...
TAATACTAAAAGAGCATTAATTACTTTTCAAGATTATGCAGCTAGTGGTCATGGTCAGGGTATTGTTTTTTCTCCAGCAGGTACTGAAGACCTCACCATAGGACAACAATATTTTGTACAAACAGATGGAACATTAGGTACTAGCGCAGATGATCCATCGGTAATCGCAGGAACTGCAATAGGTGCTAGTGATATAATTGTGAAAGGATAATACACAAATGGCTAAGACAATAACAGAGAACTCAACTAAACTAAGTAAATATGTATTCGCTGATGATAAACCAGTGACTATGGGATCTGACATGATCACTGTTGGTAGTGATCCAGTAGATTTCTACATAGCGGATCTTAACAGTAGCAATGCAACAATGCATGAAGATGTAACTGCACCTGATGGTTGGTCAGGTAACAAACACTTCTTTGATGGAACCAGTTGGACTAACAATCCTAATTGGGTAGATCCAGACGCTGAGTAAGGATTACTATGCGTATAGTCGGTAATAACCCACAACTATCTAGGCAGACACAAGGTACAGCATCAGGTGCTATTACTGGTGGTAAGCCTGTGCTTGTGAATACTGATGGTACTGTAAGTGAGATTAGTGCAACTGCTGTAGCAGTAGATGCTTCTGTTGGATCAGCAACGGCTTTTGAGGCAGCACAAGTTGGAGTAATGGATGCAGTATTTGATCCTGACCAAAATAAAGTTGTTATCGTTTATCCAGATGTAGGTAATAGTGGTTATGGTACAGCTATTGTAGGAACAATAAGTGGTACATCAATTAGCTTTGGAAGTCCTACAGTTTTTGAAAGTGCCAACCTCGCATCTACTTCTAAATCTGTATGTTACGATACCACTAATAATAAGGTAGTTGTAGTTTATAGAGATAGTGGTAATTCAGGTTATTTAACAGCTAGGGTAGGAACAGTTAGTGGTACTGGTATTAGTTTCGGTACTGTTTCTGTTATACGTTCTACTCAAGCATACTTTACTAGTTGTGCATATCATGCTCAAGAAAATAAAATTGCAGCTGTATATCAAGATGCAAGTGCCAGTCAGTACGGATATATTATATCTTTTCCTGTATCAGGAACAGGCATAGGAACAGTAGGAAATTATGCAGTTTTTTCTGATAATAATAGCGTTAATGCGTTATGGCATCCATCAGCTATAGTATACGACAGTAACGCAGAAGATCTTGTAGTTTTTTATTTAGATACTGCTAACAGCGACAGACTTACTGCAAAAGTTTGCCGTATAAATGGAACTAACTGGACTTTTGGTAGCGCAACAATAGCTGATTCGGGAACAAGTGGTGAATGGTCAACTGTTTTTGATAGCAATAGTAATAAAATTGTAGTTGTATATAGAGATCAGAATAACAATAACTATGGTACAGCTAAAGTAGGAACGGTTAGTGGAACATCTATAAGTTTTGGTAGTGGTACTGTTTTTGCAGTGCATGATACACCTAATTTTCAACGTATAGCTTTTGATAGCAATGTTAATAAAGTTATTATTCCTTATAGAGGTACAGGTAAAGGTAGAATAAATATAGGAACAGTATCGGGAACAGGTATTAGTTTCGATGGTGAAATTATATATAATGATAATAATTCTTATTATGGTACAGCAGTTTTTGACAGTAACACTAATAAAACTGCTGTTATGTATATGGATTCTGGTAATTCAAATCATGGATACGCTTCTGTTTTTAGTCATGCTAGTACAACAACTAACTTATCAGCATCTACATCAGAATCATTCATAGGCTTTGCAGAAGATACAGTAGCTACTGGGCAACCTGTTACGATAAATACTAAAGGTGCTATCGATGAAAACCAGAGTAGCTTAACACCAGCCCAACAGTATTTTGTACAGACAGATGGTACGCTAGGTACATCAGCAGATGATCCATCAGTCGTAGCTGGTACTGCCGTAACTGCAACTAAACTGATTGTGAAAGGGTAACAGACATGGTAGCATACGTTCCCCCTAAACAAGCAGGAAAATATAAAGCTGTTGCATCTGGTGCGATTACAAATGGTAAGCCTGTAATTGTTAATAGTGCTGGTACGGTTAGTCAGGTTGCAGATAATAGTATCGCGTTCAATATTGGTAGTAATTCTACATTTGAAAACGGTAATATGTCTGCTGGAAAACGATCATCAGATATGACGTTTGATAGCAATAGCAATAAAGTAGTTATTGTATATAGAGACAATGGTAATTCTAATTATGGGACTGCTGTTGTAGGAACAGTAAGTGGTACTAATATTAGTTTCGGAACTCCTGTTGTTTATAAAAGCGCACACGCAAAGTTTAGTTCTTGTTGTTTTGATTCTAATGCAAACAAAGTTGTTGTAGCATATTCAGACGGAGGGAATGTTAATGAAGGTCACGCCAAGGTAGGAACGGTAAGTGGTACTAGTATTAGTTTTGGGGCAGAAGCTACTTTTCTTAGTGACGGTTGTGAGTATATTAGTACAGCTTTTGATAGTAATTCAAATATTGTAGCAGTTGCTCATGTAAATAATGGAAATGCTAATTACGGAGAATTAAGATTAGGATTGGTAAGTGGTACAGATATAAGTTTTGGAACTAATCATCAATTTGAAACAGCAAGTACTTTACACGTACATTGCTCTTTTAACTCTACATCTAATAAACTGTTAATAGCATATGAAGATGTTGCAGATGGACAAAAAGGTAAACATAGATGGGCTACTTTAAGTGAGAGTGGCGGGTCTACTAGTTGTAGTTTTGGCAGTGTTTTTACATTTGAAAGTGGTGAAGTTCGATGGATAAAAACTTGTTTTGATAGTGGAAATAATAAATCACTTATTTTTTATGATTACAAAGGAACCTCTCAGCAAGGTGCTTCTGTTGTAGTTACCTCTAATTCATCAGCAGGTTCAAGAGTAATTCTTACAGGTAGCGATACACTTAATGACAAACAATGGGTAGATGCATCATATAATGCAAGTACAGGAAAAGTAGTTGTACTTTATAGAGATTCAAATGATGTACTTAAAATAATAGAAGGTACTGTTTCTGGCACTAGTATTAGTTATGGAAGTGCAACAACAGTTAATGACAGAGTAGGCAGATTACCTATAAGTACATATGACAGTAATTCAAATAAAGTTGTCATAGGATATGCAGAAATTAATGATTCATCTGGACCTTTTGGTCAGGCTAATGTAGTTACTTCAGCCGTAACAGATCAAAACCTAACATCAGAAAACTACATCGGCATAGCATCAGGTGGTACATATGCTGATACAGCAGAAGCTACAATAGATGTAGTTGGTACAGTAAACAAAGATCAAACATCACTAACAGCAGGTCAGACATACTATGTACAGAATGACGGTACGTTAGGAACAAGTGCAGATGATCCTAGTGTAGTGGCTGGAACTGCAATATCTGCAACAGAATTAATTGTGAAAGGTTAATGACTAATGGAAGAAATATCGCCAGTAATTTTTTGGAATGTAGTACTAACGCTGGTTATTGGCCCAGCCATTTGGATGTTCAGGAATCTCATGGCAGAGGTTAAACGCATAGATATACTTCTGAATAGAACTAGAGAAGATTACTCTACTAAGCAGGAGCTAAGAGAAGATATGAAAATGGTATCCGAAGCTCTACATAGGTTAGAAGATAAGTTAGATAAAGTATTAGAGAGAGGAAAATAAAATGCCCGCTAGAATGACTAGGGAAGAGTATAATGCAAGAAACTTAGCGTTAGATAATTATTTAAATACGCAAGGAGACGTTAATGCTGCTGCAATTCAAGATGCTGCAAACAAAGGTATTAGCCCAGAAAGTGTAGGACGAGAAAATTATGATAATGTTTTAAGAAATTTTGCTGTAGGACATATAACAACTAAAGCTATAAAAAATTCAGAAACCAGAGTAGATGCAGAAGGTAATGACATAATAGCTAATTTTGTTAGTTCACCTTCTGGAAGAAATATTAATTTAAGTATTATAGGTGCAGTAGATGCAGGTCAACCAGTATTTGAGTATGTTAATGTTGATTCTGCAACAGGTAATGCATTAACGCATTACGAAGGTGCAGGAGGAGGAGATCCAGATGTACCTTTATTAGGTTCTTTGCCTGATCCAACTATTCCTGATCCTTCTGATAATGGTGATGATGTTATTTATGGCCCACCTCCAGGTGATACTAGTGGTGGAATAATGTCAGGGCCAGTTGGATTAGAGGCAGGAGCATTAAATCCTGTAACTAGTTTAATTGGTACTCCAACTACTGCTCAAACTGATGCTAATCAAACAACTCTTATGGGTCAAACAGCAGGATTAGCTACAGGTCAACAAGGTATAAGGGATATAGTAACTCCTTTAGGAGAACAAGTAACTGCATTAGATACAAAAGTAACTCCTTTAGCATCAGATATAGGTACTGTTAAAACAGATGTTGGTGGAATTAAAACAGATGTTGGTACTGTTAAAGCAGGTGTAGGTGATGTTCAATCAGCAATAGGTACACCTGCTGAAGGACAAACATTACTTGGTGGACAGCAAGGTATTATGTCAGGTATTGGAACTGCTGGTACAGGACAAACAGATTTATTTAAAGGTCAAGCAGATCTAACGGCAGGGCAGACAGGCATTCAATCTGCTATAGGAACTGCTGATCCTGAAATAGAACAACCTGCTACGTTATTTGAAGGACAAGCAGGATTGGCTGCAACTCAATCAGGTTTAATGTCAGGTCAAAGAGGAATAACTAGAGATCTAACAACAGAAATAGGTGATGTATCTTCTGCATTAGGTAGTCAATTAGGGGCTTTCCGTACTGCTGCTGAAAATTATCAACGTGGTGCTACAACTCAACGTGGTGATATTCAAGGTACACAAAGAGCAAATCAAGCTAATATGTTGTCACAAATACAAGGTGTAGCTCAACCGATAAATCGACAAGCAGAAGCACTAGCAAATCAAAGACAACGAGAAGCTGCTTCCTTTTCTGCATCTCAAGCTCCTTTACAAAAACAAATTGCTACGTTAACCGCAAATAATGCTAATCAGGCTGCTAATAATCAGCCGATAGGTCCAATGGGTCCAATGGCAACTGACCCAAGAGATGCTTTAATTCAACAATTACTTACCAGAAATGCATCTCTGATGAATAACAGGCCAGTTTAATAGGAGTTTATAATGTCAGATCCAAGAGCAGGTGATACTAGAATTAATCCAGATACAGGGATATATGAGTTTTTTGATCCAAATTTAGGGCAAGCTGGAGAGTTTAGTACTATCTCTAGAGATAAACTAGATGATTTTGCAGGGTCAATTAAAGGAGGTATTCCTTCTAATTATGCTGGTTTTGCACCTGCACCTGAAGGACAACAAGCAACTATTGATCCTAATACAGGTCTTAAAGTATTCACTCCTATTCCAATAGATCCTGCAACTTTATCTAGTGAAGATTTACAAAGAGCAAGTAATATTGCTGCTTTAGAAAATTTTATTGATCCTGCTACAGGACAAATTAGAGATGAGTTTACTGGTGGTGGTTTACCTAATATAGATGAGATACGTGACCAAGATCCTGCAACTTTTACACAAACAATAGAAGCACTTAAAAGTAGAGAAAAAGGTAGACTAACAGGATTTAAAGGAGAGTTTACTGATTTATTTGGTGGGGATGCTTTAAAAGCATACCAAGGTGCAGTAGGAACTAGAGCAGGTTTTGTAGATCCTTATGGTCAAAAAACTCAGATAGGTATGCAAGAAGACCTATTTAAAAATCCTCAATCAGCTATGATACAGGGTACTTTTGATGAACAAAAATATCTTAAAGATTTTCCTGATGTTGCAGAAGCAGTAAAAAGAGGTGACTTTGCATCAGGTAAAGCACATTTTGATGCATTTGGTAAGAAAGAACTAAGAGATTCTTATTATAAAGGTGGTACTGTATTAGATCTAGAAGAGATACAAACTAAATCTGATGAGTTTTTAGATCCTAATGAGTATGATTTAGATCCTACTACAGGACAATTTCAAGCAGCTACAGGTACTACAGCAGATATACCAATGCCTACTAAGACAGATGAACAAAGTTTTACTGCTGATACAAGTTTTGCTGACGTTCAGAAAGAAACTATGGTTGCAGCAAAGCAACAAGGGCTAACAGATATTGTTACAGCACAAACAGGGACAGTAGATAAACAAGCTACCGTACAAGGTCAATTAGAAGGTTTGATGGCTCAGTTTGAAGGTGGTAAGGTTCCAGCATTTGCTGCTGGTGCTATTCGATTAGCTGAACAAAGATTGGCTGCTAGAGGTATGGGTGCATCTAGTATGGCAGGGGCTGCTATCGTACAGGCTGCAATGGAAGCTTCTACACCTATAGCTGCTGCTGATGCACAAACATATCGTAGTATGCAAGAGTTAAATTTAAATAACCAACAACAAGCAGAAGTACTTAATGCTCAGATGACTATGCAGTTAGATCTAGCTAATCTTAATAATGAACAACAAGCCAGAGTTACTAATACATCTAATAGGGTTCAATCATTATTTAGAGATCAGGCTGCTACAAATTCAGCTAAACAATTTAATGCAGCTAGTGAACAACAGAATGACCAGTTCTTTGCATCGTTATTTAATAACGCAAATCAGTTTAAAGCTGCTCAATCAAATGCTATGGAACAATTTAATGCTGGTCAAGAAAATGCTGTAGATCAGTTTAATGCTAGTCTACAAAACACTAGAGAACAGTTTAACGCAAAGAATGCAATCTTAATAGATCAGGCAAATGCAGTATATAAACGTAACGTAAATACAGCTAATACTGCTTTAAGAAATGCAGAGAATGAATTTAATGTTCGTAATTTATTTAATATAAGTCAAACTGCTCTCAATAATCTTTTGCAAGAAGATAGAGATAAAGTTAATTTTGCAAGAGTTAATTCACTAAACGATACCGCTTTTAAAAACCAACTGGCTTTAACTTCATTTTCCTTTGATAGAAATTTAGAAGTATCAAAAGAAATTGCAAGAGGAGCGCAAAGAACAAGAATTGTAAATACAGTTGTAGGTGGTATTGTAGATACCGTATTTAGTTAAGGAGATAGATAATGATACCAGCAATAGGAAAAGCTGTATTAGGTAAAATAGCTATGAGTGTATTTGATAAAAGAAAAAAAAGTGGTGGTTCAGCTTTTGCTCAAATGAAAACACCTAAAGTTTCCGTAGTATCTGGTGTTAAAAAACTATCAAGTGGAGCAAAATCAAGACCTGTAAGAGCATCTGGATCAACCATATCTAAAAATAAAGGATTAATTGGTAATATAGCAGGTAAAGGTTCTATTAGAATGAAGGCAACATCAGGTCTAACCAGACTATAATAAAGGAAAATAACATGGCAATGGAAATGGAAGAAGATATCGCAGTAGAAGAAACTCCAGAAATGGAAGAAGATATCGCAGTAGAAGAAACTCCAGAAATGGAAGAGGATACTACGAGTATGTTTGATGGGCCTATACCTGGAGCTTCCTTAACAGAAGAACTGGGTACGGAAGCGCATGAAAGACCACCAGTATTTACTGATCCTGATGAAGCATATGAGTTTGTAATGAATAAGATTCAATCACCAGATGCTTTTGAAAGAATTATGATATCTGCTAAATTAGACATACCAGTTGAATTAACTGTTAGGGCTATCGTATTCTCTGGTTGGGCTTTGGGTCAGTACACACATGAAATTATGATATTAATATTTGGTCCTGTATTTGATGCCGTGTTAGATCTATTAGATGAACAAGATATACAATATATTGCTTTAGCAGAAAGAGCAGAAGATGAACAACTAGAAGAAGCTATGCAAGAATTAGAAAGATATGAAGAATTTAAATCGGATACGAGTGTGGATTCTGAAGAAGCTGAAGAAGAACCCGAAATAGAGCCAGAGGAAGAATCTGAAGAAGAACCTGAAGTAGAAGTTCCTAATACAGGTTTAATGGGTAGGAGAGAATAATGGCAGAAATAAAAGAACAAAAACCACAAGGTATGATGAGTAAGCAAGAAGAGTCTGAAGATACTGGTTTTATTGCTCGTATGATACCTGATAAAAATGAAAGAAGGGCTACAGGTAGACTTATTGGTGATGCTTTAACTAGTCTTTCTACTATGTTTGGGTCTACTGCCACTCAATTAGGAGCTATGAGAGAAGAAGAAGAAATTTCTGATGAAAGACAGGCTTTAGCTGTACAAGCAGCAGAAAATAGAATTGCAGTTGTAGGGGCAGAAAATAAAAAAAGAGCAAAAGGATTAGAAAAAATTCTTGATAGAAGACGAGTAGCACAAAATAATGCTCAAATATTTTTTGGTAATCCTATGTATAAAAAAGCAAAGAATAAAATTATTGCATCTGGAAAAATAACACTAGAAGAATTTAATGCTTTAGAGAAAGATCCAGATATTCAAGCATCATTAGGTAAAACTTTTGGTATACTTAGTAATACCGAAAATCCACAGACTGCTGCTGCATCTTTAGTACAGAGGATGTATGAGGAAAAAGAAGATCCTAAAGTAATGTTATTTTCTAGATTTAAAGTTCCTTTTTATAAACAAGTAAAAACTACACTTGATCAACAAACTGAACAAGCATTAGGAGGTAAACCTAACTCTATTGCTGAAAATATAGATGCCAGAAGACCAGAGAAGATTCCTGGTCAAATAGCTAGTAAAGTAAAATTAAATCCAGACTACAAAGAAAAAGAAATGACTGGGGCAGGTAAAATATTTCCAGTACTAGACGGATCAGGTGCGTTACGATTAGAAAGAGCCGTACAAGGTTTAATAGCATCTAATAGAGGATTAAAGTTAGTTTATCCTGAAGGAGATTTTTCAACGACTGCAAAAATATCGTCAGAAGGTACGACAGGTAGTAAAAACGATATTAGTTTTGGAACTAAAGCTATGGAATTAGCACGTTCTATGATTAATTCTGGATATAGTGAAACAGATGCAGATATACTGTACAGAGATGTTACATTAATTTTACAAAATGCTGCACCCAGAAATGAAGAAAGTGATACAGAACAAAAAGATTTTGAAAAAAGAGTAGATCAAATTAAACTTGAGTTATCAAAAATAGATAACAGATTTGAAAGAAAAGAAAAGATAGAACAATTAAAGAAAGGTGAAGGGCTACCTAAGAAAACAGATCCTGTTGTAACTACTGAAACTTTAGCTCTTTCTTTATTAGGATTATCATCAGATACGGAAGCACCTGAGTATTTAATTAATACTTATAACTCTGATCCAAATATAGAAAGAGTAGAAGATAATATTTACAATGTAACTGTTAAAAAGGGTACAGATAAATATCCAGCAGGTACAGTTGTAAGTATTAAAGTTGAAAGTGGAAAAGTAATAAGTATTACTGATACAAAACAAAAGGCAGATGTAGTACCATCAACTTATGAAGAGTGGAAAGCTTTACCAGAAGAAACAATAGAACAGCAAAAAGCTAAACGTAGATTTATAAATATAGAAGTAGTACGTAAAGGCATACAAGAAGAAAATAGAAAGAAAAAGGATCAGCAATAATGTCAAAAGAAAAATTGACAACTGAAGAATTTCTTAAAAATGAAGATTATACTGATGCTTTATTTGCCTATGGTAAAAGGCAAGGTAAAACCTTTGGTACTAAAACTGAAGCTTTAGAAAATTTCTTAGGTGATTACAGAGGAGTGCAGTCCAATACAGGTCTTGCTGTAATGTTTGCTAATGACGTAACTAATATTAGAGATGATGAAGAAAGATTAGAGTTAGGTCGATTATATAAAGCTGTAGATGAAGATCTAGAAGATTTTGCTGGTCAACAAAGCGGATTAGCAACAACAGCAGAATATATTGGTAAGGGTATACTAGACCCACTAAACATTTTAGGTTTTGGTGCAGGTACTATTGTAGGTAGGACAGTAGGTAAAGTAGCCTTAAACAGAATTATATCAAATGCGTTTAAAGGTAATATATCAAAAGAAATATCTAAAGGTGCTGCGAAAAAAACTATTGGTTTAGGTGTAGGTATTGGAGGAGTTGAAGGTGTAGGTCAAGGATTATCTATAGAGAATGTAAAAGGTGAAGGTAAATTAGGTTATCAGGATGAAATAGATGCTGGTAATGTTGCTTTGATGGGTGGTATAGGTGCAGTAACTGGTGGTGTGTTTGGTGGTTTAGGTGGTAGATCGGCTGCAAAACAACTAACAAAAGCAGGAGAGGTAATCCAAAAACAAGTAAAAACTATAGAAAATACAGCCCAAGGTAAGGTTGCTAGATCAGCTAATATACAAAACTTTGTTAATAAACAAAAAGGTAATTTTAATCCTTTAAGTGTTGTAGGAACATACGTTAGACCTACTAATAAAAAACAACAGCTAATAGATGAGCCTGAAAATTATGGTGAGTTTGGTCTTATTAAAAGTATTATAGATGGTAAGGCAGAAGTAGAGTTTTTACCCACTACTTTTGGTCAAACAAAAAATCCAAAAACAGGATTGTTTGATGAAAGAAAAACAACATTAGTAGAATTTAATAAAATTAAAGGTGTAAGTGAAGCAAATAAAAGAGCATACCAGAAAAAATTTGTAGATAAGTACGGTTTGTTTTTTAGTAAAGCTGATATTGAAAAAGGAAAAGAACTACTTAGAACAAATTCTAATATATCTATTCCTGAATTAGATACTATTTTTGAAGTAGGTTTAAAACAAGAAGACTTTGAAAACGTATCATCTCTTGTTTTTGATACAGCTCAAAACTTTTTAAAAAATACTAAGATTGATCCAAATACTGCTTCAACAATAAGAGTAATTATGGATGATCCTATGAAAAGGATTTCTGAAAAGTTTGGTGAATTAATACGTCTTGGAAATAAAGATAGAAATCTTTTAAGTAGTAGTATAGCAAATAATTTAGTTAGGTATAATCTAACACAAGAACAATTTTCTCATGCACTTTTAGCAGACATAAGTATAAGTATGACTAAAGGTGCAGAAATGTCTAGTATTAAAAAACTAGTGGATACTAATACTCGTATTGGTAACAAACTGGAACAAATGGAAAAGAATTTAACACCTTCTCAAAGAAAAGTTTTTCAAGCAGTAAAAGAACAAAGAGAAGCAGAAAAAGATATAGCAGGTAAATTTAGTATTTTTGTTGATATATGGAGATCTTTTTTAGTTACACAACCTGCTACAACATTTCGTAACGTGTTTGGTTCTGCGTTACGAGTACCAGGTGAAACATTAGATATTGCTTTACAAAGTAGTAAATTTTTTACACAGTTTGAATCTAAAGCACTAGGTAAGAATATACCAGAACCAGATTTAAAAAATGAAAGTCTTTTACTAAGTAAAAATTTACTTAATCCATTAGAGCAAATTGAATTAGCACAAATAGTAGCTAAAGAGTTTCCTGAAGCCCAACGTAAAGTGTTTGATGTTTTTGATGATTACTTTGCTGTTACTTTAGGAGATGATAGCAAGGCAGGTGGGGTTCTAAAGAAACTTAGTTTTGCATCTAAATTAGCTAACGTAGCTAACAGAGCGCAAGATAGAGCAATTAAATCTGCTGGTTTAATGACAGAGTTAGACAATCAAGTTAAAACTGCTATTCGTAGAGGTGAAATTACAGACCCAAAAGTAAAAGGTATTACTGATTTAATTGAACAAAATAAATTAAATTTAGTAAACGATGAGATGATATCTAAATCATTACAGTTTGCATATAAATTAACCTATCAATCACGTAATGCTGGTGATGAAGTACTTGGTGTAGGTGGTTTAATAAATATTGCACAAAACACTCTTAACAGAATTGCAGTAGCAAAATTAGGTGTACCGTTTCCTAACTTCCTTATTAATGGTTTTGTGTATACGTTAAATAGAGGTATGGGTGGTGGTGCATTAAAAATGCTTTATAAAGGCGCACAAACTCTTGGGTATGATATATTTCCTCAAGCAGCTAAAAAAGAAAGAGAAAAAATAGATGATCTTACAGGAAAAATAAATGCTGCTGTAAAAAAAGGTATTAAAAGCCAAAAACAAAAAAATGATGTAGCTACTATGAGAAAAGAAGTAGCAGCTTTAGAAGCTAAAGCAGGTAAGAGATTACAAAATGTAGAACAATTTAGAAAAGGTTTTGTTGAGAGTGCTGAAGGTGCAGCTTTAATGTTTGCAGGATATGGTATAAGAGAAACAATAGGTGGTGCTAGATATGATGAACTAAAAATTGGTAATACTACTATTGATGTAGGGCCATTGTTTCCTTTAACACCATTTTTATGGTGGGGTGAAGTAATAAGAAGAAAACTTAATGATGAACCTATAGATGGAAAAATTATATCAGAAGGAGTGCAAGCTTTATCTGGACTTCAAGCAGATAGGGCAGGTCCATTTGCTAAATTTCTTGGGGGAACTTACCAATTTCTTAGAGATTTAAATACTGAAGATCCATTAGCAGCTAAAAAAACTGGTGAATTAGTAGGAGGGGCGATTGGATATATAGTTAAAGGATTTTACACTCCCTTTAAAGCAATTGATGACCTTGCTAAAGATTTAGGACCAGCAGAATTACGGCAAAATTTTGAGAAAGGTTTTCAAGAGTTTATTACCGAAGAAGGTGATACGTATACAAAAGAAATGGCAAGAGGTGCATTCAATGAATTTACTAGACAAATGTTTAGAGGTACTAGTTTTCAAACTGGTGTCTTTGGAGAAGAGTCTGCATCACGTCCATTGCAATCTGTAACTGGACTGCAACCAAAAACAAGAGTATTAACTTCTAGAAAACAACTCTCAGGTACAGCAGAAGGCCTTCCTAGAGGAAATTTAGGAGATGAAGTAGAGAGAGTAGGTATAGATGCTTATAATTTAGAAGTTAGATCAGAAGTACCTGAATATACTTTTCAATATAAGAAAATACTAGGAGAGTTAGCTGAAAAAAATATCAAACCTTTAATTCAAACAGAGATATATAAAAAATTACCTATAGATGCACAAAAGGCAGCAATACTAGCTGAGTATCAAGGAGTAACTGGATTAAACGATGAAGAAAAAAATGCTTTAAGAGGTTTAGGTTTTAAATTTGATAATTTAAAAAAGGTTACTTCTGAAATAATAAAAACTAAGATGCCTTTCTTACATAATATGCATAACTTTAGAAAAACATACACTAAAGAAGAAATAAGAAAACTTTATAGAGATAGAAAAGCGGCAGGTGATCCTATACCACAATTAAAATACGTAGGTGAGGAAACTACAGATAGAGGTATTAACTATGCAGCAAAGGCACAAAATGATAAACTTAATGAATATAGAGCATTAATTAATGAAGATAGAAAACGTAGAAGTTTATTAGGAGGACGTTATACAATAGAAGGACAATCTTCAGGAATGAGAGAAGGTGGTTACGTAACTCAAATGAGTGCATTAGGATTATAAGGAGAACATCATGGGTGGATTCCCAATGGAAATATTTACGCTTCTAGCATCAACCGTACTAGGTGGTGTTATGAGCATATGGGGGCAAAACATTAAGTCTAAGCAAGAGGCTAACAAAATGTATATAGCTGCCCTAACAGAAGAAAGCAAGATCACTGCTTCTGCAAGAGAACATGGTACAAAAGATGTACACTTTGCATGGACCAGGAGAATCATAGCATTGGCTGCTGTATTCTCTATTATCGTGCTACCTAAGATAGTACCACTGATATATCCAGAACATCCTTGGATGGTTACTGTAGGTTATGCAGAGCTACAAGGTGGGTTTATGAATTGGATGTTTGGCCCAGATAAGGCTATGATGTGGAAATCATTTCAAGGTTTTGTAATTACCCCATTAGATACAAACTTAGTCGCTGCAATCACTGGCTTGTATTTCGGTGCAGGGTTCACCAAAAGATAAAGGGGGAAATTAATCCCCCCAAGTCTTACTTACGCGAGTTAGCATTTAACTTTAATATTAACTCCGTATCTTTTTGAGTTTGTTTATCTCCTAGAGAACCTAATCTGTCCTGCACGATCTTGGGTAGTAATCCAAGAAATGCACAATTAGATGCAGTTTCCATAGTTCCATAGGCATACTGATTACCTTTGCTATCTATATAGTTACCAGTAACATTATCATATGGGCATGAACTGTCGTGTACCCATTTCTTAACATCTGCATAACTAAAACCTATAGCAGTGATTAGCATTAATACAGTTATAGATAAACCTATTAGTAATTTTACTTTAGGACTATTTTCATTAATCATTTCTTACTCCAATCTTCCACAATATAATCATACAACATATTTATCTCGTCCTGATCTTCTTCTATTATCTGGACTCGATCATTAGGCCAAGAATACTTTCTAGCATACTTCTTGGCATCTCTTAACAAAGCAAAACCATTACTGATTTTATTACCTTCTGGTTTTGTTACTACTACTTTATGGTACATATCACATTCTCCCTACATTGTCAAGTGTATTCTGAATAAACTTGTCAGTAGCGTAGCTAGAGCAAATGCATTTATAACCATCAATGCCCTATCGTTCCATAACATTCCTACAATTAACCAACCACCTATACCTATTGAATGGAAATACAGGTTCAATGGGTAGATGTTGTTGGCAGTTAGTACTGTAGAAACCATTAGTATTATACTCGATATCCACTTGATATACCAATCAATGGTATATAGTGGGGTTTTGGTAATAATCTGTATTCCTTTGTGGTCTTTCCACATTTTTTACTCAATTCTTAAAAAAATGACCTCGTAGGATGAGGCAGAAGAGGGTGTAAGCAATGTCTCTGGTAGGTAGTGTCCAGATTTTACCTACATTCTCTCTAGCCTAGCTTAAAATGGCTCTCATAGGATTTGCCTTAAATTACCATCTAATATCGTCTTTTTTCTTCATAACTTCACCTGTAAACCCTGAATCTACCCAACATAGTAATTGAGAGTTTTCAGGACGTACAATTGCAGCAGTCCAGGTTCCAGATGTAGCATTGTTAAAGATAAATGTTACGTGTCCTCTGGCTGAGATTCCACGGAATACAATTTGTTCTCCGTGTTTATCTTGAATATACGTCTTAGCCTCTTCCAAACTTTTGCATCCTGATCTTTCTGGTATTTGACTGTACGATGCGGAAACATTGAACATAAACAAACATAAACCAATTAAACCTCCTGTAAGTATTTTAGTCATCTTAACCTCCTTTAAGGTTAGTTATTAGAGATATCCAACTTTCAGGAAACAATGGTAATATAATGTCATGCCATTGACTTGCTAAATCTTGTATCTCTTGTTGTGCAGTAGATTCACTGCGTAAATTATATGCCCTAGCCCAAGCGTACAAAGATCCTGTTACATAGTACTCAGTAAACGTAGACTGAGGTAGAACCATTCTAGCTTGTTCGGGACAAACATCCATACCTAGTAAATGTATATAAGTCCACTTAGCTTTATTAATAGACTGCATATATTCATCTATCATAAGATGAGCAGGATTTATATTTACAATTTCATCTGATGAGCCTTGCTTCCTATCATCAGCTTTCTTTCTCCATTCTTCTGGCACATAGAACTCAGGAAGATCATCTACATACCTTCTACTTATCTCATTGTAGCTAAACCCAATAGTATGTTTGAACCTTTGTCTAGCTACAAAAAGAGGAACTCTTTCTCGCATTGTTATTACGCAATGTGTAAAGGGTGTGAAGTGATCATTTCTTGCAAGGAAGTCTAATAACTTCTGATCTTTTGAATTAAGAAACACACCCATCTCTGATACAGAGAACTTTGATTCTTTATTAAAACTAACCCTAGCTGCATTAACTACAGTAAGGTCTGTACCCATAGAATCTACGAGTTTTGCCGTAAGTTGGCTAGGCATCTATAGTACTCCTTATTGTAACCTCGTTGCCATTCCCTTGCTCTATCAGAAGTAGGAGGAAACGGATTGTTTTTGTTCCTCCTAAATCCGTTTCTACCTTGTTCTATAATATCCCTCATAGGAAAAGGATATCTTCTTTTATACGCCACAAACCCCTCCTGAGTTGGTAATTTCACAGATATCATGTGTCTCAACGGCTTCTTCAAACTCTGTTCCTAACTTATCTACTGCCTCACTGTAAGGTACTACAGAAAGAGGTTGACCACCACGGCAACCATCTGGATACACTGTAAATCCACGTAGTCTATGTGCATATGATGCTAATGTATTAGCAAAATCACTTACAGTATCCTCATTATTAAATTTAGATCCCCAAGCAGGTAGATTAATAGTAGAACTAATAGACATATCTACATAATCCTGTACATCTGCCTGAAACTTTATCCTTCTCTCATAATCATCTGCTAAGTCTAGTGCAGATTCTATCTTATCAGGATCAGCATCATACATATCAATTAATTCTTGTGCTGCAGAGTCTACAACGTATTGATACTTCCATTTAGTACCACCTGTTAAGTATCTACGTTTGTAGGCTACGGCAAAGATAGGCTCTATTCCACTGGAGCTACCAGCGAGTATAGAAATACTACCAGTAGGAGCGATAGCGCGATTCGCAACTGGTCTTGATATGGATAACTCGTCAGCAAATTCCTTAGAGATGTTATCACTGACACCTTTATAGATTGACAACCACTTGTGTAGTTCTGGGGTAACTTCATACTTCTCTCCTCGTTTAACTAACCATTCATGCATTCCCATAAGACCTAAACCTAGTCTTCTATTTTTTGCTCTAACCTGATGTACTTTAGCATAAGGTAGTTCTGCTCTTAGCGTACCACATATTAAGAATTTAGTACCCAGTTCAACCACTCTAGCAAGCTCTTGAAGTGAATCAATGCGTCCAAGGTTAATGCTCCCAAGATTACAAACATCACTATCATCAGCAGAAGTAACTTCGGTACAAGCATTTCTCAGGGTATCCTTTTCATTATCCATGAAGTTAAAGCTAAATCCAGGTTCAGCAGAAGTTAATGCCTGTTCAACATTCTTCAAGAACACTTCACCAACATCACCTGTCTTCCAGTAGTTCATTAACCATTCAGTATCATAATTAACACTGATGTTAGTCATATCTAATGGTGCGCGGAAGTTAAAGTCCTGTTCTTTAATATCTTTGAATGTAAACCCTGTAGTACCAACAGGCATATCATTCCAGTTCTTTGCTATTAAAAAGTAAGGTATATCATTATGTTTCCAGTTTAAGGAAGCGTACATGGCAGATCTACGAGATCCTCCCTGCATTACATTAGCACCTATAGAGTTGATCATTTGCATCTTAGGAATAGGACCAGATGCTAGTCCACCAGATCCACCTAGAGATCTACCTGACTCACGATATACAGAATAGTCTACTCCAATACCACCGCCTGTCATCAAACATGATTCTGCTTTCCAACTAAGGTTAGCCCAATCTTCTCTTGTATCTTCTTCAGCAGATAATAGAAAACAGTTATTATAGAATCTTCTATCCCTCCCTGCATAGTAAATATATCTACCACCAGGAACAAACTTGAGATCTGTTATATACTTCTGTAGTTCTTTACGTTCTTCCTTACGCATCAGAGCTTCTTCACCTGCACGTAAGTTACCACATACATCTTCTACAAGTACTCTTGATAACTGCTCCCACGTATCGCAACCAGTATGCGAGTATTTTAAGTTAAATATATCTTCAGAGAATTTGGATCTGAACATTGGATTCATGTTTGATTTAAATGACATCGTTTACTACTACCTTTATATTATCTATAACTATACCTTCCAGAGCATCTGAAACAGCAGATGATATTAACTCCTTCATGTCTTCTTCTAATCCTGCCTTACCATCAACAGGAACCCAACAGGCATCACTATCTATCTGGGCGTTTATATAAATAGATACTACCATATTATCTCACAATTGCCAATCTACTTCGGCTTCAACTTTAGCAAGAACCTCTTGTTGTCTGGCAGCTTCTAATTTAGTTGAGGCATCCATTGACCCTATCTCTCCTCCTAAACCTGCATAACCTGCTATATCAACCCAACTATCCTGATGATTAGGATTCTTAGCTAATCTTGCCATCTTAACCCATGCCATGCATAATGCTACATCTTCTCTGGTTACGTGCTTTTTTAATATGAGGCTCCATCCTTGCGCTATATCATTGAAGTTAGTAAATGCATCTCCGTACTCCTTATCTCTATCTCCTGTAATAAGTTCACTTGCTTTTTTTAGTATCACTTCTCTTGGAATCATTAGTGTACCTTTTTATTAAAGTTTGCATAAACAACATTACCATTTACTTTTTCTATCTTTTGTAATGGTTGTACGTTTACATCTTTTAACCTAGTCTGTGCTTCAATAACTACATTTTCAAGCATTGTTCTCATAGTAATACCTATCTCTTCCATCATACCTGAACAATTAAATGACCCATCATATATTTGAAGTTCGTTTCTTTCTGGATCATAAGTACAGAATACACTATAGGTATTATCAGGTAGCATTACTTCATGTACTATTTCTTCTTCTTTGTCGGACATACAGTTAACTCCATAAAATCATCAGCATACATCAATGCCAATGGACGTTTTCGATCACCTTTTAATATTGCTACTGGTTTTGTAGCTTTCATCATATTAGTTTCAGCCTGTTCCAAAGCAGCATATACAGCAAAGGATGATCTTGCTTTGCATTCAACTGTCCAAGGAAACAATCTACGTGCCAAAGGACTAAGACCTATATCAGGCCCATTAACTCCACCAGGAGTTGACGTAATATCATCATCCTCGACACCTTTAAGATGTTGTTGAAGGTAATTACGTACCCACTGTTGAAGCTTGCGTCCTTTGGCTTTCGCAGACGCTACACTTATTCTACTTGAAGACCGTGTAGTGGTGGTAGGCATTTGCTGACTTTGATTTAGGGTTGCGTTCATACTTTAGATCAGGCCAACAAGTGTATCTAAAACTACAGTAAGAGCAAGTCATACCTAATTTTCTATTACCTGTTGGTTTACGATAAAAGAACTCTTCCTCATCAGTAAATCCACGTACAAAGTTGTTTTCCGTGGCTTCTTTATAACGAGTTATCGTATCTTCTATCTTGTTAGTATAGCTTTCTTCATCATCAGGATCAGCTTGAACTATCTTCATGTCACCTGTTTCTTTGTTGATTGCTATCCAACCACCTGCCTTTATCTCTGGAGTCTCTTCTCGTTCAGCTTTAGTGTAACCAAACAACTGTGAGCAGTAACCAAAGTCATCATTTTGTTTCAATGCCTCATAAGAAGCGAACTTCTTTTCAAAGGCAAACCTTGACGCACTTTTAATATCCCACAAAGAGAAACCGTTACCATCTCTGATAACTAAGTCTAACTCTCCATTAATGTAATCTCCATCAGGAGTCTTATATCCTACTCTTTTGTTTAAGTCTACTATTTCTACTCCTGCTGCCAGTAGGATAGCAACAGCAATAACTTCAGTCATATCACCGTATAACATTTTGATACGGAAAGAATTAGACTCAGGTGCTTTAGGCCAACCAAGCTTCTCAGCGTGTAGCTGACAGAATGGCTTACCTACCTGAGACATAGAGGGAAGTTTTGCTCCCCCCTTTCTCCTGAAGTTGAACTTACCTAGCTTACTATTAAACATCTGACTAGCACGAAACACTATGTCATCTGGAATCTTAGGATCACCTGCTAGGTAAGAATCAATAGTTGTTTGTAGATCCATCCTAGAATGGGATCTCATCGTCAATGGTTGCACCTACATCCAGATCAGTTTTTACCTGACTAGGAACCATATTCTCTCTCATCTTATCAGCTACTTGTTCATTCTCCATAGTGATAAGATCAGCAAAGTCTTGTAGATATCCTCTTGTAACATCAGTCAATGCTCTACGCTCATTAACCATAGGTGTATACTTCAACACAAAGTACTTATTAGAACCTGCTTTCTTTAGTTCATAACCTATCTTTATATCACAATTAAAAGGCTCCATCTGATACTGCTTCTTAATGGAAGGTAGTAACTTACCAATCTCAAAGAAGTTTGATGGACCTAGCTTGATTCTAAATGGAACCTCATCAATCTCTACCTTCTCACCAGAGGCAGCAACAGGATTATCCATACGTATCAAACCAAAAAGGTTTCTACTTAACTTAGCTTTAGATGCAGTAGCATAGGCAATAGGATCAGAAGCACGTAGCTTCTCTCTTTCTGCATTGCTTACCCAACCACACTTATCTCCACCAAACCAATCCAACGCTTTATTCTTAAAGCTCATAAAGTGTTGAGATATATTGGAGAACTTCTGAGAGTCTGGATCGTATACAGAAGTTTGCATAGTCTCTGCAAAGATCCTGAAGTAGGTATCTTTAGCAAAAACATCACCATGATCAGGATGATTCAATGCTATTGATGGTGCAGGAATACCCTCTACCATTTCTCCATTGTGTTCTGTGGTATTGTCCTTGTTAATCCTGGCCCTTGCCAAGTTAGGTCCACTATCCATTGGGACAGTGTATAACATGGAAAAGTCAGTAGTATTTTCGTCTATCTTAATTAGTCCGTTCATGTAAAACTCCAATCATTAAATGAACAATGCTTATAACATAAAGTGGTTTATTTGTCAAGGTTATTTTTCTCCAATTCATAATAAAAATCTGCTATCTTATATAGTTCTTTTGATGTAGCTGTATTTTTTATTGTATTAGCTTTTACGGAAACTACAACTACATTATCTTTTGTATACTCTTTATTGTTATCTATTCTATCGAAAGATAAATTCCAAGGGCTATTAATATTAAAAACAAATGGAACTTTATAAATAGGACACTTTAAATCTTTAGGTATTAAATCTAAAATGTCTTCTGGTGTTAATTTGACAGATATATTATTTAAATTTTTTCTTCTTTTCGTATCTGCTATAAGTCTCTGTCTTCTTAAAGAAGCCCATTGTCTAGTAATATCTTTAAAAGATTCTACCTTTCTTATTATTTTTCTTCTTGCTTCTTTAGCTCTATTTCTTCTTTGCTTAACTTCTGGTTTTTGTCTGTATTTTCTTGCTGCTTCTTTACCCTCTGGACTTTGATTATATTCTTTTCTTTTTTGTTTACCCTCTGGACTTTGATTATATTTTCTTTTCTGTAAATTTATCTTTTCTTTAACTTCTGGTTTTTGTCTGTATTTTCGCATAACTTCATTGCGTTTTAATCTATTTTTAGAAATTTTATAGTATGCTTTATAATATTCTTTTGCATAATTTTTTTTTCTTTCTTTACGTTCTAGTTCATTATCTATTATCTCTAATTCATACTGTTGCATTAAACTCCTCCTGATCCATCCAGTTACTTCCATGAGACATTTCTACCTCAAGAGGAATGTAATCAGATAGACCAAATCGTTTTTTAGCTTCATCTTGTGCATCCAGGAGACACTGTGGGCCTATATCCTTAACTATATCTATCTCATCTGGATGAGTATCTATGAGTACACTATCATGTACTGTATTAATTACAACACTTTTTAATCTTTTCTCTTTTAGTTTATTGAATAATAATATCACACCTAATGGTACAATCTCTGCTGTAGCTACTGACTGTACAGGATAGTTTACTATCTGTGTTTTGAAGTTAGCATTACCTGATCTGTTTCTTTGGCAGTCAGGAAAACTAAACTGTCTACCTGTAGCAGTAGTAACTA
>Ga0208669_1000256_pt1 | contig 21734 bp, 19 predicted proteins | sample 21_taG_FD_184095 | JGI IMG/M metagenome (GOLD analysis project Ga0208669, IMG submission 184095) | Marine viral communities from the Subarctic Pacific Ocean - 21_ETSP_OMZ_AT15319 metaG (SPAdes) (version 2) | ecosystem: Environmental > Aquatic > Marine > Oceanic | place: Pacific Ocean | collected...
CAACAGGTGACAAAGGTCAGAAAGGACAGAAAGGACAAAAAGGTCAAAAAGGACAAAAGGGTCAGAAAGGTCAGACTGGAGGCGCAGGTCCCGGTGGTCCAGCAGGTCCAGCAGGTCCAGCAGGTCCGGCAGGTCCAGCAGGTGGAGATGGTTCAGATGGTTCAGATGGTTCCAAAGGTCAAAAAGGACAAAAGGGTCAGAAAGGTCAGACTGGAGGCGCAGGTCCCGGTGGTCCAGCAGGTCCAGCAGGTCCAGCAGGTCCAGCAGGTCCAGCAGGTGGCGATGGTTCAGATGGTTCTGATGGAGATAAGGGACAGAAGGGTCAGACAGGTTCAAATAGTACTGTAGCAGGTCCAACAGGTCCTACAGGTCCAGCAGGTCCAAATGGTCCAACAGGTTCAAAGGGTCAGAAGGGACAGAAAGGAGCGACAGGTAGTACAGGTGGCACAGGTCCTACAGGTGGCACAGGTTCAAAAGGACAGAAAGGACAGAAAGGTCAGACTGGTGGTACAGGTCCTACAGGTCCCGGTGGTGGAACAGGTAGCGCAGGTGCTAAAGGACAAAAGGGAGCAACCGGTTCAGGTTCAAAGGGACAAAAGGGACAAACTGGTTCAGGTGGTAGTGCAGGAGGTACAGGTCCAACAGGTCCAGCAGGTCCAGCAGGTCCTACAGGTCCTACAGGTCCAACAGGTCCAACAGGTCCAGCTGGTTCAGGTGGAGGAGGAAGTGCTCCAGTATTTACCGCAGACGGTTCTGCTGGAACAATAGACGCAACTGGTCAACCAATCACTGTAATTAGCCCAGCAGCAGGTCCAATAATCTTTGACCACCCACCAATGATAGGTGCAGGTAATGTTGCAGGTTACTTAGCATTTGTTGCATCAAACGGTGTTACATATTATGTGCCAGCGTGGGCACCATAAGGAGAATAAGATGGAAGAAAAAGAGAAAGTAGAACTATTGATTCGCATGGATGAAAGGATTAAGAACATTTACAATAGAATGGACAAGTTCGAAACTCTTTTCACAAACCATTTAGCGCACCACGAGATGTGGGAAGAAGATATTAAAAGACAAGTACGTTGGTTGGTAGGTTCTGCTTTGACAGCAGCTACTGGCGTAGGTGCTTGGGGGATGATGTAAAAATGTCAATAACAAGAGATTCGAGCATGGATTTAGACCAGATGGGTGAGAGAATAAGAATACTATCAGGTATAGAACCTGCTGAAATGTCAGATGGAGTTTTATCAGAACTAGTAAGTATGGCTATTGAATGGGTAGAAGACCAAACAGGTAGCACTTATACTGAAAATACTAAAAACGCACACGACAACGCAGTAGTTTTCTATACGTCTTATCTAGCATGCATAGCACAGAACGGGATGGGAATAGAAAATTTAAAAATAGGTGATTTATTTGTGTCTTACGCAGACGATGAACCATTTAAAAGATTTGAACAAATGGCATTAGATGCGCTCAAGAGTGAAACAGCATTGAGTATTAAGATGACAACATATAATGCAGACCCAGACCAAGGCAATGTCAATTGGCATAAGAATATAGACGGTAGTGATAATACACTCAACGTAAGACAAAAACCAAGAAATCTATGACACTACAACCTAACCCACCTGTGAATCAAGGGGCTGTGAATTTCCCGAAACTATTAAGACATTTTAGACATCGTACAAATCAAGTACGTGATTTAGTTTTTGAAAGAGACCCTATATTTCGCAAAGAGGTTATGACAACAAAAGCAGACAGTTCTTCAGGTAGAGGTAGTGGTACTACTTCTTTGTCTGGACCAGCTGTATCTTTCGGTTATGAAGAGAGTAGCTCTGCCGCGCAATCTGCGGGCACAAACGCTGCTTACCATATAAACAGCCCCGGAATGGTTATACCGGGCTTAAACGCCGTGCAATCGCCTATTACAAGCCGTTCTGGTAAACTAGAAAGAACAGGACATAGAATATCAGGAGAATGTACCTTTTACACACCTGCATTAGACGTTATTAAGGCTACAGGTGACTTTACTATACCCCAATTCAATGAGCTAGAAACTTATGACAAGTTGATAGATAAAGAAAGAATAATATATGGAACACAAAATGAAGGTGATTATTCTTCAGGCGGTCAAGGTACTTCAAGAGAATTTACTGTAGGAGTTTCAAATGCACCCGGTTATGAGATAGATAGAGTACAGTTCCAACTCCGAACTGATGGAGGTGTTTTAGATTATATACAAATAAACGCTACACTAGGAGGTAGCGCAGCTACATTAAAATGGGATGGTAACGCTACAATGCCAAATACAGTCAACGCGGACGATTTGATTAATGCTCAAGAGGAAAGATTCTTTACTACAGTAGACTTACCAATCAGAAATGTATCAGCAGGAGATGTAACACCAGTAGTAATTGACGGTACAGTTTATGATTTTACCGCTGCTATAACAGGTAGTTTTGATGTAGATAAATTAATTGGAGATAGTAATAACAAAATTAATAGTATTACAATAGCTAATACAGGTAATGTAAGACAACATACAAGACATATAGACTTTTATAAACAAGCTGAATGGCGTGTTGAAAGTATTAAAGATTTTAGAGACGAACTTATGGAAATTAAAGCCGTGAGAGTCAGAGGAGATAGAACATCAAGGAGAAGAGCATATGGCTAGAAGAAAATCAAAAAGTAGAGTAAACGAAGCAGGTAACTACACCAAGCCATCTATGAGGAAACGATTGTTTCAACGTATAAAGGCTGGTAGTAAAGGAGGAGCACCCGGACAGTGGTCAGCTCGTAAAGCACAAATGCTAGCTAAAGCATATAAAGCTAAAGGTGGAGGATACCGTAACTAATGGCTAAGAAAAAATCCCAAAAGTCACTAAAGAGATGGACAGATGAAGATTGGGGTTACGTATCTAAAAAAGACGAAAAGAAACCTAAATCAAAAAGGGGTAGATATTTACCAAGAAGAGTTCGAAATTCGCTAACGCCCGGCCAAAAAGCAGCTACAAATCGAAAGAAGCGTAAAGCTGGTGGTGTGGGAAGTCGAGCTAAATATTCAAAAAAGATAGCGAGAGGAGTAAGGAGGTCTAAATAATGGCTTATACTGTAAAGAAAAAGAAACCGATGAAAAAAAAGAAAGCAACCAAAAAGAGGTCAAAATATGGCTACTGAGATGATTAAAGGAGTAAGTCTAGACGGACTTACTAAGAGACAGAAAACGACTATGAAAAGACATGGTGAACATCACTCTGCTAAACATTTAAAAGAGATGGTAAAAGCTATGAAAAAAGGACAAACGTTTACACAGTCTCATACAACAGCAATGAAAAAGGTAGGTAAATAAATGGTAGTTAAAAAGAAAAAAGACCCAAAATTAGTAAGAGCAGGAGTAGCAGGTTATAATAAACCTAAGAGAACTCCGCAACACCCTAAAAAGTCACACGTCGTTGTGGCTAGAGAAGGTGGTAAAACTAAACTTATTAGATTTGGTCAGCAAGGAGTTAGAACAGCAGGTAAACCTAAAAAGGGTGAATCTGCAAGACAAAAGGCAAGACGTAAGTCTTTCAAAGCCCGACATGGTAAAAACATAAGAAAGGGTAAGATGTCAGCTGCTTATTGGGCAAATAAGGTAAAGTGGTAGAATGGCAAAAGATTATTTGAACGTAATAGAAAGGGCATTGATGATGGGAATCAGTGATAAAATAAACACTGCTGTCACAGGAGATGTGTTTGTTTATGGTGAGTTTCCTGAAACTGAAGATTTAAAGTTTCCTGCTATTATTGTTCAAATGATTGGTTCTGGTTTTGAAGAGCAATTCTTCGGACAGGACGTGACATTTGGTGCTAGCGGGGCGTCTGGTACAGGTGAAGTGTATGGAGTTCAATATTTAGTTCACATCATATGTGAAAAAGAAACATCACTTACAATAGGAAGCGATGTATATAAACAACGTAAACTGTTAAATTGGATGATGTTAAATATAGCAAACGAGATATCAGATATAGATTGGACTATCTATGAAGAGGAAGAGTTAGAAGTTTTAGAAAGACACCTCGATGCATGGAGAGATATTGGATTTTTAGATAATTTACAATGGTATGGTGCAACTGCACAGTTTTCACTATACTTTAAAAATTTCAGGACATAATGCCTGATAAAATTAGGAAACTAGCCACTGTAGCTGGTTTTGCACCTCAGATAGGTGTCAGAGGTCAACGTAGAACTTGGTTAAATTCTAGGTCACCTGCTAAGTTTCAAATGATTGAATCAGCTACTTTGATAGGTGCAGGTGGTTCTACAGGATTAGCGGCTACTACAACTAGAGTTCCCGGTAGTGCTGTTTGGTACCAGCACGCAAATAGTAAAGCAGGTGTAAAGGCGTTTGAAAGGTCTTTGAAAAGTCCAAAACGTAATCTTGTTAATATAGCAAGACTTGCAGGACTACCAGAAGCTGCTGTAACTGCTGTTTTAGCTGAAGATAATAAAGATTTAGAACAGAAATTTGTAAGAGATGCTTTTAGAACTTACCGAAGAAATGTAGCCACTTATTCTAAAACTTTACTTAAAGATATAAATAAAACTGCTGGTTTAGGTAAAAGAGATTATGGAGTTACAGATATAAAACCTACACCCGGTGCTATGATGCCAGAAGAACAAACTAAAGTATTAACTGATTATAATATAGATGCAGTCAAAGGTAAAGGTATAGGATTAACAAATCCAACTGATGCTATATATAAAATTGGTAATAAATTAATACCTATCGAAATGACAGACATGCTTATATCAGAAGCTAATCAACACGGTATGAATGACCCAGTCGGTACTCAGGGTGAAATCGATGCAATGTTAGCAGATGGTAAAAAGGGCGAAAAGGAATTAAGAGATAGAATTAGAAATCATTTTAATAAAGAGATATCAACAAACTGGAACCCTGCTGTTCAGAATATGAAAAAGATTGCTAAAAAGAAATACAAAACAGATAAACCTACACCAGAACAAGTAAGAAAATTAGACAAAGGAACAATTGCAAAGGGGAGGGGTGGAGCAATAGAATATGCTGAATCTACAAGCAGAGCTGCTATGCAAAGAATACTAGGTAAATTAGCAAAACATGGCACAAGACAAAACACAACATCGACCATAGAACATATTAATCACTACGTTGGTACATTTAATTCTCATATGGGTAGAATGTATCACGGTATGACCGTAGCTAATAAACCACATGTTACAGTTTCTATACCTTTACAAATGTACAGCGCTAAAGCGCAGAAAGCATACGAGTTTAGACAAATTAAAGATGTTAAATTATATTCAGGTTATGTATCTTTAGGTGTTCTTCAAGAAGAAACAAAGGGTAGATTATTTAATTCTGAAAAAGTAGCAGATAAACAAAAAGCGGTACACCTTGGTACTAGATTAGGTGTAGCTGGTAGTGTTATGGTCAACACCGTAGCAGGAACGAATGCTGCATTAGGAGTTAATCCAAGAGCAGGGTTTGCTTATTACATTCCATCAGACAACAAAACAAGAGCTAAGTTATTAGATGACTACGCTGAAAAACTCTTGATAGATATGGAAGCTGGTATACAAAAACAAGACGATAAGAGAGCATCTATGAGAGTAGGTAGAAGATTTCAGAACGTTATGGATAAATTAGAGAAAGATGCAATTAAGGCAAATTTATCTTCAGATAGGCAATATCGCTTCTGGGCTTCACCATTCTATGGTATTGGTAGGCAAAACTAAGCATATATAGCTATATTAAGAGAGTATAGGGAGATTAGTAGAGCCATATTGCACCATTCAGGGAAACCTTTATATACTAGCGCGCCCTACTTAATTATGATAGCGTAGGACGCTACGCAGGAGAAAAAATAAAAATGGTATATTTCCTAGGAAGAGACGTAAAAGTTGCAATATCAACCGAATCCGCGTCTGTTGTAGATATCAACTCCAATGCTGCAAGAGGTAGTGAAACAAGTGTTGTTACCGATTGTATCGAAAAGTTGACATCTTCAGCAGCTGATGTATTTGATGGTAATAGCAATTATAACCCGTTCACAGATGTTACCGGTGTAGATTTAACATTAGGTAAAGTAGACGAAGATATAGCTTACATGGGTCAAAGGACCGCATTGAAAGCCGAAATCAAAAACGAGACAACAGTCGTTATAACTAAAAAGAAACTTAACAAATTCTGGGACCATGTTTTCATGGACGCTAGATACGGTTCAGATGGCTCCGCTCTAATTGACGGATTGTCACAACCTACAGTTAAACACGGTTACAGACTTTACATTGCATTAAAAGACGGCGGAAGTGATGAAGTTATTAGTATTCCAAATATGACATTCACAGAACACTCAGTTTCATTGAATGTTGACGGAACTACTGAAGAAACACTAACTTTCATGGGACACGTCGAACCTTTCATAGCCACTGACGTAGACCAAACCGCAACAACAACCGCACTTTGAGGTAAATTAATGGTTTACTTCCTTGGGCGCGATGTTTTAGCCTCCATTACTACAGAGCACGATTTCTGTGGAATATCAGTTTCTGTAGAACAAGGCGAGGCATATGCAAATAACGTAAGATTAGCAGAGGTAGCAAGTATAAACGCTGGCACTGATATTATTACGACTTCAGCCGCACACGGATTAACGTCAGGTGACCCTATACAATTTACTATGGATGGAACTGATGCTACAGTTGGTATGACCAACATAGACGCTCATACTATCTACTTTGCAAATGTAGCAACTACTACTACTTTTAGTGCACACCTCACTCATGCATTGGGTGTATCAGGTGCAAGTAAAATAGATATAAGTGACTCAGAAGCAACCACAACTAACGTTACACGAGAGTTAAATGGTACTTCTGACAATTCAAGTCCAGATACCTTTATCTTCAACAGAAGTTATCCTAAGTACTTAGATACTGGAGGAATGCAAGATATCACAGATAGTGGTACATCAGCAGCTCCTCTAAACTCAGCATCTAGTAATAAGAACATGATTACTGATTTAGTAGGTGTAGACTTATCTTTAGGTAAAACTGATGAAGATATAGCTTTCTTTGGTCAAAGAACAGGATTAAAAGCTGAAATTAAAAACGAAGTGACTTTAACATTAACTAGAAAAAAGTCAGACGGACGCTTTGAAATACTTTTCAATAAGGCTAGAGATGGGTTAATGACGTATACAGATTCAGATTTAGATACAGCTGATGTAGATGCAGCTACTGCTGTAGCAGCAAATGTTCTACCTGCTGTAGGAACTGTTAAATTGAATCAAGGTGGACCAGACGGAACAAAGGTACAACCGAACCAAAATTTTGGTTACAGAATGCATCTGCAACTAAAATCTGGTCAAGAAGTCATGACATTAAAAAACATGTGTATGACAGAATATGGTGTATCTTTTAATCCTGATGGTGTAACAGAGGAAACTATAACGTTCTATGGATTTTTAGAACCAAAAATAGCAACCTCAGTTAACACAACACTAACAACGGCGGACGAACTATGAGTTACGAATTAGAAATGTACACTGCTGATGGCAAGTACAGAATAAAAGATGGCGAGGGTAATGTCATATCTGACAAACCCTTAGCCATGGACGATGCATTACAAGCTCTCGCAGAACTTGTAAATCCAAAAAAGAAATCAACGAAAAAGCAAAAGAAGGAGAAAAAAAATGTCGGAGAAGAAGAATGAGGTATGGACTATAGAAGAGCTTATCTCTTTAACAGAAACTATACAAACAAAAGAAATAGAATACAACGGTAAGTTATTAAGCTTACAATGGTGTGAGTTGACAGAGTCAGAAGAACCACAAATGGGACTACCTGACCCTAGTGTATCAGAAGAAGAACAAAACGCACATTATGCTAAATTAGCAGGTGCAAGAGTTTTAAAAATGATAGAAAAGGCTAATAATAAAAACCCAGAAGATGCAATCATATCAGAGGAGTCTTGGGTTAAGCTTCCAACCACACTACGATGGAGTATATCAAATAGCATAATGCAAACAGAGACACCTAAATCGGATTTTTAGAATGGATGAGCTATTCACCAGAAATGGTGACGATGTTCATCCCTTTAATGAAAGACCTGAATTTAAGTTGGGCTGAGATAAAAGCAACCCCTAGGTATGAATTACAAGGGTTAGCAACCGCATTAAGCGAATTTAATATTCTACATTCTTTTGATGGTTACGATAATGAAGATGTAGACTCAATGGCTAAAGATAAACCTCGTATTCGAAGTAAATATAACGAATACCTCAAGAAAAGAAGACAATATGGCATAGAGAGGGGTGCAAAGTCACTCTTTGAAGCAGTACAATAATGGCAACATATGCATACCGAGAACAGGCACTAATAGAGTTAGTAGCCGAAACAAGCACCGCTCGTCGTGAGTTAAGTAGTGTAAGTAAGATTGGTAAGCAGTTTCAATTAGACCAAATGAAAGCTTCTTTACAAGCACAATCTCAAATTGACTCACAAAGTAGAAAGACTTTTAAAAATTTAGAAAGTGATTTAAAAAATGCATCTGATGTAGCAAAAAAGAGTAGAAACGATGCGTTAAAAGGTTTTCAAGATGCAGCAGTCACAACACCACCAGAATCTTTAAAAGGTGGTGCATTTGGTACACCTGAATTTGCAGCTGAGCATAAAGCACAGTTACAAGCAATGGAAGGTAATATGAATGAGTTCCGTAACAGAATGGCTGCTATGGATATAGATGTTGGTACAGGTAAGACTATAGAAGAAGACATGCAAGCCACTATGGGTGGTGAAGCTGATGATAGAAAGAAAGGTCTTTCTGTAATGAGCAACATGTTAAATCTTCAAAAAGAAAACATCAAACAAATTAAAACTGAAATAGACCTAAGAGGAGCAAGATTAGCATCACAACAAAAAGAATTAAAAGTAGCAGAAGCTAAAGTTACCCAGTCTAAGGCAGATGAAGATGCTCAACGTAAGCAAATAAAATTACAAAAGGATATACTTAAAAGCACAGATAAAAGAACTAAAGCTGGTAAAGCAGAAGTTCAAAGACTTAAAGATATGGAGGGTAATCTTAAAAATATAAGAAAGGTTACCAGAGGATTCCGCAAAGAAGTAATTGATAGAAAGCACGCTATTGATAAAGAAAAGATGTCAGTAGCAGATTTAGGTGCTCAGCTCAATGAGACAAAAAGAGCTAATTCAGATTTAAATAGAACATATAGAACAGGATTAGACTTAAATAAATCTTTAAGTGCAATAGAAAGTAAAAGATTAAAAGACGAAATTGATTCTACTAAAAAAGCAACTAAGGCAAACGCTGAATTAAATCGTAAGAAGCAACAACAGAAACAACTCGACAGAGATAGAGCTGTATTAGCAAAAGAGTTTAATGGTCAAATTGATGCTATGGCAGCTTCATTTAAAACTACATTAGTTACTTCTATTGCGGCATCTACAGCAGCAACTACAGCATTCTTTAATAAATTAAATGAGGTAAATAGTACGTTTATGGCGTTTGAAGAAGAGTTAATGAACGCTCAATCTATTTTCCAAGCCTCTAATGATACATTATTTGGATTATCAGATGAAATTGTAAGTTTTGGTAATAAATACGGTGTTTCTATGGATAACGCTTCTCAAGGTTTATATACTCTAGCTTCGGCTGGTTTAGATGCAGAAGAGTCTATGATGGTTTTGAATAATACTTTAAAACTAGCTATGGCTGTTCAAGGTGACCATGAGACTGTAGCTAAGTTAACAACACAGACTATCTTTGGTTTTGGTTTAGAAATGGAAGATTCTGCTGAACTTACTGATAAATTTGCACATTCTATTAACAAATCTTTGATTGAATATCAAGATTTGGCTAGTGCTGTCAAGTTCGCTATGCCTTTCTTCGTGTCCACAGGACAGAATATAGACCAATTACTAGGTTCTTTAGAAGTTTTAACCAACCGTGCTTTAGAAGCAGGTATTGCAGGACGTGGTTTACGTCAAGCTTTAGCTGAATTTGCTCAACACGCTGATGACAATGAAGCTGCTTTCCGTAAATTAGGTGTCGAAATTATGGATGCTGAAGGTAATTTCAAAATGTTAACTGAAATAGCTAAAGAATTTCAAGTAGCAATGGGTCCAGCAGCCAGTGATGTAGACTTAATGACTACATTATTAGAGGATTTAAACGTCAGAGGTGCTACAGCCTTTGTTCACTTAGTACAAAATGCTGATGAGTTTGAAGGAGCAGTTAATGATTTAGCTAATTCTGCTGGTGCTGCAACAGCAATGGCAGACGTACAGCAGCAATCTTTAGCTAGAACAGTAGATGTATTGAAAAACAGCTTTCAATCTATTTTTATTATGTCAGATGAGGTTGGTAAGAGTAATGGTTTCATAAATGAATATGCTATGACCTTACATAACGTTACTAATCAGTTACAAGGCATGTTTGTTACTATGGAAGATGGTGTAGCTACAGGATTAACACCACTTGGTCAAACTATAAAGGACACAGTTATATTTGCTATGCAAGAGTTTGGTAGATTATTAACAGAAGTAGTCGCTATGGTTAAAAATATGAACGGAGAAGGTAGAGATTTTACTGGTATGATTACATTAATGATTGCACCTTTACGTTTAGCAGTTAAATTATTAGGATTTTTAGGTCCAAACTTTTTAGAAGCTGTAATTATATTGAAAATGTTGAATGGTATACTACCAATAACCAACGGATTGATAGCGTTTAATACTATGTTACTAGATAAACAAATATTGATGCAAAATTTATCTAACATGGGTATGTTAAAGGGTACAGCTGCTACTATGACTTTAGGAGCTGGGTTCAAAAAACTAGCCATGTCACAAGCAGGTGCTCAATTGGGTATGTTAGCGTTTGTTTTGGTTATAAGAACATTTGCTAAAGAGTCTCCAAAATTAGCAGCAGCGATAGGTGCTATTACAGGTGCTCTTATGGGATATGCATTAGCAGCACATATAGCTAAGACTGCTACTAATTATCCTCCATTTATGTTCCCTGCTATGGTAATTGGAGGTATGGCTATAATGGCCGGAGCCGCACTTGCTATACAAAAATTAATGGCCGCACCAAAAGTAGAAGATTTTTCAGTAGGAGCAGTTGGTTCAGAAGGAGCAGCTAAAGATTATTCAACAGCTATATATGATACAGGAGGTAGAATTCCTATGTATGAAACTGGCGGACCTAAAGGTATGGGTCTAGGGTCAAGACATCAACAAGTTATGGTTGAACCCGGCGAAACAATAATACCTAAGACACAAAATATGCTAGGAGGAGGAGGCATAACTTTAAATATGGGCGACGTCAATGTCCAAGATGGAGAAGACTTCGCTGACAGGGTAGCAAGAGCGTTACCCGAAGCTATACGTAGACAAAATGACGCAGGAGGAATATAATAATGGTAGAGTTTTATAAGAAAGAATTATGGAGTTCATTTGCAGAATTAAATGCAACTCACAAAGATTTATATGATAGCGTAGGTTCCACAATGGTTAACCGCGTTTTCAAAGTTGATGGTTCTAGTGGAACACAGACTAAATACGGATTTAGTTCTATAAGAGGAGGCCAACAACATAAAAAGGCTATTTTCAAAACAAAGGTAGCAGATAGGCCAGTATTTGGCTCAGGTGATATAAAACGTATGGATGCTTATGCGTATATAGAAGATGTAGTTTTAGAAAGTTATTCTACTACTACACCTAATTTAGTATTATATAAATGTAAACCAGATGTTGTAGATTATACTGGCGCTGGACATCTTAAGTTAGCTCCTAACGCAACCAAACAACCGGGTCATCTCACAGCTATAACTGCTAATCAAGGTGGATATATATCTGATGAAGAAAAATTTACAGGATTAGCTAGTAAATTCGAATATGCTGGAAACGTTGAGTATATACCTATAGCTAGAAGTTTAGTCCAAATAAGTAAACCATTTTTAGAAGTAGGAGATGCGCATGACCACGTTGTTAGGTTATCTCGTGGTGGTGAATTAAAAATGACAATGTCTTATAATAAATTTAGTAGAAGACATTGTTCTTACACAGAAACAACGGGTAAAAAATCGGGAAGGAGAAAGGTTTGTTTTATTATGAGAGCTGATAATTTAAGTGTAGAAGGTGATTCTTATTGGAAAACTGTAACCAATTCTAAAAGTTCTAGTGTAAAATACTTCCGTGATAGTGCTATAGCTGGTTTAATTCAGGGAATAGGTCAGGATACTTTAGACAGTAGTAAAGAATATAATAATCAAGTAACTCCTGATAATTCTTTTTTCAGTGTAGTACAACAAGATAAAGAAATGTTGGTTAATGGAACTGATGACAAAAGTCATTTAGTCGGAACCGCTGTTTCTAGGTTTAGTACTAAAAATACGTTAAAGGGTAACGGACAAAGTATGGAAATGTATTGCTATTGGGCAGGTGCAACGGATATAAACTCTTTAGTTGGTGCTGATGGGCAGTTTTCAAACATGTATGAAATGTATAGTCCTAGTAATAACCCCAACCCTAATGCCTATCCTAAAATACAACAAACTATGGCTAGTTATGGACCAATTCCATTCCCTGCACTTAATTTCCCTTCATGGTTCCAAAATAAATATTTTACCGGGGATATAACCGCTAATACAGCAGCAAATGAAAATAGAGGTGCTAACGTAGCAGGAACAATAGAATTAGATATAAATTTAGATGGATTAGATATAGTTCAAGCTTATGATGATTCTTTAGATAAAATATCGTTAGTAAAAAGAGGGTTTCTAGTAACATTAGGATTTTTCAAACCAACTGCTAGTGATAATATATTATCATATATGGGTAAACATTTTACAACTGACGGTACTGAGTGGGGTGGTTTTTCAGACACAAACCCGCTCCAAACAACTGCAACATCTGGTTTTCCATTTTTAGGATGGGCTTTTAATAGATTTGCAGCTATTGAACAACTTGACAGTAATAACGAATCTGATTGGGATGCTGATACAAAAATGTGGACAGACGGTGTACACATGCAAAATTTATCAAGCGCTCATACATATTATAATTCTAATTCAGGACATGGGTCATGTAACACATGTACAGGAAACGGTAGAACAGATGTTTATGTTAAAGGTGACCAAAGTTCTGATGCAGCTTCTTATACTGCAACTCAAGCATCATCAAATCCCGTGCCTAATGGATATTTTACTATGAAAATAATGTTTCCTGCCGCAGGAGACCAGTGGTCAGATGCTGAGTGTGAAGTTCAATTATGTGACCCAAAAACAGGTATACCACTCCGAAAGGCAAACGAAGCTCCACAAGCTGCTGACAAGTTCTCTAGAGTTAGTCATTTAACACACCACATGGGATATACACAAACCTATTGGTGGTCAGGTAGAACAGCAAATGCAGGAGCACTAGGTAATTCATCAACAGGATTAGGATTCCCGCACAGTGGAACAGATGACGGTGGTGTTTCTTATTTTGCAAGTGACCATTCTAGTCCGTTAAATACAGCTTATGGTGGAGGTCCTGAACATGCCGGGGCTGTATGGCCTAGATTTTTAACAGTATGGTTAACTAATTTCCATAATTCTACAGGTAATGGTGTTAACGAAGATATGATGATGGAGTATGGTGGAGGAAATATCGAAAGAACACAAATTGCACAATCAGACGGTACTACAGCAACAGATACTATAAGAAGAGCTACGCAAAGTAGCGTATTTGTGGATGGTGTTAGATTAAAGAATTTCAATTATACCTATCAGAATGCTACAACAAATCCTGAAAAACATAACCCTACAGAATTATTGATAGATGCACCTTCATTAGTTCCTATGTTCTCTACTAGTGCCGCAGATACGTGGAGTGCTGTACCGGGTGACGGATTAGGTTTCCCCGGTTATACTGTTTTGTCCTTTGGTACTGATGAAGTAGATGATTTTGTGGATGGAGGAAGTCCAGATGTAGGTATATTCTTAAATAATTTTTCAACTAATTTATCTAACAATCAAGCAGTTACGTTTACAAGATGGGCTTTTACTACCGGTTATTCAACTGACGAAGCTAAAGCTTATAGTACAAGTGGTACATTCCCTACATCTCAACAAGCAAACAATCAACTTTCTGGAGGAGGTTCTTACTTCGGTAATCAGATGGCATATTCATCAATAGGAGGATTCAATATAGACCATAGCAAAACCTATGCTATTGATACTAACGTATCTAATACAAATGCCTTAGGATATACAAGTGGAACTGGTAGTGTAGATGGATTTACTAGAGCAGGTTTTATTCGAATCAAAGGAGATATTCAAGCAGCAGCTACAGGAGTTGGATATAGTTCTGGCACAGTTGATACTGTTCCTGTATTAACAAAAAGAGAAAATATAGCATGTTCTGCTAGAGTACTAAAAGTAGTTAGTAGAAACGAAGGAGTATATAAAGTAGATAGTGTAGAACCATTCAAAAACCATGAAAATGATACATTTATAGGTTTCTTGTGGGGAGGTAAAGTTAGAAATACAACTGGTGGTGAATTACAAGACACTGATACTGAAGGTGGAGACGGTAATACAATGAATAACACAATTAAGTTAATAGAAGTTATAGACAATAAACACGTTAAATTAGAGTGGAATGGTCTTTCTAAAACGGGAGAACAGATGACTTCAGAATATCAATTACCATACCTTTTCATTTCTCCTTATAAATATTGGGTTTATGGAGTTATACAAAATTGGAGTTATTCACTTTCAGCTCAATCTATTGTATTGATGCCAGCTAAAACTTATTCATCAGCGTTGTGTACTATAGGAGATGGTACATCTAATAATCACTATGGAGCAGCTTTTGGTGCTACATGGAATGAGTATTTGTATAATGATGCTCCAAGTATAACTGGTTCATATGAAAATAGTTGGACGCACGACCCAGATGATGATGATACTATATTAGATATAAGAGATTACGGTTTTGGTACTTACGAAGAAGAAACAGAAACTGGTGGTTTTATATCTAAAAGTATACCTAAATCACGCGCATACAATCAATTTAAAATGCCAAAAATATTTGAAGTAGATAGTACTATAGAACCGGGTGATGATGTTCATTTTGTTTTAGATTCTTTAGACCCAGATAGTAAACACGAAGTAATATTTTACAATAACTTAAGTTCAGCTCCTTCAGGAGTAACTTTGAATGACAATCAAACAGATAGACTACCATATAGTTTGACAGTGTTTGAAGATAAATTACCAGAAACACCTTCGTTAAGTGTAGTTCCTTATGAAAATGACCCTTATTTACCAGAATTCCGATTTAGTGCAGATGATGATGATTTATGGTATGGTTTTATGATAATAGATAGTAAACCTGTTAATACACAGTATCACGATGCTATTTTACATCTACCTTTAAATGATGCAGGAAGTCATGGAGAACATCCAAGTACAGTACCTGTAAACAAAGCATTCAAAAATAATACAGATGGTGGTACTACCACTGAAACAGCTGGTATGTCAGATAGTGGACAACTTCATGATATAGAAGGTTTAGCTGGTAACTGTATGAGATTTGACGGTAATAATGATTTTGTAAAATATAATCCATCAAGTGGAGATACTTTACAACAACTTACATCAGAAGCATCATGGGTAGCTCATTTCGTTACAGATAATGGTGCAGCTGGAGTAAATTATATTATTGAATCACCACAGTGTGATTTACTGATAGATGCTGATACTGGTATAATAACAACTCATGTATACTCAGCAGCTTCTGAATTTGTTACATTAACATCTCCTGCGATTACAATGGACGGAGAAACACCATGTAACGCTATTGTTACATTTGACAAAAATTTAAAATCTGGTAATGTAAAATTATACATCGATGGTAAATTAGTTGACCAAAGTGGTTTAGTTACTGCTGCCGGTCCTAGTGATGGACAAAAACCAAACTGGGATAAGGGAGATGATTTACACTCATCTACTGGTGACTTCACAGTAGGAAGAAGCACCACATCTTTTGACGGTAGGATAGAAGAAGTAGTAGTATATAAGAAATGTATATATCCAGTTGCACCAAGTGATGAAAAGTTTGTTTTAACTAAAAACTTAACTGAATTATCTAATGGTTCACCAGTATCTTATTCTGCAAGGTTATTTATGAAAGATTATCACAATATAAGAGGTGGTTCGTCTACGGACGTTGCTACATCGCCTACAGTATCGTATCGAAAAGCAGCATTTAGGTTGGTGGACTAATGGCAGCCCCAGATAATTTTGTATTGAAAGCTTATCTAACTGAAGATAACGCTAAAACAGATACCAATGCTTTACAAGTTGAATCGGGCAATCCATTCCTTTTAAACGATGAACAAGCTGCTAATTTTAATTTCTTTACACATACTAAATATTTTTTTAGAGTAGAAGCTAATGAACCAGTATTAGAGTTTTATATTGATTGGGACGATGGAGAGGACAACGACCCAAAGGGTAATGCTAATTATACTTTAATTAAATTTGATAATCCACAATTTGTTGGTATTACTTCACATATTTTTACAAGAGACAAATTTCATCATCCAAAAATCAGAGTAAAATCTGTTGATGGTTTCTTATCTAAATTCTACACTACTGCTGCTGTTGCTGACGCTTTGGGAGGCATAGATGTTTTAGAAGCAGAAGCTATATTACAAGAAGGACGTAATAATACATATAGAATAGAGGCGGACCAATCAAGTAGTGAACGTATACCTGTATTTGCACCTACTCCCAAACCACCTATTGGTATTTTAAAAGCAGATAAGAATAGAGTTTTTGCTGGATTAAATACTGCACCACTTTTAGATGTAGACGGTGGTATTGCTTATACATCACAAACTATAAAATTACGTGCAACTCAAGCTATAGAGGCAGGAAGAGCTGAAGTTAAAGTTAGAGTTACTTATTATACTGAAGGACAAGAAGATGGAGGACAAGATTTATCGGCTACTCCTACTACAGGTGACAGAGGAGATATAAGATATAGCGATTTAACTCTTGCAGGTACTAGCACGGTATCAAATGTTTTACATGTTCTTAGAGTAGAGTTGTTGGACCAAAGAGAGGCTTCTGACACTAGTACTGCTAACTTATTAGGTGCCGGTGAAAAATTATGGATTACAAATAATGCAAATGTTGCAGAAGCATATCCAGTTATAGCTGAGGTATCTTTAGGTAATCCAGTGGTAGAGTTTGATGACCCTAGAACTACTGTTACACTAGACGCAACAGAAAGTATAGTCAGAAACCCAGACCAAAGTATATCAAAATATTACATTAATGACGGTGATAGTGTACATCAAACAGCGTTGGCTGGTTCAGCAGCTGTTACAGATGTAATAAGTTCAACAAATGTTTCTAATGAATTAGCCTCTGGTCTGAGAGATGTATTTGAAGTTTCCGATGGTGTAAAACGCACATCTTACACCTTCCCTCTTTATGGTATGGTTGACGATGATAATAGATGGTTAACAAGACAAATTTTAGCTAGAACTCAAGTTGAAGTTAGTAATTCTGCTATATTTAATGCTACTTCTGCTAACTTTGATGCAAAGGCTACATATAATAAATCTTTTATACATCATTGGGTAGACGAAGGACAGACTACAGACTACTCACATTCTAGAGAAGGTCAAGCTGGATACAGTTGGCCTTCTGATATGATTTCATCTAGTTTCTTTATATTTAGAGGTTTGAACGACCCAGATGATTGGACAAACATAGGGGTAGATTCATCACAATTAGAAGTACCTACGGCTAAAGCAGCAAATCCTGCTGGTCGTATATTATTTACAAACCACGGTATATCTAGTGATAGAAGAATAGGTTCAACTGCTACGGATAATATAGATGATGCTGATTCTATTAATAATGGAGTTATGGCCTCAAGACATAAATTTAACAGATTATATTGGGATTGTGGTGAACCTTTTGAAAACGCCGCAGCAAGTTCTGAATATTATATGCGTAAACCTGACGTAGGCGACAGAGATACAAATACAACATTGAGTACTTTACATAAAAATAATGGCACTCAAATTACAGGTACACCTAAAATAAGAGTGGGTTTACTTTATTCAGCACCTTTAACCGCTGGTTCTATAAACAGGTCTATAACTTTTACTGACTTAGATGTAAGTTCAGGAATTGCTACAGTTACAGCAGCATCGCATGGTTTATCTGTAGGTGATGAAGTATTTATTCAAGGTTCAAACACATCAACTTATGATGAAAGTGTAGTAGTCAGAACTGTTGCAGACGTAAATACCTTTACTTATCAAACTGCAAGAGGTAATTTTAGTAATATTACAGGAACTATAAAGGGTTGTGCACAATGGAAACCTTTGAAATTTGTCAACAAAACTTTAGCAGATATTAAAAACTTAGATGATACTGATGTAGGTTCTTTTACTACTTGGTATACTCCGGGAACATGGGAGTGGGAGGAACCTGACGATTGGATAAGTATAGACCCTGCACAAATTCCTGATAGATTCTGGCCTCATGGTAAATTCGAAGAAGAACATGATAACATTGCTGGTAGAGTTACATCTTTTACTGCTGATGGAGGAGAAACTACACAGGTTTTAGATGAAACAGTCAGATGGGATGAACAATATAATAAATACGGTTTATTAATGACTATTGATACTGATGCAGGCACAGGAGGTTCTTCGTGGGCTGGTTATGATGATTTATCAATAAATTCAGTTCACATATGTAGTGGTCCTGAGAATCAAATTATAGATTTAGTAGACCCTATGCACGTATCATTAAACCCAAGAGCTATAACACAAAGTGTAAGTTACAATCATAAAGGTAAATATCAGATAGTTGAAGATAGAATAGGAAGAGCAGAAATAAGAAAGATAGGTGCAACAGGTGGAGCGCTTACTTTTGGAGGTGTTGATATAAAAGATTCAGATGGTACATTTACTAGAGATAAATTTAATCAATATCAAAGAGCTGCTACGCCGGTTTATATGGATGTAGACCATAAGAGTGGTATCACTTCAAGATTTTTTGGAATTATAACTGATATGTCAGAAGACCATCCAGTAGGATTACAATTTGCTAAATTTGGAATAACAATGCAAGTATCACATATGATACAGTATAATAACACAGGTACTACAATAGATGGTGTTGAGGCTGGTAGAATGTTTACTAAGAACTATGTTTCTTTAGGTGGAGATATGATAGATGAGCCGCGATACATATAGTTTTCCTAAGTTATTTATAGGAGATAAACCAATACCTGCTTTTAAATCAGTTCAGTATAGTGAAAATGGTAAAAATCAGGCATCTAGTTTGAACGTTAGTATACCTGACCCATCACTTAAATATGCACCATTGAACAATAAAGAGATTACATTTTATTTAAATTACGGTGGTACAGACGCTGTACCTTTTTTTAGAGGTAGAATAAGACAATCTAACCCTACAGATAAAGCTATGAATATAGTGGCATACGATGTAAGAACATTGTTAACAGGTAATGAAACTATACCTTTATCCTTAACGGATGACGATAACTATGATGGGCATACTTTAGGTCAATTCTTACAAGCCTACATAGAAGAATATGTAAACATAAAAGAAACGGTAATTGGTTTAGATATGATAAATGACACTAACCCTGTTTCTACATTGTCAGGTATTAGAGGTAATAATATGAACGCTTTGTCTATAATAGATAAAAACATGCCCAAAAATACAGATGACCTAACAGAAATATTAAGTAATAGATTAATAATAGTTGATGATGGTACTAAATCAAATATATGTTTTGTAAAAGAACAATCTATAAATGATGCTGCAATTAGATTTGGTTTTGGTGATGGTGTTAAAAATTTATCAGTTAAAAAAAGACCACGACCTAATTTATTAACAGGTAAAGTCAATGGGGTTAATGTTTTGTATAAACACAATAATTTATCGACAGGTATAATGGGTGCTAAAATTAAAACTGATAGACAAAAGGCGTTTGAATATCCTGATGAGGCTGTACAGGCTGCATTTATTCAAGCTACAAAGGCCGAAGAAGATTTAGAAATAACAATAACCACCACAAAAGGACATTACTTAAATATTGGAAACGTTATAAATTTACAAACTCCAGACTACCCTGAATGTATTGGTAAACATAGAATAGTATCTAAACAAGTAACTTGTTCCGATAAAGATGTAAATTGTAAATTACAGTTAACTAAGGAAAAACCCAAACTTAACGAATATCTTTAATAATTCTTATTGGTTTTATTATATTTAGCTCTTTCAGTATTACCTAAACTATCAACAGGTGCATCAGGATTTACGGTTCTAGCTTTAATAGTACCCTCTTTCATGTCAGTTCCTAATATAGAATGAACACTGTCTAGAGTACCATCTGCTTTCAATCCTGCGTTCCTGCCCATTTTCTTGGCTTGACCGGTTATATCGCCTTCAGATGTCACATTTATCTCCTGAACAAGCTATCTCTTGTTTACCCTGAGTATTGTCCTCAGTTTCATAATTTGATAACTTGCTATAATCTATTAGGGGGAGCTTCTTTATAAGCCTTTCGTAAGTATGGACGTCAATTTCCTCATATGGGGCTAATTTGTAGTGTCCACCATCATATGGTAAGAAAGATACTCCATTAATTATATCCCAGTTTTTGTACACCCAATTACCTACTTCAAACCATTCATCATCTCTAACATAAACAGTCATACTGGCGTTGTGTTCACACCAATTATGTTGTAGGTTTTTATAGTGTTTCAACTGGTCTAAGGCAGTAACATCCTTACGTGTTATACATCCTTCTGGTGATTTTACTGGAAATTCTAAAACATACGTTGTTGCATTTTCTTCTGTTTGTCCATTCTCTGGACTTGCCTTTATACCACTATCTTTCATCAATCTGAAGAGAGGGTCACGGGCTGCTATTCTATACCTTCTAATGTAATATTCTGAGTATCTAGGATGTACACCAGATGCAGAATCTACAAGTTGTGAAACTGTACCGCTTGGTTTGACACAAGTCGTTGCTGCTGGCATTTTTGTTCCTAGTATACCAGATGCTTTACGTGCAATGCGAATAACACGGCTTTTAAGCGCCGATAGTGCGTCCGAGCTCAACAGGGAAGGGTTATCCATCTGACCAGTCAAACTTACACCTAGAAGCGCTTCTACATCACAGTTCCTTTTCCACTCTTCTCTGAGGTATGGGAAGTCAGTAAACGAGCTCTGTATGACTCCAAGCCACGTTGCGCATTCTACCTTGTCTAAAAGTGTATCTAAATCATCTTCTTCACGTATCACAACTTCACTGAGATTACAAAACTGCATATCTCGTAACATAATTTCTCCACAAGGGTTAGTTCCTTGAATTTTAGGACTGTAACGTCTCGATGGAGCTTTGCTTTGTGCAGCATCTAGATTAAATATACCTCTTTCACCAGTGCCTGATAGAGCTAAGGAGGCCCATTCTTTCAAAAACTCCGCTGCGCTTGGTTGAGCCCTATAGATTGCACTGTTGTTAGCCATAGCGCGTTTAATAGGATAAGGCCAGTCTTTTGCGTGTCGCATTTCTTTATCATCAAGGTCACTTAGTGAAATCTGTGAGCTACGACGTACTCCTCCAACTACAA